>Ga0193713_1000011_pt1 | contig 47426 bp, 41 predicted proteins | sample H3a2metaG_FD_143054 | JGI IMG/M metagenome (GOLD analysis project Ga0193713, IMG submission 143054) | Soil microbial communities from a riparian zone of the East river system, Colorado, United States - H3a2 | ecosystem: Environmental > Terrestrial > Soil > Riparian zone | place: USA: East River... | reverse complement strand
CCTCCCTGCCCCGCCCCCAGGACCGGCACCCGACGGCCGCCGGGATCCAGCCCGACCCTCCCTTGGATCGACGCCCCCCGCACACGATCCAGGACCGACTCTTCCCCGGCCGCATCCGACCCCTCCTCCAAGCGTCCCCTGCGCTTCAGGAGCCTGACGATTCTCCATCGAGCCCGCGACATCACCCGGTCCAGATCGTCCTTCGTCGGCGGCTCCGCTTCCTGGAACCGCAGGTCTCCCGATTCCGGATCCCGGCGGTAGACTCCATCCAGCGCGATCGTGTGAAAATGAACGTTCAGGTTGAGCGATCCCCCGAAACGCTGGATCCCCGTCACCGCGCCGCCGGCTCCCTCCGCCTCGCGGCGAATCCCCAACCGGCGTCGCAAGTCCCGGAAAATTTCCGCGACGAAGATCCGGCGCGCCCTCGCCTGGAGCCCCGCGTCCCGCGCCAGGATGTACCGCACGAGGCGGGGCACGCTCAACACCCAGTGCCGCACCGGCGCCCTCGGCAGGACCCGATCCACCAGATACGCCGCCGTGTCCGCCATCCGCCGGCCCGCGCCCGCCTTCGCCAAGGCTTCGGCGAGGCCTCGCCATAGCTGCGGCCTCTCGGCCGCAGCGGAGGCGGGCACGTCGGGCAGATCGTCCGCTCCTTTCACGAAAACCCCACCGCCGAGTCGAACCCGCACGCCGGACACCGCACCCGGGCGAATCCCTTCTCCAGCACGCCGCAATCCCGAAGCCGGACGAGCGCGAGCTTCACATACCTCGGCAGGGCCCTCCCTCCTTCCGACCGCGTGTCCGCCCGATCGAGAAACTCGTCCAGATGATCCCGCACCACCTGGTGCAGGATCGTCCGCTCCGGCTCCCTCCGTCGGTACGACGCCGATTGCACGTGCGCTATCGCGCAAACGCCTTGCCGGTTCGTTTTCCCTCTGGGGCCTCGCGCAGGGCCGTTCCCCCCGGTGACGCGCCGTTTCCCGGGGAAACGGCGGCTCAGGCGTCATGCTCCGCGATGGCCCGCATCAGCCGGGTCCGCCACGAAATCCGGATTCCCCGTCCGACGTCGCCCGCCCCGGCCGGACGCGCCGCGGCCAGGCGCCGCAGCGCGGATTCCGAAGCAACCGCGCTCGCCGGAATCCCCTCTTCGTCGGCGATGGCCAGGCGGACCGTTTTCAGGACCTCGTACAGGGCGCGGTCGAACCGGCCACCCCCCGGTTCGGCTGCCGAACCGGCGCACACGTCGCACGCCCCGCAGGGCCCCCCGGTCCATGCCTGGCCGAAATGCTCCACCAGCGCGCGGTGGCGGCACTCCGCGGATTCGCAGAACCGGAGCGCGTCCTCCACCATCCGCTCCTTGGCTTCCGCCCGCGGCGACCGCTGCGCGCGGATCAACGCGCGCCAAACGTCCGCGTCCTCCGCCGACCAGAAGAGCGCGCACTCGGCCGGGGCGCCGTCGCGCCCCGCGCGACCCGTCTCCTGCTGGTAGTGCTCCAGCGATTGCGGCATCGCCGCGTGCACGACGAACCGCGCGTCGCGCCGGTCGATACCCATGCCGAACGCCACGGTCGCCACGACGACGCGGGCCGCGCCCGACATCCACGCGTCCTGCGCGCGCGACCGCTCCACCTCGTCCATCCCCGCGTGGTACGCGACCGCGTCGACGCCCTCGCGCCGCAGGAGGGCCGCGAAGCCGTCGACGTCCGCCCTCCGGATGCGGTAAACGAGGCCCGCCTCTCCGGGATGGCGGCGCACGACGGCCAGCGCCTGGGACAGGGCGTCGATCCGGGGAGCGACCCGCAGGCGCAAATTCGGCCGGAAGAAATCGCCCACCAGCTCGACGGGTCGGCGCAAAGCCAGCCGGCGGACGATGTCCTCGCGCACTCTCGGAGTGGCCGTCGCCGTGAACGCGTGGATCGGCCGGCCGGGATAGTCGCGGCGAAGGAGCGCCAGCCGGCCGTAGGCCGAGCGGAAGTCCGGGCCCCAGTGGCTGATGCAGTGCGCCTCGTCGACGGCGAAGGCCCGCACGTCCGACGCGCCGAGGAGCCGCCGGAACGCGGCGTCGCCGAACCGCTCGGGCGACACATAGAGGATCCGCGCGTCGCCCCGGACGACCGACGCCTCCACGCGCCGGCGGGCGTCGCGTCCCAGCGAGCTGTTCAGGAGCGACGCGGGAATGCCGCGCCCCGACAGGCTCACCACCTGGTCCCTCATGAGGGCGATGAGAGGGGAGACGACGACCGTCAAGCCCCCGCGGAGCAGGGCGGGGACCTGGTAGCAAAGCGACTTTCCTCCCCCCGTGGGCAGCACGACGAGGGCGTCCCGGCCGGCCAGGGACGCCTCGATGGCCTGCCGCTGAAGCGGGCGCAGCGCGTCGAATCCCCACCGCGCGCGCACCGTCTCGAGGATGGAATCCACAACGCCCTCTCCACCGGTGTGCGCGAGAAGGGCGACAGGGGGCTGGCCGCAGCTGGGGGAGGCTTGGAATTTCTTACGTTTGGGATTGGTGCCCCCAAGGGGCCCTATCCCCAAACGTAAGAAAATCCCAAATCGTCGTCCAGAGGGAGTCCTACAGGTACAGGGGGCGTGAACATAAGCTTGCCCCCAAGGGGACAGCGAGCTGAGGGGAGAAAATTCACCCCCCATTGTGGTCCCTGAAAGGGCTCTACGTTTCGAGGACCACTCATACAATGGGGACAGAAGACTGCCCGGCAGACCGAAGGTTCACCCTCGCCATGTCCAATTCGCAATCCGTTCTCGTCGCTGAACGAATCGAGCACGCCCGCCTCGGCTTGGCTTCGGTGGCGGCCGCCTGAACTCAGGTGGGTTTGGTCGGAAGTTCAAACTGGACGACTACCGACGAGGGCATCACGGGGAACTCGACCCGACAGCGGTAGACAAGAAAACGATTCCCGTCCCAACCAAGACGGCGCATCGCATACTCGACCATTTCGACGTACCGGGGCACGTCCGGCGTAGCTAACGCTGAAGAGCCCCGGCCGAGGTACATCACGGTTTCGCGCATGGGCAACCGGTCCACCTCTCTGGGCAGCCCTTGCGTCCCGCCTCCCGCGGTGCTGTAGACGTGCACGCTGGGCGATACTCGTCCGGCATACATATCTTCGTGAACCAACGTGTCATGGATCAGAACCTCGCACGGCACCCGGACGCCCAGACGCACGCTCCCGCAGCTGTTGTGCTCATCGCGATACCGCGACAATCCGCCGCGGAACACATCGCCGGTCAAACACGTCACGCGCGATCGATTGCCGACCCTGTCGCCTTCCATCACCAACGATACTTCGCCATTCACGCCTGGGATGCTTGCGAATCGCGGCGCCGGGTATGTCGAAAACTCGGTCAGCAAGGGGATACCATGCTCTGAGAATCCGTCGGGGTCAATGGGCTGGCGGGAAAAGGTATGTCGAACCTGGCCATCGTTGTCGTAGGCGCCTGAGCGCACAAAAGTCACGCGGACGTCGGGCCTTAGTCTTTTCAAGTCGATGAACCCGCGCAGGCCCACAGCATCTCCGCGAGTGGGATCCTCCGTCGAAGCCTGAAGAATGGCGCAACCGAGCTGCGTTCGTGCCTGGACGCCCCAGATGTGGCTCTGGGCTTTGAACGCAGCGCGCCGGTGTTGAAAGTCGATGGGCCCCGAATCGTTGTTCTTGAGCCCGCTGATCATTGAACCGAAAGTGGTCCGGTCACCCGCGTGGGCTTTGACAAAGGCCTGGAATAGATCCACCTCCGTCGCGGCGGATTCCAGAATGGGGACGGGCACGCCGTGCGAGGCGGCGGCCTTGAAGAAGCTCTTGAGTGCGCCGGCGCCTGGAATGGCCGGAACCTCAGTCACGAGATCCGGCGAGGAGCCCAGCTTGAAGACCTTCCACGCCAGCGTGGCGCGGATACCCAGCGCCCGTTGGAGGTCGATGGCCCGGCTGATGCGCTCGCGAGACGGTATGGCTTCGATGACTGCAGAAATGGCGGTACTGAGCCGCTGCAAGACCGATCCGACTTGATCTTGGAATTCAGGAGCACCTTCAGGGGGCTTGGCTCCATCAATGAGGGGTCGCACGTTCAGGGTCCTCCCGAGTTGGGCATGAAGCGGAGGAACGGAGCTTCACTAGGACCAATCCTAACGAATGACAGTGAGATTTCAATGGAAGGTTGCCGAGAGCGGGATCGAGTCAGGTGGGGATGAGGAGTACGTTCATGACCGACCATTGACCCAAAACGGCCGCTGGCCTTCATGGGAATAATCATATAAACTTCATATAATGATTGCAACCTGCTCGTTCTAGTGCTATCCTCCGACCCAGTCGAGCCCGATTCGTCGACTTAGGGCTCACGCCGAGTAGGGGTTACTTTGAGACGCGTAGGAATGTGAGGAACGCATGAGCAAGGCGAATCAGGCCGTGATGTGGGCGTTGTTGTTCGCGAGTGGGGCTTCCGTAGCCACAGCCCAGCAGCCAGTCACGCTCACTTCGTCGGCAGATTTCAGACGAGGCAACAACGAGGGCCTGACTACCACGGCGCAGGACCGGGTGACGCGCGACTTGATCACCGCCGGAACTGTGGGAGGGTGGTCCAGTACGACAGGCCTCACAGGTGGACGCGCCGGACATTGCTCCATCGTCTACAACGGCTACGCCTACGTGTTCAGTGGTGGCAACGATAATTTCGTTCGCGTGACCGACGTCCTGTTCACGTCCATCAATGCCGATGGGTCCGTTGGCACGTGGTCTAGCACCACGGCTCTTCCCACCGGGCGCGACTCATTTTCCTGCGTCGCCTACAACGGATTCGTTTATGCGATTGCGGGCAGCGATGAGCCCGTCGGTCGCCTGAACGAAGTCCTGGTTGCCCCGATCAATGCCAATGGGACGCTCGGCACGTGGACTGCCACTACGGCATTGCCAAGCGCGCGCATGAGGCACGCCGCCGTGGCCTACAATGGCTTCCTCTACGTCGTGGGGGGCGAGGGCGATAATGTACGATTGGACGACGTCTTGGTATCGCCCATCAACGCGGATGGGTCCATCGGCGACTGGTCCGAATCTACGTCACTTCCCTCCGGACGCTACTTCCCGACCTCGGTCGCGTATAACGGTTTCATCTATTGCATGGGAGGGTTCACGGACACCGGACGCACGGACCAGGTCTTGTTCGCATCCATCAATGCTGATGGGACCATCGGCTCGTGGTCTGCCACCACGGCGCTTCCGTCCCCACGCTACTCTCACTCCTCCGTCGTGTACAACGGCTTCCTTTACACCATCGGGGGCGAAGCCGACAGCGGCCGCCTGAGCCAAGTCCTGATCGCGGCCATCAACACCGATGGGTCCGTCGGCACGTGGTCCGCCGCCACGGCGCTTTCGTCCGGACGCCAGGATCACTCCTCTCTCGTGTACAACGGCTTCCTTTACACCATCGGGGGCGACGATTTCGCCCCCGGCACGTTGAGCGCCGTCCTGGTCGCACCCATCAACCCGGATTCCGGAAACAGCAACCAGACGCCCAACCGCCTACGAGCCTTCTATTCTCACTTGGTGGACTTGCAGAGCGATTCCCCCACCCACTCCATCGTCCTCAATGGTCAAACCTCGCCGGGAGGAGTGGTCCGCCTGCAAGTCAGGGTCGCCCTGGCGGCCACGGCGGAGTTCGGCGCGGAAACGGTTTTTGATACCGCATCGATGGGGAGCCCAATCCAAATCTCCGGCACAGGTCGGTACGTCTGGATTCGCCTCACCCTGGACGACACGGCCACCACCGATGCCGCTCAGCCCACCTACGTTTCCGACATCACGATCAGCCCCGGCTCGACTCCATCCGCGGGCGTTGTCTTCGACGGCCCCGGGGCGGACATCGATACGCAGACCTCGAGGACGACGATCGAGGCCAACTGGACCGGGTTCACGGCTACAGGCGGAGGCGGTATTGCCTTCTATGAGTGGGCGATCGGGACCGCCCCGGGCCAGGCGAACATCCAGGATTGGGTCAACGTGGGCTTGGCGACGAGCGCCTCCAATTCATCGCTCTCTCTCGGTGTCGGCGTCACCTACTACGTGCGGGTCCGGGCGACCAGCGCATCCGGCTTGACTTCATCGGTCGCCACGAGCGACGGGGTTCAAGTCGTTGCCTTCCCCTCATCAGGCCCGACCGACGACGGCCACAAAAAGAAGCGCTGCGGATTCGGAGCATCCGCCGCTTCGGGGTCCTTGGCGGCTCTTCTCGGTGGGCTTGCCCTGATGGCGCCGGCGTTGCGTCGCCGCGGACTCCGGAGGTGACCGCGCCGCCTTCAGATTATCGACGGGCGCGGAACGACCCCAGTGAGGTTGCCTCCAGGCCGGAGTGTCTCACGTTTGGGGTGATTGCCTCCAACGGGGCAGCGAGCTGAGGGGAAGAAATTCTCCCACCTTGGCGGCCCCCGACAGGACTCTACAGTTCGAGGACCACTCATATGGGGGGGACAGAAGACCGCCCGGCAGGCCAAAGGCGTAGCACCTAGACGAAGTCACAGAGCGATTCCTGTGGTCCAAGGATGGACTAGCAGCCTGCTAGGGCTTCACCGGAGGCAGCGCCTTCACGAGCGCATCGATGCACGTCTCGAAGCGCTTGAGGGTTTCGTCGGATAGTTTCGGGACAAGAATGTCCTGGTGGGTCAAGAAGTGGGCAGCTACCTCTCCATGATCGAAGTCACCCTCCTCGCGTGCGATCCTCCTCGTGATCGGATCGGAACCTACCAGTTGGTTCGCTTTCAGCAATCTCCCAAGAGCAGCGTTGTAAATCGCGAGATACTCGCTGGGTTCGAACATGTCCTCGATGTCGGCGTCCTTGACCTTACAGAACTGCTCCACCGTGAAGACCCGGCCCGCATTCAGTCTGCCGCCCGTAATGGCTTTGTCGATCTTCTGCCGGGGTGCGCTACCGTCAATGAGCACGACAAGATCAAGCTTGCCCCCAAGCAGAGCGATGAACGTCGGAATGTTGGTCGCGCCACGGGCGGGCAGGAGCCTGCAATTGAGTGGAATGAATGCCCGCTTCTGGCCCTTGAGAAGACTGGAGAGCACAGTCAGGTAAATGAAGTCCGAGACGCCCTCGACAATGATGTTCCGATTCCCGACGAACAGATTCTGCGCGATGTCGTAGCCTAGCGCCGCCTGCAACGGGAACAGCGTGTCAGGGTCGGAAATCACGCCTGCGTCGTTAGTTGTCGTTGCTCCGTTGGGGGGGCCGTTGTCTTCGACGATGCGGACGGAATCTAACGCATTGGGCCGGACCATGAACGGCGAGTGCGTTGTGAAGAGTACTTGCCGCTCCTTCGCGATATTGTTGTCGATGGAGTCCAGCAAATCCATTTGAGCCCGCGCGTGCAGGCTCAAGCCCGGTTCGTCAAGGAGCAGGATGAGGTCGCTTGCGGCCTGGAACTCGAAAAACGACGCCATGAAGGACACGAACCACTGAAAGCCTGTGGAGCGCTTGTCCAAGCGGTCCGTGAAATTGTGGCGCGTGTCCTCGACGCGGAACTGAAGGAAGCGTTCCGGTTGGCCGCCCCCGGGCTGAGGCTCCACCGCGACGCGTAGTTTCAGGAACTTGTTCTGCTTCCAGTTCTCCTGAACAAGACCAGTCAGCATCCCCGACACGGCCTCCAACTCGGCGTTCCAACGCTCGAACTCCCACGACTGGACGTTCGCAGGGTCGATGCGCGCGAGCTTAATGAACTCGGCGGCCGTCTCTTTCGATTCCTTGTCGGGGTCAGCCGCCTTGTTGCCAGCCATGATTCCGAGGATTTCGTTCAAGTTGTAACGGCCGGTCAGCTTCGCGTACTGCCCAAAGTAGAACGTCTTGGGGATGAAGGCGGCCATCTCCTCTTGGAGCGCGCTAGCAACGGTCTTTTTGCCGTTCAGCACCTTATCCAGTTCAACCTTCGCTCGCCTTGCTTCCTGCGCGTCGGGGGTCGGCTCCTTCGTCTCGGTCACTTCGACCGCGAGCTTGTCGAGCGCCGCGATGAGGTCACCCGACTTTTCAACTTTGCCGAGCTTGTCCTTTATCGTCCCTAGATGCTTAGCTGAGAAGGCCTTGTAAAACCTCTCGAACTCGAAAGTCGTTTCAACGAGCAACCCGCCTTCGTACTTGCGCGAGGCCGTCACCGTCCAGCTCTTTACGCACTTCCCATAGAACAGCGTTGCGAGCTTGGCGATTTCGTCTGCTTCCAGCTCATACGTCGCGGTGATCGGCGTGGCGTCCTTCACCTTGTCCTCCATCTGGTGCTTCTTCAGCAACCAGCGAGGATAGTCTTCGAGGACGTTGAACGTGGCTTTCTTCGCGGGGTTAAGGCGGTCGAGCGCTTCGATCAAGGACGACTTACCGGCCTCGTTCTTGCCGACGAGGCACGTGTTCTTCCCGACCCTTATCTGGCCGGAGTCGACGATATTTCGGAACAACCGGACGTGAAACGACTTGAGCTGCATCGGAAATTCCCCTCCAGGAACTTCTTCGTAACTGTATGGCGCCCTCCCGCAGGGAAGGATGACCGGCCGACTGGGCCGACGCCGCTCGACCCCTAAGGGTGGACCTCAGGCGATTATACGCGGCTGGACCAAAGTTCGAGCTTTCGTCGCCGCGCCGATCGACCTCACGCAAGTAACTCGATTCGTACCTGTCGATCGGAAGGTGCATCGAACAGGGGGCACGATCAAGCTGCTGACCGCATCCTAACTTGAGCGAATGTGCGAATGTACTCCGCTTGCTTCGAGCAGAGCGAGCGCATCCGACGATCGAGCACTTTCAGGCTTGGCCACTGACGCCGGGGTAAGGCCACACTTCTGAGGAACAAGTAGGTCAATCGTGCGATGAGATGTCGCCGTCCCATCCGGGGTCGCCCGTCCTTCATGATCCACTGTCCTACGGCCCACCCCATGGAGATGGAGCCGCTGGCTCTGATGCGGGCGTAGGGAAAGATGGGGTGGGCCCGGCCCTCCATTACGAGCCGCAACATCGCCTCCTGCAGCTCCGCCAGATCCCTTGAGACCCTCCAGACAACTTGGTCCCAATCGCTCGTGGCGACTGACGGGAAGGGAGAATCAGAGGGACCGCCGGCCCGGCCGGCGAGGCGCTTCAAGCTCCGGCGGGACAAGTCCAAGGCATGCGCGTGCTTGGCGTGCTGATGGTTCAACTTGAGCCTCCGCCGGTCGAAGTCGAAGTAAAGCTCCTTGTCTCCGTAGCGCCGTCCGATCTGGTAGATGCGCCGCCCGGTGAGCCGCCCGGTGAGGTGCTTCCGGAACGTCCGGATCGTGCCGTCCGGCATCGCGAACTTGAATCCGCGCCCCCAGTGAAGGGAACACGGCCCCCGGTCGGGACGGCGCTTGATGAAGAGCACCAGACTCGTAGGAGCCAGCGCCGCGCGGAACTCCCGGGCCAGGATCTCCATCTCCGCTTCCACGTCCAGTAGCGCCGTTTCCAGAACGCTGAGAGCCTTCGTGATCGATCGAAAGTGGAAGTGGGCGCGCGCCTCGACGGAGGAGCCGGCGGGGGGCGATTCCCGGTCGCGATTCCCGATCGCCATGATGCCCGAGCTGGTAAGCGTGGAAGGGAGATTCCGAGGAGGCGGGAAGCCTAGATTACCGGGTTGCCTGCGCACCCCGGCCTCTTATAGGCCGCGCTCCGCGTCTGATCCTCCTCCTAGGCCACCTTCCTCCTCCGTCGGGACACGCCAGTTCCGACCTTCGCCGAGCCCACCCGGATCGCGGTGTGGAACTCGACCGCGAGGCACTCCCGGCAGAGATCCTCCCATCCCCGGGGGAACCCTTCGCCCCGTGCGTTCCACATCGCCAGGTACGCGAGCGGCGGGATGCTCGCGACGAGCGCATCCGATCGCCGGGCATCCTCCGGGGTGCTCCACGGGAGGACGAGGAAGGCGCCCCGACAGGCGCCACAGAGGGCAGCCAGAACGTGGGCCCGCCCGTTCCTCCACCGCTGCAGACCCCCGCGGATGACCTTCCAGCGGAGGGTCCAGCGGCGGCCCGAAGCCCCCCGCTGGCGGAGGTACCGCCGGGCCTCCTTGAGGGCCTTCAGGACCGCCTTCTCGACCGCCGGACGGGGCAGGCCGCCTTGGGCGACACGGATGGACCAGGTCGCCCGGGCGGGCACCTCAAAGGTCTCAGAGCTTGACCGGAAGATTCGCGACATAGGTTCCGACTCCCAAGGCAAAGAGGATTCCCAGAACGTACAAAGACCACGGCGGGACGCAGGCCGGGAGGACGGGAAGCGTGAGTCCCGCGACGAGCGAGGCCGCCGCCAGACGTTTCCCAAGAAAGTTCAGCGTGGGTGAGGAGAACCGGAGGGCGAACCTGGCCGACTCCCGGACAATCAGCCCCGCCAGAATGGCCGACGTCGTGACAAGAGCAAGGACCGGCAGCACCCTCCCCGTGATGACGACCCGCGCGAGAGCCGCTCGGACCGTCTTGCGGGAAGCGCCACCGACAAGATCGACGCCCAAGAACCGGGCGGGCTCCGAGACGGCCGCCCCGAGCCGCTCGAGCGCCTTTTCGGTAGGTGGGCGACTCACGTCCCAGGACGATCCCGCAACGTCCGGACGCGCCCACCACGCCCAGGCGAGAACTCCCACAGCCACGACCAAGAGGATCAGGAGGAATCTCATACCTCGTCCCTCCAGTTCTTGATGGCCGCCACGAGGTCGGTCTTGGGATTGTCCAAGAGCGGCACGCGGCCCTTGAAGACTCTCGCGCCCCACCGGGCGAAGTAGTGGAACTTGGGGAGCTCCATGACGGCCCAGTCGGGGACCAGAGACTCGCTCCGCCACGACAGGTTCTGGCTGAACCCCGCCCTGAAATCTTCGACGTCGTGCTTGCCTGATGAGAAAAGCGCCGGTTCGTAGTGTGAGCCTTCGGCAAGGAGCCTCATGTGCCGCTCTCCGCAGAGCTTTGAGAAAAGCTCCGCGTCCTGCGAGTTCTGGGCCCGGAACTGGATCACGGTGTTGGCGTTTCCGAGGATTTGCGTCGCGCAGGCCTTCGACCGGAGCGCCGCTTCGAGATCCGCCGACGTCTGACCGCACATCGTGATCCGGACGGCCGCTCCCCGGGATTTGTTTAAGACCCCGATGAATTCTGGAGTGACGACGTCCGCCAGCTCGTCCACGAAGAGGGAGATGGGGCTGAATCCGGCCACTCGCTCGTAGGCGTACTTCGCCCCGATGTAACTCTGAAAGTCCAGGAGCGCCATCTTGGCGACCGCCGAGGCGGTGTCGAACCCGAGCATCGAGCCTAAAAAGAAGTAGACGACCTGACGTCCTTTGTCAGCTCCCCGCCATGTCAGGGATTCCCGCGGCATGTCGGGATAACCATCCTTTCCCGCGCCTGAGGCTGAGGGCACTCCCTCAAGCGTGTCCGACATGAGCTTCTTGTTCGCGCCGGTCGAGAGTTTGGAAAGGATTGGCAGCAGGGTGTTCGTCATCTTCTGGTAGTTCTCGCGGTCCTTCATCGCGAGCGAGATCAGAAAGTCCAAGGCGTCGTGCCCCTCGACGGCCCCGCTCGCCTTCAGAGCCTTGTAGTGGCCCGCGAGGATCCTCGGGTCCTTCCCGACAGGAAGCTGCGGATATTTCCGCGCGAGGAAGAGCTTTACGAGCTCCCACGTGTCGTCCAGGGAGAAGCGCTTGATCTTGAAGGGGGTGATCGGCTCGCCACAGGCGTACATGGCCTGACAGACGGTGTTGACCACTTCCCAACAGAACGCCCTGAAGGGCTCGGAATCTCCGCCCCCGGGCAACAGGGCCGCGACCCGGTCCGCGAGCTCCCTCGCCTGGACGAAGTGCGAGAGGGGGTTGTAGCGGACGCTCTTTCCGGGATACGGGAGGGCGAAGAGCCGGAACGAACCCAGCCTACCCTCCCTGGCGGACGTTTCGAGCACCCGTTCGAGGAGACGCTCATCCCCCTTGGGATCAATGACGATGACGGTCTCGCCCCGCCGGATCGCCTGGGCGACAAGCACCTCGAGCATTCTTGTCTTTCCGACTCCCGTAGTTCCCAGAATGAGTGCGTGCTGGTTGAGAAGTTCGTCCGGAAGGAAGAGTGACGCCTCATCCTCCATTCCCAAGCCGTGGACCACCCAGTTGCCTCCGTACCGGTTTGCGGTTTCAAGCGCCGGAGCGATTCCACGGGCCGCAGCGTAGATCAGTCGCTCGCTGTGAGGTATCTGCCACTCGAAGCCATGGCCGAGGTACGTGGATTGCGAATCCGCGGGAAGCGCCCCGAGAGCCATTGAGAAGGGAGTCGCCCGGGTCAAGTCGCGGAATGCCCTGCGTGACCGGACGAAGCTCCATCCTGGAACGACGGCCAGAAGCGCGCATCCCGCGAAGACGGCCGGCGCCAAACTGCCGTAGGGGACAAATGGCGCCATGGCCCAGAATCCCGTGCCGACGCTCAGCAAGCTGAGCGCCAGGAGCGCCAGATATACGCGGACACGCGGAGCAAGGGTCGCGTTCATTGCGGCGAGCCCCTTCTCTGGACCCGCTCGTCGGGCGGAGCCGCCGCGATCAGGTTGGCGTCACGGTAAAACCCGATGGACCCAAGGGTTTTCTTGTCGGGGAAGAGTCCCTCCGTATCGATCTTCACCACTCGGCAGACGTTCGGAGCGTCGGGACGGAATTTGATCGACGAGATCACACTCCCCTTCTCGTCCTTGAGGACGAAGGGCATGGAGGAGAGCACAACGTACCAGGGCTTCTTGTCCTCGAAGGGGTTGAGGGAGAGGCCCATCGCCTCCCTGATGATGGCGAACGCCCGAGGCCAGACGAGGTAAGTCACTTCGGGAGTGACGAAGACGACGCCTTGGGGGACGTTCGTCGGAATCTTCTTCGCCACGACGAGATCACGGATCTTCTGCGCCAGATCGTCCGGGTCGATGAATTCGGGCATGGGAATGGCCTCGGGATGGGAGTCGCCGCCGGACGGACGGTTATCCACCGCCGTTGCCTGCGCCCGGGCTCCAGACGATGGTGCATCCGCCACGCCGAAGTCGTCCACGGCCACTGGCGAGAAGTCGATCGTCGAATAGCAGGAGATCCGCCCGCCGAACGGCCTGAATGCCCCGGTCTCGAGAACCTCTCTCTTCACCAGGAGAAGGAACGTCTTGGTTTCCGCCCCGTCGAGCGTGACGGCGGCCTTGAGCTTCCATGTGCCGCTGGCACGGTCACGGAAGACCATCTGGCGAAGAGAGAGTTCCTTGACGAACCGCTTTACCCCGTCCTGATCTATGGCGAGGCGTTTGGCGCGGGCGTCCTCCTCACCCCATCGACTACGGACATACTCCATGATCTTGAGGACCGCCGCCGGATACCCGAGGGCGACGTACCGTTCGCCGACAAAGGCGTCGCTGTCGAGGGCGTTGACGGTGAGCTTCCCGCTCTCGAGCGCCATCTGAAGCGCCAAGGGGAAGTAATCCACCACGCTGGAATCGGACCGGACGAAGGCCGGACGGATTCCGTCGCCTTGGTCGTCGGTACCCACAAGACGGGCCCGGCGCTCCGCCTTGACCGATTCCTGATCGCCGGAGGAGATGACCGCCGTGAGCGTCCTTCCGGCTCCCTCCCTCTGCTCAAGCGCAAGAGCCAATACCGGCCCGAGGTAGGCCGCCGCCGCAGGAGTCATGATTCGACCGATGAAGAACGAGTTGTGCCGCTCATGGATCTCAAGACCCCGCCGGGGTGCCCACGTCACCGCCGCGTGTCGATCCTCGGGCGGCCAGAGGGACCTCCGGATGAGAAATTCCGCGAGCGTTTCGACAAACGGATTCCAGACTTCGCCAGAACCAGTCTCGACACGGATCTGCGCGATCTTCCCCACGTCGTGCAACAATCCGAAGAGGTAGGCAGCGTAGCGCCATCGGGGCAGGAGCTCGTACTCACGGCCAGGATCGGAGGCTTCCTTCTGGGTGAACCGCATTTCCGCCGCCGCCGCAAGCGACCTCAGGCCGACTTCGAGCGAATGGTCAAGAAGCCCCCAGCTTCCCGCATGGTGATAGTCGGCGCTCGCCGGAAGGTGAACCACGGTCAGCGCGAAACGCGCCGCCACCCGGTCCACGAGCTCCCGCTTTTCCTCCTGGTTGAGATCGGTCAGCCGGTCCCTGATGGTCGAAAGCACCGCCGCCCGGTGCGGGGCGCCGAGGATCTCCGCGGCAGCCTCCGACGGCAGGCCGAACTCGCCCGGACTTGCGGGCGGCGCTTCGGACTTGGACTTGGATTTGAAGAATGGATCCATGAATCCCAAGGTCATTTACCGCCTACAGGAATCCGCGGTCCTGCGAGCCGGGTAGGGATGCAACCCTTGCACTCCTCGAAGATCCCGAAGTGGATGAAGAGGTAGGACCCTGCGAGCGAGAGAGCTCCGGCCTCCAGCGGCCTGATGAACGGAGCATTGATGGGAACGCACGAACGAAGGCGTGGCTGAATAACCTGGAGGTAGTGGCCGGTCCTGGGTTCGAACGGATACCGTGACAGGACGACGCGCCCGATCGGCCGCTCGGCCACGCGGCCGGCGCGGAGGCCCAGCAAGGCCGATCCGACGACCTCGCTCGGATGGTTTGCAAAGCCGATCCGAGGCGACCATGGACCCCACACACCGGCACATCGGATCGGATCGGGCAGGGCCGCGCAAGACGGGAGAGCCGATTTCAGAAACGTCGCAGGGTCCGTGAGCAGGTCGGAAAGCCCCGTGCGCCATCCGAAGCCGTCGAGTTCTGAGACGTAGTCGATCTCGAAGAGCGGCCCCCGGGGCTTCGCGATAGGGATGCCGATGAAGTCGTCTACAAAAGGCGGAATGAACGTGAAGATCCGTGATTCGGCGAACTGGAGCGCCGTCCCCGAACCGGAGTCGGCGGTATGGCTCGACGTGGAGCCGAAGAGGCGAAGGGCCTCGAGTCCCGCCAGAGCGGGGACCGCTTCGAGAATCTGCGTCCTCCCCGCTTTCCGGACGACCTCCACGATGCCGCACGGATAGGCGTTCTCTATCCAGAGGCACACCCGGGGCACGCCGTCCCGGAGGCATCCCAGGATGCCCTTCAACCGCCACGTCCGGAGGATGCAGGAGATGTCGGTCTTCAGTAGAAGCGACCCGACGCTCTCCATCCCGGTCGGATCGACGGGTTTATTACCACCCCGATCCTGGGGATTCCCCGACGAGAACCCCGCAAGGACGCAGAGGCAGAAACTAACGGCCTTCGCGAAGCTCAATGCGGTCTCCTTCCGGACTGATCGAAACCAAAGTCGGAGTGCAGACAATCCCCAACGACTTCGCCAGCTCTGGCGTGGCGATCACCACGGGGCGCGGGGCGATAGCGCCGAGGTCACCGACCCTTCGCGCCTTGGTGACGAAAACGAAGGCATTCTTGTGCAGGGTAGCGAGACGGCCGGCCTCGGCCGGATCGTCCCCGGACACGAAGAGCAACTCTCGGCCCCGTAACTCGGGGTGAAAGGCGAACGGCAACCGGTGCGACTTCACCGACGAGAACCGGCAGGAGGGAAGGCCGATGTCGACCGGCTCATCCAAGATGCGCTTCGCCTTGGCGAGGGAGACTTCCATCTTTCGGCCGAAGGCGTCCTTGAAGCGCGCATAGGATTCCGCCAGGGCGCGAGGGTCGAGGGGAAGACTGGCGCCGCCATCGGCCCGATCGTGCCTGCAGACGCTGGATAGATCTCTGTCCTGGCCCAGCGAATAGCCCGCGGCGACGAGCGCCGTTGCCGCCACCGCACTCACCGCCAACGTGAGCCTGCGACTACTTATTACCAGAGGCTTCATCCGCATGACGATCCACCTTGGGAGAAATGAACTGACCCGTGACGTACAGGCCGTAAGGATTCCGAATCGTCGGCGTGCCCGGCTCCACCGCGACGGTGTAGGCAAGAGCGGCTTCGGATTGGAGCCTGTCGTCGATGTAGACCCGCCGAGTTCCGACCAGCGTGACCTGATACTCGCCTTCGCCGCTCTTCCTCACGCCGGCTTCGGCGACTTTCGGAAGCAGGAGCTGGCTGGCCATCCGGGATTGCCCCACGAGGTCCTTCCGTCGCCGAAGCGCCTCCGATGCCTGTGAGTAGAACTTTGGCGAAATAAACCCTTCGAGATACCGGGTTGTTTCCTCGATTGTCGCGGGAGTGTAGTTGTCGAAGTGCGCGAGGTAGAGAAGCACGAAGTCCCTGACCGCTTCGGGAGGAGGATCGCCGGCGGTCACCGTCCGTTCGGCATGGACTCCCGGCACGAGAACGACCGACTTTCTCGCAGACGCCTCCTGGATAAGGGCCCATGAGAGGCCGAGATTGGCCAGGATCAGGACTACCAAGGCCCCGTACGCGGCGAGTTTGAGACGGTTCACGCCTTCGAGAAGCTTCACGGCGACTCCGGTGTCATGGGGATTTCCAATTCGCACTTCACCTCCGGCACGTAGCAGACAATCCGGCCCCGGTTCGCAAGCGCCCGTATCGAGAGCCATCCGAGAATCGCCGGCGCGACAAGCGCCAGGACGAGGAACACCACCAACCTCGTCTCGCGGGCGCTGGCGGCGATTTCCGCGATAAACCGGGGTCCCTCAGGCAAGTAGCCGACGGTTCCGGTGGTAGAAGCGGATCTCGGGTCGTTCATGATCTCGATCTCCCTCGAAGGCGCTGAAGTGGACGGTTGACGATTCCCACGGCAGGGGCGGTCGAATCAGGTGCGGGGTCGGAGGACCCGTGGGCAGGAACCGGACAAGGCCGAATCGGTAGGCCAGATAGAAGAGGTGACCGGGGGGCTGGCCGCGCTTCAGACGCTTGAGGCCGAATCCGAGGCCGAGCCCCAATGCGATCCCCAGGATCTGGCCTACCCCGACGAATACGACGAGCGCCGCCAGAACCACGACCACGAGGTCCCCGGGCTCGAGCCCGAGGATCGACAGCGGCCGGTCGAGCGTCCGGTAGCAGGGTTTATTATCAAACATCGCCCGGTTCCTTCTTCATGTGTTCCCACAAGCAAGGAAGGGGGCGGAGCCCGAAAGCGTTGTAGTGATTCGTTCGATTTGCACTTTTTTTCCACTTCAAGCGGATTCGGTACAAGCGTTTCGCACCTCGCCCCCTTCCTTGCCTTTGAAGGAACTCAATTCGGTAGGAGGCACGGATGATGCGGAGCAAGCCGGTAACACGCCTGTCAGCGGTCATGGTCCTTCTCCTCGTCCTCGTGGCGGCCGGCGCACCCGCCTTCGGACAGGAGCTGAAGTTCGACGAGAGGACTGCCACCAAGGAATCCCAGTCCGCCACGACCACGATCATCAAGATCCTCGTCGGCGGGGTCCTCGTCATCGTCCTCATCGCCGCCGTCATCTACGGGGTTGCGAAGGGGATGACCCGCGGGGACTGGGGGTTCTTCGCCGCCTGCATCATCTCCGTCATCGTGGCTGTCCTCGCCGTGAAGGGCATCGCGAGCTTCTTCGGAATCGACCTGCCGGACCTGATGAAGAAATAGGGGATCTTTCTATGGACCGGCTTACGCTCTGGATTCGAATCCTGCTGGGACTGGGCTTCGCTATTTCCGGCGCGGCCTTCGCGCAGGAGTCCGTGTCGGGAGCCTGCGGGGCGTGTTCGGTCGCCAGCTCCGTCTCCCTGCCGCTCGTCGGAATGGCCTTCTACGGGCTTCTCCTGGCCGCGTCGATCCTGCTCGGTACTGGCGCCCTCGTCGGTTCCGGCATCGCCCTCGCCGTTGCCGCCCACGGGTTTCTCGCGGGGTACATGGTTGTCGAGGGAAGAACGTGCCTTCTCTGCTTGGCCGCCGCGATCAACGCCCTTGCTCTTTACGGCCTCAGCCTCGCCCGCGACCCGGACAATCTGGTCCGTTCCGTGATCGTCATCCCGCTCGGGGCACTCGTCGTCCCCATGGCGCTCTTTCTTGTGGGGAGCGCTCCATCGCCCTCCAAGGTGCCGGAAGAGGTGGTGAGTCTCCCGCACGACCGGGCAGGTCTGGCAATTCCCGGCCAGGTCCGGATCCTCGTTTTCGAACAGAAGGACTGCCCCTACTGCGAAGAGCTCCGGGACCGTCTTGCGCCCGCGATCACCCGCGAGTTCGGTCCAAAAATCGGATGGTCTTTTCGGAAGGCCTCGGAAATGCCTGGAATCCGCAATACGCCCACCGTTGTGGTCCTTCCCCCTCATGGGAAGGGAAGCGCGGTCTTCGAGGGCCTGCCGACATTCCAAGCACTCGCCGCGGCGGTCCGGGAGCAGATCTCAGCCGACGTGGAGAACAAACGATGACACGATTCATCATGTCGGTGGCTCTCTTGCTCCCGGAGATCCTGACGGGGCTCGGCCGGGCCCAGGAGGCTCCCGCACAAGAAGGCGCGGTCAGAACCGTCATCCACCGCGCCGGCGAGTCGATCCCGATCGCCGTCCCCCTTTCGGAGGCGGCCAAACACCGGGTGACGATCCTGTCGTTCCCGGAACCGGTGGCAAGGGCTATCGTCCCCTGGGGCGAGGAGGACATCTCGATCGAAACGGACGGCCGCGAGGTCGTCCTCAAACTCCTTCGAGCCGTTGAGGGCGACCTCGTATTCCGCGGAAGGTCGGGGACGCTCTATCGGATCCGGGTCTCGCCCGCGAAGGGCAACAATGAAGACGGGTTCATTCGCATTGTCCTCCCCAGTGAAAAACCCGAAACGCCCCCGGTTCCTGCCCAAGCGAAGTCCGGCGCCATCGACCTCCTGCGTTCGATGAGATTGGGAGAGATCCCGGCCAACGCGAAAGTCACCGCCGCTCCCGAGTCCGTCATCCACGAATCGGCGGATTTCCTCGTCCGGCCACGACTTCTCTACGTCGCGGATGTCCACGAGGGGCTCGTATTGGAGCTCGTCAACCGCCGGAAGGACGGGAACTACAGGGTGGACCTCTCGCAGTTCACCGCGGAGCGCCTCGTCCTTGTCGGGGCGCGGGAACTCGTCATACCCCCCGGCCGATCGACGCGCATTTACCTCGTTTTCTGGAAGTGAGAAATACGGCATGACAAGATTCGGCTCGCTCTTGAAGGTCGCTTCCAGGAAGAAGCTCATCGTGACGGCAGCGATCACGCTCATTCTCGCCGTCGCGTTCCTGGCGCTTGCGAAGAAGTCCGGTTCGTCTTCGGGGACGACGTCTCCCGCCGAGGCAAAGCCCCCCGACCATGCCTTCGAGGTCGGGATTCCCACGCTTCAAAAAGTGGAGGCGTTCGTCTCAGGCTACGGAAGCAGAGTGGAGTCGGCGGAGACCGAGCTGGCCCGTCTGCGCTCGAGTCTGGAAGCGACGCAGAAGGAACTCCGTGAGTCCATCGACAAACTCTCGACGGCACGGAAGGAGGAGGCCGGCCTCATCCGGTCGGCCATCGGCGAACTCACGCAAACTCCCGGCAAGGAGATTGGGCCGCCGGGCGCCGCGGCCCTCCTGCCCCGTGTCCGGAAGTTCGATGTCCCACCTTCCCCCGAGGGCGAGAGCGCGTCCCAAGTAAGGGCCGTCCACATCCCGGCGGGGAGCTTCGGGGAAGTGACGATCTTGACCGGCATTTTCGCACCAGTGACCGGTGAAGCCCTCCCCATCCACGCCAAGCTCGACGCCGCCTTGATCGGCCCCAATCGGACCCGGATCCCGGTCAAGGACGCCTTCCTCGTCGGGCGCGTCCAGGGGGATGCGAACAGTTCCCGGGCCGTGGTCCAGTTCCAGAAGCTCGCCTTTGTCACGCCATCCGGCGAGACGGTGGAGGCGGCGATCAATGCGGACGTCGCCGATTCGGATGGCATCCTTGGACTCTCCGGCCGGTACATCTGGCGCGCCCAGGAGATCCTCACGCTGTCCGGGTTTTCGGGAGCCGCGTCGGGCGCGGCGGAGGGCTTCTCACAATCCGAACTCTCAAGCCAGTTCGGCCCCTTGGGGGGCGGCACTTCGGTCGTGACCGGCGATCCCTCCCGGTATGCGGGCTATCGGGGCGCCTCAAAGGGACTGGAGAAGATCTCGGAAGTCTTGGGGAAGCGACTCGACGAGATCGGTCCGGCGGTCTACGTCCCGAACGGCAGGAAGGCCACGATCCTCTTCATCGAGGGGGCGACGCTCCCGAGATTTGATTCAACGGAGGCAAACAAACATGCGGCGAACGGCGCAGATCGGCGTCCTTTCGGCGGTCTTGATTTCGACCGTTAGCTGTCTTCCCTTCGGCAGCCTTCCCAATGACGGAAGGCCGGTCGGAGACGTCTACCGCGATGCCACGGGCGCCGGCGGATTCCCGATTCTCCGCATGAGGGAATCGGGTTCCCCGCTCGGGCCCGGGATGGCGGTGCCTGTGATCTACCCTGCGGAGATCTTCCCCGCCTACGTACCCACTCACGTCGATCCCGAAAGGGACATGTTGGTCGGCGAGCATTTTCTTTTTATCAAGCTCCGGGACTCCGCCTGGCTTTCGGAAATGGATTTACAAGAGTCCGATCCGAAGGTGGAGGGCATCGCGCCCGCCGAAGAGCTCCGCGTTCTAGCCGCCCGGATTCCGAGGACGACGTGGGAAAAGGCGGTTGTCCCTTACAAGCCTCCGACTCCGACCAAATGAAAAAGCCATGATCACGGATCACGCCCCCTACACCGCGTTTCTTCCGTACCACTCCTTCGATCCGGATGGAGCCGTCTTCGTCCAGACGGACGGCTCCGTTGGCGTCGCCTGGGAGGTGGGTGCGGTTCCATGCGATGCGGCTTCCGGTCATGACTTGGGATCGCTCGCCGCGCGGCTCGACGGGGTCCTGAAACTGCTTCCCGAGGGTTGCGCGGCCCAGGCGATCCTCGTCGCGTCGCGAAACGTCGCGGACCGGCTCGGAATGTGGGCGAGCGCCACCACCGCCGCCGAGGGCTCGATTCTCTCCGAACTGACAAATTCCCGGGTGAAGGCTACCAAAGCGATGTCGTTGTCCTTTCAAGGCGCGCCATACGTCGCGAAGAGTTTGAGGCGCTACTTCACGATCCGCCTCTTCCCGAAATGGGCTTCCATCGGGATTCCGGGCCTCCTCGGTTCGGAGGGCATCGAGTCGCGCCTGCGCGAGGGCTACTCCAAGGCGAAGAAGGAGCTCTTGGATCTCGCGCTCGCCGTCGAAAACGGCCTCCTACAAGCGGGAATCGGCAGCCGGAGACTTTCCGAGGATGCCCTCGCGGGCCTCGCCCTGCGGATGCTCCACCCGGAACTCGATCCGGCCGCAAAGGCGTTGCCGTCGAGTCCGGACCGCCTGATCCGAGATCGACTGGCCCTGTCGCACCTGTCGTTCGACTTCGCCTCGGGGACGGTCAGGAGCGGAGGCTCCTCCACTAGTAAAGTCCTGTCCGCCATCGACCTTTCGATGATGACTTGGGCGGGGATGCTGACCCTGGGCTTGCCTTCGGTGCTCGACTACCTGCCGGAGTGCGTCCTCGTCTTCAACATCGAGGTTCCCCCTCAGGAGGAAGTGAAGCGCCTCCTCGCCCGCAAGAAGCGTCTCGCCTTCTGCCAGATGTCGAGCGGCGACGTCAAGGTCGACATGGCCGCGATGAAATCGGAGGTGGACCAGGCCTTGGGCGAGATGTTCATGGGCTCCCGGGTCTTCTCCGCCAGGATGCACCTGATCCTCTCCGACCCATCAACAGATGCGATCGAGGCGCGGGCGAGAAGCGTCGTCGGAGTCCTCGCCCAAGCGGGCCTCACAATGGTCGAGGAGAGGGGCTTGGCTTTGTCACTGCTTCTTCAGTCCATGCCTCTCTCGTACTCCCCCGACAACGACCGGTGGCTCCGGCGCGGCCGGAAGATGATGGGGGTGAACCTCGCGCACCTGTTGCCTTACTACGGATCTTTCCAAGGCACTCCTTCCCCCGATCTCCTCTTCCTCAATCGACGGGGTGAGCCCGTCACGTTTTCCTTCTTCGACTCAAACGTCGCCGCCCATGGGATCGTCTGCGGAGTCTCGGGGAGCGGCAAAAGCGTCTTCGCCAACAACCTGATCATGTCGGTCCTCCGCCGGGGCTCACGGGTCTTCGTCCTCGACCGCGGAAACTCCTACCGGAAGCTCTGCCGCCTCCTTGGCGGGGACTACGTGGAGTTTCATCCGGACCGGCCGCGGTCGGTGAGCCCCTGCGGCAAGGCCGGCCCTCAGGGCCAGGAGATCTCACGGGAGAAGCTCATCTTCCTCCGGGACCTCGTCGCCGAAATGGCAACCCGTGGCCGGGAAGATCTGAAACCCCAGGACCAGAGCCTGGTCGAGGCGGCCGTCCAGGCCGCATTCCGAAAAAAACCCGGCCAGGAGATCTTCGTAAGGGACATTCGGGAGTCCCTCGAAAACTTGGCCGCGAAGGAGCGGCGGGCCCACGACCTGGCCCTCTGTCTCTCGTCCTTCGCCGGGGACGGCCCCTACGGGGCCTTCTTCGACGGGCCTGAGGGAATCGACTTCGACCGGCCGCTCGTCGTCTTCGAACTCGGAGAAACCGCCCTGGAGAAGTCGGTCGTCTCGTCTCTTCTCATGTCCATCATCCACCGGATCGGAGAGTGCTGCGCCGGCCGGCCCGGGGAGAAGTACGTCCTCATCGACGAGGCCTGGACGCTTCTCCGGTCCCAGGCGACGAGCCGCTTCATCGAGAACGTCTTCCGGACCTATCGAAAATACCGGACGGCCGCCCTCATGATCACCCAGCAGGTGGCCGACTTCGAGGGTCCCACAGGGGCGGCGATCCGGGCGAACGCCCCCAACAGGATCTATCTGCGCCAGACCCCGGAGACGATCCTCGCCATGGAGAAGCTCCTCGATCTTTCGGCCGAGGAAAAGCGGCTCCTCGGGTCGCTCACAACGATCAAGGGCAAGATGAGCGAGTTCCTGGTCTCCACGCCGGAAGTGAAAGGTGTCGCGAGGCTTGTTCAGGATCCCCTCTCGTATTGGCTCACCACGAGCGATCCGGCGGACAACGCCTACCTCGATGAACTGATCCGGAAACGAACCGCCCAGGGAGGCAAGGACGTCCTTGCCGACGCGCTCAAGGAGGCGGCTCAATCGCATCCGAACGGGAGGTCGCGATGAACCGCATCTCCGGAGTCACGTTCGTGGATACGCTCTATGAGCTCATGGGATACCGACTGGGCCAGAGCATCCAGGAGTTCCTCGCGTCGATCTTCCTCCCCTTCGTCATTTCGGTCGGCGCTCTGTGCTACGTCTACTTCCAGTGCCTTGAGAAGCAGACGTTCAGACCTTTGGTTTTCTACTTCTGCTATCTCCTCTTCATATGGTGGCTCATCACGCCCGTTTCGACCCAAGTCGGCTTTCCGGCCGGAACGGCACCGGAATCGATCGAGGAATTCAAGGCGCTCTACGAATCGAAGGACGGCGCGGGCTCGACCGTGCGGATTCCGAGGGCGCTCTTCATCTTTCATTCCCTGACCGACAGCGCCGTCAAGGTGATGGTGCACCGCACAAACAGGACGTTCTTGGACAATCCCTTCGGATCGGAGCGTCTGGCCGCGCGGCTTCGGCAGAGCGGGATCAACGAGGCGGCCTTGCGTGAGCGATTTCTCCGGTATCTGGCCGGCTGATACACCCTTGCGCTCGCGGCGGACGCCGCGGAGGGTCGATCACGAGGAGGGGGATACATCCCTCCACTCGACGGCGAGGCTCTGGCTCCCACCTTCGAGCGTCTGGGGCTTCTGGCGGTCGACTCCGGGGGGGAGCCGGTCCAGGGCCAGTCCTGCATTCGGGAGCAGTCTGATCTCACCAAGGAGCTCGCCCGGCATCTTCGCGCAGATCCCCTCCACGTCGAGACGGCGCAGCTTGTCGATGATCTCGTCCGGGAAATGGCGCAGCAGGGCAAGAGCGTCTCCGCCGCGGCTTCGACCGAATCGTTCCTGGCCCGCCAGATCGTCTTCAACGAGACGATGGTCTTTTCGAACGCCATCGGGGGCGAGATCGGGCGCTTGGGGGCTGCGGTGCCGGAGTACAGCATGGTCGCCAGCTCCCAGCAGTCCACGTCCAACGTCCAGAATGTCGGCCAGTGGGTGAAATCGGCGGTCAGCTTCGTGGTGAAGGGCTTTCAATCGGTGAATCAGTGGTTTCAGACCCACGCCGAGGGCCCGGCGACCTATTACAAGGTCTCGCTCTACGCGCCTTACATGTATGGCTTGGTCCAGATGGTCCTGATCGGGCTCTTCCCCGTGGCGGCCCTCTGGGCGCTTTGGCCGGGCCATTGGAAGGCGCTTCTCAATTTCGGGAAGCTGTTCCTGTCGGTGAAGCTCTGGATGGTCTTTTGGTCGATCCTGGCGGCCTTCAATCAGGCGCGGTACGGCCTCGTCCTCGGGAACGACCCCGCCCGAAACGGAATCGGCAACCAGATCGAGATTTTCCCCTCGATCTGTGCGATGTACCTGCTCACGCCGCTCCTCTCATACATGATCGTGTCGCTCGCCATGTCCTGCGGAGCTCTTGCCCTTCAAGGAGTGATCCCCAAGTCGTACACGATCGGAAGTGTCCAGGATCTCCACAAAGAAGCGAAAGAGTACCAGACCGACGTCAAGGGAGTGGTCGATGGCGCGCGCGCCGGAGCGCAGGCAGCCATGGGAGGGGGCCCGGGAGCACTGGCATCGGCTTTCGGAGGATCAGGTCAGGGAAGTCCGTTTGGTTCCAGCCCTGGTAGTGAAGCTGACAGCGGAGAAGCTGCAGGAGGACAGGCGGCTGCAGCCATTTAGGATTGCTTCGAGTGGTACGAGCATTCTAGGGGAGGATGGCGCGCGCTGCTACTTGACCCTGAGGCGCCGTTGCAGAGCTATAATGGCGGAGGCGAGCTCCTTTCCTATCCCATATGCATCATCTCTCGACATTCGATATTGTCTGGACCAGACCTTTAGCATTTGCAGCTCTGTCGGAGTCCCGCAATTCGTCAGCGCCCAAAGCGCGGCGGTTCTCACACGAATGTCTGAGTCCTCCTTGAGAGCCGACATGATCCGAGCCCGGGACTCGTCAGTCGACTCATGCCCCATAAGCCCTACGGACGCAACCCTATCTATGGGTTCGCTCGAAGTGGATAACGTGGTCATGAATTGTCTTAGATCTGAATTCAATGGCATGGATGTTATCCTGTAGCCTTTCGGAAGTACGCCTCCTATGGCGAGCTTTATTGTCTCGAGCTCCTCATTCGACGTGGTTGGACTCTTCAGTCTTTCAGTGATCAAATCTGACAGGGGTCTGCCCCCTGAAAAGCAAGCCAGTTTCATGGCTAGTTCGTCTACAGCGCCCTTCTTTAAAGCATCGGTATACTTCGCTACAAAGTACTCGGTTGTATCTTCGTCCATCTCATCGTATAACCCCACGACTCTCCCATAGGCGTGAGGATCACCAGCCCTAATTGCAGCCTCATAAATGACCTCCCCCACAAGCCTTCCTCGACTCTGGACGGGGCCTTCTGAGCCATTTGGCTCACTTGTGGGTGCCGAATCGATGGCCGTAAGGGGCTCGCGACCAGGGCCGCTCGACTGATCCCGTGAGTCCGCAAGCTCAATTTCCTTTTCCTTCGATGCGGGCGACTTCCATTTCGTGGCCGTATTCGAGCTGCTCTCATGAGGCTTCCGGACCACTCCAAGAGCTGCATATCCAATAGCAAAGCCCGTGCACACTAGGGCTGCCGATAGCAGCTTGTTGTGGGACGGTTTGACGTCAGTTTGATGATGGGACACTGAGCTCCTCGATCGCGTAACGTATCCATCCTTCCACGTTTCTGCGGTCTGAATCGGGCAGCCTTGCGAGCGAGGCAGAGTATGTGCGTAAAAACTCCGCTGCCGACGCATCTTTCGTCCGCGCGAGAGCCTTGATGGCCGCGCTCAAGACTTGACCGTTCGACTCAGTGGTGATCAGCACCTTTAAGTGTTCTGCGGCCTTCGAGTCATTCCACAACCCCAGAAGGCTGGCACCCGCTCGTCGGTCAAGGGGATTAGTAGACCTAGTCATGAGAAGGGACAGGTTTGCAAGTGTTTGATCCACTGGGATGTTTTGCAGATTGACAACCCAGCCGCTGATATCCCCCAAAGCAATTCTAAGCGAGTCAGCATGGCGCGAAGGCACTCCTGAATCTTGCAGCCGCTCCTTCAGCAACAATGCTACCCCTTCTCCCCCACCAGAGAGCATTAATGACAAGAGTGCGCCAGACGCGTCTGGGTATACTGGCGGACCGTCACTCTTCGAGCTGAGAAGTAGCGCCACGCGTTCGCGGAATACTTCGGCCATTTCTGGAGTGACATTGTCAACTTGCGCCAGAATTCTAAGGCGCACATCAGAGGGCGTATCGGGATTCTCCGCCAGGAGGAAGTCTTCCAAATACCTATTAGCCGCAGTCGCCGCCTCTTCAGGCGTCATAAGACCGGCCTTTGGGAGCTTTCGGATCTTGCGCAGCAAAGCCACCCAACTTTCGCGAGCTTCGCCCTGGTCGGGTGCGGTCTTTCCTGCATTTGGGATCAACTGAGCGACTTCTCTCTCAGGCGCAGGGCGTGGGGGCGCCAATGCACTTCCTCCACCCACGGGCTTTTCACTTGACGCAATTGGACGCGAGGGGTCCTCCCTTGAACGCTGATCTTGCCGGTTTGAGATGGCAATCCTCACAGCTCCGCCGACGACGGTACCTATGAGCAGGAATACTGCATATCTGCGCATCTGCTGCCCTTGGCACTCTCAGTCTGGCTATTACGGCTGAGACTGAACTACAATTCCAAGCCACTGCGATTCGGCGCCTTCCCAGCTCACCTTTAGCTTGCCAACAGTCGTTTGTGCAAGTGGGGGTGTTCCGGACAAGCGCGCGCGAAAGGTCCCAGCTGGACCCTCCTCCAATTTCACTGAGGTGATCCAGGCAGGAACATCACCCAATTGAGGCCTGCCCGTCAACATGGAACTCACCGGGGTGATCTGCAACTCAAACGAATGCGGAACTGAGGCGCGTTCGGAGCCGCTGAAATAATGCGCCTTAGGCTGAACCTGGAATCCGGAATTGATGTCCCCCACGAGTTTTACTCTTGTCCTCGCCGCAGCTGTACCATCCTTCCTTGCCGCATATAGCGGAATTTCCAAGCGCAAGGGACCAGGACGCAACGCACGGACGGAAATGCGGCCCTTGACGGTGGCAGTGTGCGACCTCCCGTCATGATCCGCCCGTATCTCAGGCTCCCACTGTATCTTCCACGACGCGACCTGATCAGGTTTGGATTCTACATACCGAGGCTCCCACTCCGTGGGATTCCCCGTCAGGACTGACGTGAGAGATACTTCTGAGGTGATCTCCGTGCCCACAGGCACATCTTTGATATCAACCATAACCGGCACTACGTGAAGCCTCATGACTGTCCTCACCCTTCCCACTATCCAGAGTGTGGACACCCGCAAACTGTTTGCCTTCAATTCGACATACTCATGAAACACGCCAGTTCTGTCAAGAGTGTTGACGGTGCACTCTAGACGTCCCGTTTCGCCTGGCTCTAGACGCCGCGGATCCAGCACACCTTGTACTCCGCATGACTTGTCTGTGGATAGTTCGACTGGCACGCTCGCTGTGTTTGTGAACTTGAAGTCCGCTTTGACAGGCACCCCTTCGTCCACCTCCCCCGTCTCAACTCTTGTTGGACTTGTGAAAACAAGCAGGTCATTGGCATGGACTACTTTCTTGACCTGGCTGATATCTTTCCCCTGTTCATTGGCCGAGGTCGAATTGCCGCGCTTTGAGCATCCCGTCATGATGTTGAAGGCAAACGCGACCACAACCACAGCGGCTACGGTCTTTGCCGCATGTAACTTCCTAATGGCCACAATAAGTGAAGCTATCACGGCGATCATTCCGATTCCCAAAAGTGGCCCGCGCAGCCTGGCAGGCTTATGAACACCAAAGCCCTCTATGCTCTTGCTTCCAACGACCAGGGCATACCCGGTCCACAATTCTAGGAATTCCTTTTCAGTCAAGGTGAGGGTCAAGCTGGGGGGTGAAAACATCGAGATGGCGTCCGTCCCGACATGAATGACCGCGTAATGATTGCTCTCGGCCCCATGGGTGCCGGCCTTTCCACCGGTCATCCGGCCTAGAAACGGGCCTTGCGGGATAGGAATCGATCCAGGCTCGCACTTGAACACTCGGACTGGCACTCCGCGAGCCTTGCACGCTTGCTCAAGGTCGGCGAGACTCCAAGAGTCAGCCCCGGAACGTCCGCCGTCAGCCGTCAGGACTCCGATTGGAATTGGATACCCCTTGAGCCGCAAGTACGCATAGAGCGACCTAGGCCCACATGACAGGCCCGCCAATCTCTCAGTGAGCGGGGGCGCCCCTCCCATGACAGCGCCGCATGTGGACGCAAACTCTTTCAAGGACTTCTCAAGGGCAGCCTCCTCCGTCCGGTCACTCGCCGCTCCCAGTTTCAGCTCCGAAGTCCGGGTAATCCGGTTGTCCACAACCAAGTCTTTGGCGTCATCATGCCGAACTTCAAATAGTGAGTCGGGCAAATCCGAGTTGATCTCGATTCCTCCAGTTCCCACTTTCAAAATGCCCTTTTGCGTATTACCACCAGGGAACCTCATCCAGAAGGTGCCCTCTGTTCCGACCCAATAGCCGCCATGGCGCTCCGCCTTGACAATCTCAAATTGCATGGTCGGATAGTGGGCGCGGCCGTCGATGAAGATTCTGTTCCTTTTTTGTGATTCTTCAATTTCACCCTGAGGATCATCGTCCCGCCTCTTGTACATGCCCCACTTCCAAACCAAGTGAGTGTCCTTGGTGTCAATCCAAAGAACGGTCTTGGGCGCATTGCTCTCTTCGGTTCCAAGTCTAAGCACGAGACGCCTAATAGTCCTTCCATCATCAGTGCGCTCGCTGCTATCAAACTGGACGGTCCTGGCCAGGGGTCGTAGGAAGTTGCTCCATGGCTGAGATGCAAAGTACTGTAGGCCGAACCGTTGAGGTAACCATGCAAAGTACACTGCGGGTTGAGTTGACCTGATTTCAAGGCTGGATGGTATTTGTGGTGAGGAGCACTCCGTGAGGTGGGTCCCGACACCACCGTCCCAGAGAGCGGTATGTCGGCCATGATCCTTCACTACCCCTCTGCAGAGCTCGCTCCACTTCGAAATGCGGACAATCTCGCGTGTGCCCTTCCGACACCAAGAGCCTTCAAAATCATACCAAGGCTCACCTGTTTCCCCATGAAGCAGCTGCATTGTGAACGGGAGCTTTAGTGTCCGGAGCGAAGCATCGCGTACTTCCAAGACCTCGAGCACTTGCTCGAGCTGGGGCTCCAGCTCCTGGGCTCGCAAGCTCGCCGGGATGTGAGAGAATAGGCTGAACGCTAGTATAACACGCGCAGCAGCCCGACAAGTGCCATTCCGCACACAGCAAGGCGATGCTACGGCGTGCATGGCTGAACACTTTGCTCGGTGCACTCGCCATTGGGAGATCCGTTGCAAGCGTTGTTCGCAGGATAACACCAACTCCCTTCGGGAATACCGAAGGCTGCGCAATCAACACTTTGCTGAGGCGGACAATTCCCCACAATAAGCGGACCGCAGGGTATGTTATACGGGGTCCCCGCCGTGGTGCATGCGGTTCCACCAGGCCAGCATATGTCCGCTTGAAAGAAGGGTGGTCTGCATTCGGCACAGAAAGGATCCGCGGGTACCACGCAAAGCAATGGGTTTCCTGGGCCAGGAGGAACCCTGGTGCAGGTCCCTCGGCAGAGTAATTCCCTGGAATCCCAGTTGCAGACCTGAAATCCCCCTATTCTGACGCACTTAAGTTCGTCCCGAATGAACGCCGGATCGGCAGTCCCATCAACGGTCCTCAATTCCTCAGATGCCACCGAGGTAAATGCGGGCGCTGAGAGCGCCATGTGCAATACAACCGCAATCGCGAAAAGCGGCAGGAAGGTCATCAGGACATGCTTCCTATTGGCCGGGCTCATGTCAGCTCCTTGCAATTCGTGTTCCCTTGCCTACCTATCCATGGGCCTGCCACGCTACGGCGTGCATGGCTGAACATCTCGTCCGGCGCATTCACCATTGGGAGATCCGTTGCAGCCGTTTGGCTGTAGGCACCCTCCCCCTTCGGGAAGACCGGCGGCGGCGCAATCACCGCCGTTCTGAGCCGGACAATTCCCAACAATAAGCGGACCGCAGGGTATGTTATACGGAGTCCCCGCCGTGGTGCATGAGGTTCCGCCAGGCCAGCAAATGTTCGCTTGCCAGAAGGGGGGCCTGCATTCGGCGCAGAAAGGATCCGCGGGTACCACGCAAAGCAATGGGTTTCCCGGGCCGGGAGGAACTCTGGTGCAGGTTCCGTGGCAGACTAATTCATCCCCCTCAGATAAGTTGCAGACGTCCCACGCGTCTCTCTTGATGCACTTGAGTCCGTCCCGAATGAACGCCGGGTCGGCGGTCCCCTCAATGGTCTTCAACTCTTCCGATGCCATTGAGGTAAATGCGGGCGCTGAGAGCGCCATGTTCAGCACCACCGCAATTGCGAAAAGCGGCACGAAGGTCATCAGGACATGCTTCCTATTGGCCGGGCTCATGTCAGCTCCTTCCAATCCACGTACTCTTCCATACTTATCCGTGGGCTTGCCACACTACGGCGTGCATGGCTGAACGCTTCGCGGGGCGCATTCACCATTGGGAGATCCGTTGCAACCGAGTGGCTGATAGCACACTCCCCCTTCGGGAAGGCCGGCGGCGGCGCAATCACCGCCGTTCTGAGCCGGACAATTCCCCACAATAAGCGGACCACAGGGTATGTCATACGGCTCCCCCGCCGTGGTGCATGAGGTTCCACCCGGCCAGCAGATGTCCGCTTGATAGAAGGGGGGGGTGCACTCAGCACAGAAAGGATCCGCGGGCACCACGCAAAGCAATGGGTTTCCGGCGCCAGGAGGAACTCTAGTGCACGTCCCTCGGCAGAGCAATTCCACAGATTCAACGTTGCAGACGTCCCATCCCGGTCTTCTCTGGCACTTAAGTCCAACCCGAATGAACGCGGGGTCGGCGGCGCCCTCAATGGACTTCAACTCTTCAGATGCCACTGAGGTAAACGCGGGCGCTGAGAGCGCCATGTTCAGCACCACCGCAATTGCGAAAAGCGGCACGAAGGTCATCAGGACATGCTTCCTATTGGCCGGGCTCATGTCAGCTCCTTGCAAGCTACGTTCCTTTGCGTACCTATCCATGGGCCTGCTCAAATGATCTGCACCACCATGGAACCGTCCCTTTCCATTTACCCAATCACTCCTCCTTAGCCGCTTGTAGTCTGCTCACGCTCCCACACGTCAACTCCCCGTACCTGGGCCGCGTCGTCTTGTGGCCCTTCTTATGAACTCCATTACGTCGCCCCCATTCTGCGCAAAAGCAGTTCTCGAGGGCAGGGCAGCGATAAAAGAAGGAAACTCCGTCAACCCGTATTGTTTGACCAGAGACTTACCTATGGTTCCGCGCTCATCAACAACAGCCACGGAAATACCCGAAAGAGAGGGGTCCCCCTGGATGACTTCAATGAACTTCTTCTCCAAGGCAGCGCAGTTCCCGCAGTTCCGGCGAACTACGATGTAAATACCTGCTTTATCCCCAGCACCAAGGAGCATCCGGTCTGGCAGGGGCTTCCAGACCACGCCGAAAAGCAAAGCAGCCCCGATGGAACCAATTCCCAGCATGCAGTATGCTGTTCGCAGGAACGGCCGGGTTCTCTCGGGCCCTAACAGAGGCTTGGAGAGAACAGCGACGGAAGTCGCTTCCGCAAGAAGGAAGGCCCAGCAGAAGTAGCAGGGACCTTGAAACGACATGGCAACCAGTCCGAGATGACCCGCGAACAGGAGTATCGCAGCATGAGCGGCTATACTGCGGTGTCCCTTCGCCAGGCAGAGAGCAACCACGCACCAACCGAATCCTGTTAAGCCAAGCAGCCAATATGGAACTATGGTGGCGCAGGAAGGACATCCGCCCGCTTTCAGGGCAGCCGCTAGAATGATCATGCCAGTCCCGGTGACCAAGGGCAGCAGAAAGGGAGGTACGTTGCGCACTCGCTGCAATATCGACCAGAACACAGGCGTTGTTCTGGCGCCCGGCAACTGCCTGCACAGTTCTTCTACACCGGATTCAGTCATTGCCAATCAGCCTCAGACTCACGCTGACCCGCGTGGATCAGAAACCTTCAACCGAATATCCCCTCTGTATTCTGTATGTGTTTAGGGCCCTCGGGCTCTCCGCCCTGCTCGGCGTATTACCCCCGAACGAGACTCACTCCGTCGTGACCCTACATGATAAAGCCGTGGAGACGGAAAAGTGTGAGCACGAAAAGTGCGAATCACAGAAAATTCCGGATCACACCAGGCGAGCGCGACATCGGTCCTCGTCCATTGATTGCTCTCAGGCGCTGAATCCCTCTGGAAAGCGCATTGCGGACGGCGAGGGGCGTCGAACGCAAGAAAGGTGCGGCCTCCGGCGACTTCAACCCAAGCACGTACCTAGCATGGAGGGCCCCCCGCTGTAGCTTCGAGAGCTCCCCAACGGCCGCCAGAGTCCGATCCATGAGCTGATCCATGCGGCCGTTGTCCGACGACTCATCCTTGGCGGACTTGGGATCGGCCACCTCCGGCATGTCATCAAGGGACACAGCTCCACGCTGGAATCGCATCCTGCGCTGCGCAAGGTGGCGGCCGATGGTCATCAGGTAGGCGCTCCGCTCGGTTGCGACCCTCGTTTCCAGCCTCGGCTTCAACTCCAAGGCCGCGAGCGCCAACTGCTGCGCGAGATCATCCTCGTCAACCGCGGAGTCCTTGAGCCGCCAACGCCGAATCTGCGCCCGCCATCGAGGGTATTGCTCGATCAGCCAGCTCACGTAGGCGTCATGCGGCCGATTCGATTCCTCAAACTCAGCGGGCCTTTTGAGGCGAGAGGGTTTCCCTGCGGAAAGACGTGTAGTGACAAGAAGGGGCCCAGCCATACTCCGACTCCCGAAACCTGGACCCCTACGCAGCGTCCGGAGGCGTTCCTCCGGGCCGCCGGGGAAGTATACGCCGGGAAGTCCAAGGTGTATCAGGAATAGTGAAAAATAGGTGAAGTCATGGGTTCCGGCTGACGGAGTTCATGGGGAGCGTCTCCTGCCCCTTTAGCATCCCTCCGGCCAGAAGGCCCGGATGAGCTCCCCCTTTATCTGGGGTGGAGCCTTTTCCACGCACGCCAGACGGTGGAGCTCCTTCTCGTCGACCGAGAAGGCCCTGGCGAATCTGGTGACGAATCTCGCCGAGGGGGGGCGGACGCGCCCGAGCTCAATCCCGGACACGTAGCCTTTGTGGGTTCCCACTGCACGGGCAACCTCTTCCAAGGTCATCCCCCGGGCCTTCCGTAACTCCTTTACTCGGGACCCAAATGACTGGAGGCCGGGCGGGGACGCTTCACGGGCACCCGATCGTCCGGACAAGAGCGGTTTCAGGGAACTCACTCCTCGCCGCAGGTGTTTGGAAACGCGGAGGTTCAACTCATGGATTCCGGCGAGGTTCTCGGCGTGGGCCCTCCGGATCTCCATGTCTCTCTCGAGAAGGTGTTCAAACTCGGCCTGGAAGCGCTCCATGCCGGCGTCCCGGTCCATGCGCGATCCCGCGCGCCGGTTGGCACTCCGATGAGAGCGCGAACGCGTTTCCCACTTTCCAGAGGGCGCAAGCTCCCTCCCCATGTGCCAGAAGATAGCGGTGGGCGTGACGCCGTACTTGGTGGCAAGGTCGCGGGCGACGAGGGTCCTCTTCTCTCCGGCGGTACGCGATCGCGAATTTCTCTCCGAAGCTCGTCCCTTTGGTGGGAAGAGAGTTTCCCCCTTGGCATCGAACCCCCTACACGCTTGACCCCGCCGCATGATAGCCACCAAGGCCGGAATGGCAACGATTCCAGAAACTTGGCTGCCGCGCTGAGGGCCTATCCATTGCATCTCTATAGATTCGAGGGACTCGCGTGATCCCGGGAGCTCCTGATGGGAGTTCTAAATTGAGCCCGAACGGGGGCCGTTCAGCCGTCATACTAGGTGGGGTCGCGGCTATCCATGACCGGTAGAAAGTGGGGTTTCTTTTCGTTTTCGTCAGATTCAATACAACGCTTTTGACGCTCGCCCCCTTCCTTGCCTATGGGAGGAATCGCCCCCGCTGGTTGCCAAGAGTGTGACCGGTGCCGGCGGCGAGCGGAGTCCCGGCCCGCAGAACAGGGTTCGCTGAAGGACATCGAGGATGCCCGACCTGCCCTTGGACAAGACGCACGCGCTTCTCGAGCGCTGGGCGAATGGCGACGACACCGCCCTGTCACAGCTATTCCCCGTCTACTTCGAAAAGGTCGTCAATCTCATTTCACTCGACGGAGTTCCGCCGGAGGACGTCGAAGAGGCCGTGCAGGGCGCGTTCGTGAAGCTCCATCTGTGGCTGAAAAAGGGAAACCCCCACCCCGAACGCCTCACCGGTTTCCTGCTCGTCTCCGCCCGCCGGATCATGCAGGACCGCTCCGAGAAGCTGGAACTGCCGAAGGCCGAACCCTTGGAAGAAGCGGGTGCCTGGGACAGCCTTGCCGCCAGCACCCGCAGCCTGGCCAGCTCACTCGGGAGCCTCGAGATCCGGAACCGTCTCCGGGAGGCCATCGAAGGGCTCCCCCCACGATTCCGCGAGGTCTACCTGCTCAGGATGGATGGTCTATCCAACCCGGAGATCGGAACGCGGCTTGGATTGGATACGGGTACCGTCGCAAGCTACCTCCACAAAGGCCTCGACCTTCTCAAGCAGGATCTCGACCGGATGGCCCGCGATTCGTCCACCTGGATCCAGCATTGGAGGTCGGAGAAGCCCGACCCCGTCGAAGTGGTGCGCGCGCTCGAGCGGATCCCCTGGGTATACGCCGATCCGGTCCGATGCCGGCACCTCGAGAAGCTTGACGACAAGTTGGGGGCAAAGAAACTCATGGTTCCGATGGAGATCTACCTTGCGCGGCTCAAGCAGGGCTATGAACTCCTGGGAGCGGACCTGGGCGCCGACTTCCCGCAGGCGTTCGAGACGATGAACCTCGGAGGTCCGCCGTGAGCGAACCCGCACCGCCCCCGGATTTCGGCGATTTCGAGAAGGTGGAAGGTCCGCCGCTCGGGACCGGCGCGACTGGTCGCGTCTACCGCGCCCGCCAGAAGTCTCTCCGGCGCGCCGCGGCGCTCAAGGTCATCGACCGGCTGACCACAAATCCCGAGGACATCCCGCATCTGGACGCGCGCTTCCAGCGCGAGATCCTGGCGCTGGGTCAGATCAAGCACCCCAACGTCGTCGCGATCTACGCCGCAGGAGTCGCCGACGGCAAGCCGTGGACGGCGATGGAATGCCTGGAGGGGGGAACGCTTGACGGCGAGATCGCCCGACGCATCAAGGAGAAGCGGTGGTTCTCCGACCCGGAGATCGCCCGGATCGGGTTAGCCGCCGCCGCCGGCCTCTCCGCCGCGCTCGATCGGGGAATCATCCATCGGGACCTGAAACCCTCCAACATCCTCTTCGACGGGGACGGCCGGCCTGTAGTTACCGATTTCGGGATGGCGAAGCTCCGGGGAGCGGAGGCCGAGGGATTGGAGCCCTTGACGGGATCTAAGGACGTCCTGGGCACGCCCGCTTTCATGTCGCCCGAACAGATCATGCCGCCCGGCGACGGCCCGGTCGATCATCGGGCGGACATCTATTCGCTGGGCGCGGTGCTTTACAACATGGCGACGCTCGTGCCGCCTTTCAGCGGTCGTAGCCCGTACGACGTCATGAACCGGCACCTGACGGAGGAAGCGCCGTCGATCCGCTCGGTGAATCCCGGGTGTTCCGCCGAACTCGAGGCCCTGATTCTCCGCTGCCTCGCCAAGGATCGCTCAAAGCGTTACCAGACCTACGGCGAGCTCATTGCGGAGCTTGAGAAGATCCGGCAAGCGCCAGCCACGAGTGCAACCGCAAATCCGCGGGGTCGCCGATCCCGGGTCGCTGCCGCCGCGGCGATCCTCCTGCTGGCAGGCCTTGTCGTCATCGTTGCCTCGGCCCACTTCCGGTCGAGGTCGCCGAAGTCGGAGACAGGACAAGCGCCCTCGGCGGGGCCGCACAACTCTGGCAATCCGCCTCCTCCCGCCGTCAAGGAGGTCGACGACGGCAAGACGGAAGGGAAGAAGGACGATGCGTCTTCGACCATGTCCGATCACACCAAAGAAGAAGGGAAGAGCCCCGAAGCTCCGCCTCCTCCGAACAGATCGTTCGAGCCTCTTCGCTCGCTCCTCGCAAATCACGCGGCGCTCCAACCAAGCGAACTCGCCTTGGTGCAGGCGTTGCGCGAGAGTTTTATCTCTCGCCATGCGGAAATCCTGAAGCGCTCGTACGATTCTCTGCTCGGCGACCTTGAGAAGCTTGCAAAGGACGGGCGGCAAACGGCCTACACCCGCCGCCTTCTCGACGGGGCCCGCAGCCTAGTCGAAGGCGCACGGGACGCGGTCGCGGCGCGCCTTCGGACTCTCTCGACCCCAACGTCTATCGTGACAGTCCGCCTCAAGGACGGCGCATCGGTCACCGGGACCGTCGCGGGCTCAGAGCGCGATTCGGTGACGCTCTCGACGGCTGATGCCAAAACGGTCCGGATTCTCTTCGCGGACCTCGCCCTCGAGGATTTCACGTCGGGGAATCCGGTACCGCTTCCGTATCTCGCGCTTCGGGGTCTCTCCGGCCTGGCCTCAACAGTCCTGCGCGAGGCGTTAGAACTCTCGACCGAGAAGGAGGAGCTTCTCCTCTGGCTGCCCTGTCTGGCGTGGATCGCTCTTGAGTACGGCCGCGCCATGGGGAAATCGGGCGACCTCGCGGGAGCGAAGGCGAGCTTCCAGGCGACGGCAGCCTTGGAAGCGGATCTCGTCCCGTTTTTTTCACTTCTCGGCAAGACGTTTGATTCCGTCCGATCCGAATCGGGAGCCATCGATCGCTTCGAGCGCAAGCTGTGGCCGGAAGTCCTCGCCGGATTCCCGAACTCATGCGTCTTCGCTGCTGCCGAGAGGGAATTCTGGGAGGGTTTCCGGCGGGAAGCGACAGAGGATCTTATCCTGCGTTCCCGCGGACAGCTCGAGTGGCAACTCAAGCCGAACACCATGGACGGAAAGGAACTCCTGCGGCTCTGGGACCAGAAGCCGGACGCGGACGGCAAGGAATCGACGTTCCTCGGGGATGCGGAGGGAATCCGAAACATCGTTCGGAACGAGCCCACTCCCCAAGCTGCCGAAGGCCTCTTCCTCACTCTCCGCTTTTCCGGAGCGAAGGATGCAGATGGCAGCTACTTCCAAGTGACTCTCAATCCCACCACTGAAGGAACCAACTACCTCCGGATGGACAAGGAGTCCGTTTCGCTCGTTCACAAGCGGTTGCGACCTGAACGGGAGCTGGAGGCGATCGCTACGGCCGCCATTCCTCCACCATCTGGAGAAACGACCTGGCGGCAGATGGCACTCATACCGTCCGGAGGGCGGCTCTTCGTCCTCATGGACGGGAAGCTGGTCACTCACGCTGAGAAAGTGTCGATCCCGGCCATCTTCGCGATCGGCGTCCATCGGGGAGAGGTGGCGCTTCGCAGCGTCCTCGTCAAGCCCGCGGCCAAAGAGAAGTAGGAGGAATCCCATGAGGTCGATGCTTCGCCCAAGCTTTGTCGTCGCGCTCGGACTGCTCCTGCCTCTTTTCGCCTGCAGGTCGGCCGACAAGCGTCCCTCATGGTTGGATCGAAAGCCCGCCTACACGTTCGAGGTGCTCTTCGTTGAGAAAGGGCATGAGCTTTCCGCCTGCGCGCGCGGTCTCAAGGAGAGTCTCCTCGGACTTCCAGACGGCGTTCTCTTTTTCGAAGCGGACTCGAAGGTCCGCATCAAGGCACCCAAAGGCAAGGAGCCCTATCACGTTCACCTGATCCATCGGGTCGGCGAGGATCTGGTGGATCGCGTCGTTGGGGAGTCCGATCCGGCCACGGGTGTCATCGAAGTGGATCTCTCGGGATACCCAAGTCCGGAGCAACTCGTCGTGACTTCCGCCGCGCATCGTATGAAGCCAACCAGCGCGGCCGACGCCGCCGATGGGAAGAGCCCGGCGATCCTGCCCCCTTACTCGCTCTCCTTCAAGCTCGTTCCGGCGGATCAGGCCGAAACCCTCATGGCGCTTCAGAGCTTCCGGTACGAGGCACGGACTCCCCGGGGAGTCATGAACCTCTTCGTCCAGCCGCTAAATCGCGGCGACATGCTCCTGACATGGATCGATCCGATTCATGCCCACGGATCCCTCTTCGCCGACGCCTACGTGCATTTCGCACCCCTCGACGCCGTCGTAGTCCCGAGACTGACCGTGGAGGTGGCCCAAGAGGACGGCAGGGTCTGGCAGAGAGCGGGCGCCTGGCCGGTGCCGGCCGGAGAATTTCCGACGGCGAAGCGCCCGCCGGGGACCGGGGCTCGCGATGCGAATTTCGCGATCCGGACTCCGAGGCAGGAGCTGGTCAAGTTTTCAGGGCCGCCGAGGCTTCGCCTCAATCTCGTCGGCGACCGGCCCGAGACTTCGGTGCAGCTGAAGGCGACCGTGAGCCAAGCGGACGAGGATGAAATGTTCACCGCCGTTCTCGTACCGACCGTACCGGGTCCGGAAGGCGCGGTCTCGGACTATCTGCCGCAGACGATTCAACTGACGGATGCGGAACGCGAAGTCGTGGCGACCGTCGATCTCGGGAGCCTCGACCCCGCTCGATATCCCCTCACGGCGTCGATCTCCCATCGGTTTGTGTCTTCCTGGATCACCAAAGGGGGAGCTTTCCTGCCCAAGCCGCCGCGCGGGGTCAATGAGGTCAGAGATTCGCAGGAACCGAACAAGGAGGATCGCCCGAAGCTCCACGCGCGCATCATCACGGCGGCGTCCGCGGCCTATTACGACCTCGTTCGATTCTGGGGCCCGACGGGGACGAAATCCAAAGGCGAACTAGCGAAAGCGATCTCACAAACCTCCGCGGGTGATGACGGCGCGCCGTCCCCCAACATCATCACGGGTCCGACCGGAGGAGGGATCATCGGCGGCGGGGGTGTTGCGGGTGGCGGTGCACCGGGTGGAATTTCACCCGCGCCCGGATCATCACTTCCGGGAGGCGGACTCGGAGCGCTCGGCGGCAACGTCGGAGGGGGCGGAGGCACTCAAGCCCAGGCGCCCGGCTTCCCCGCGATTCCCGGCGGAGGCGGTCCCAATCCGCCGCCGGGCGGGGGCGGTGGCCAGAGTCCGGGCGACCTAAAGATCGATCTCGGCTGCGGCTGCGGGATGGCCAACTGCAAGTGCATTCCCCATTCCTGGTGGATGTTCGACGTGATGGGGAAGGTGATGGAGTACAAGAACGTCCAGGACTCGAGCGGCAACCGGTACGAAATCGCGGACTACTCGTGGAGCGGACCCCACGGCGGCACGGCTCCCTGCCATGAGTGGACCTTGGTCGGACAGGTCCGGTTCTCGTTCTGGGTCGGTTGGCAGTTGATGAGCATCACCTATAACGTGTACGTGGGGTTCTTCCCGTGCGAAGGACAGAAAGGACCGCCGAAGAATCCTCCTGACAAGCCCAAGGATCCCAAGGCTCCCAAGGACGACGGCGACCCTCGGAATCCGCCGGGGCCGCCGACCCCGACCGAGAGCAACTCGTCCAAAACGGGACTTCTGACGCTCGTCCCCGCAGGCGCGGCGACCGCAGATGCGCATGTCACGGTTCATCCCTTCAATGAACCTGCCTTTGCCGACTATATCGCGACCTACGGAAGCCAAATCCCCGGCGCGGTCGGAGTGAATGGCGCGACGCTCGTCGCCCAAGTCGGGACCCTCGCTTTGCCGCTTCAGGATCTGGCCAGGAGCCTCCGCGAGATGCCGGGTTTCTACTGGGGCAGGAGCGGACAGCCGCCTCCGGCCGACGGGATTCCCTTCACTTCCGATTCGCTCCACAGAGACTCCGCCGTGGTCGATCCGGGAATCCCGGGTACAGGCGGCGTTCCGAGCAAACCGCCGCCCCCTCCTCCGCCCCCTCCTCCGCCCCCACCACCGCCTCCACCGCCGCCGCCACATACAACCGACCCTCCGCCACCGAAGTAGAAGGCCATGAATCTCACACTTAGCGAAAGGGACCGTCTCACGCCTTCAATATGGATGCGGCGAGCACTGTTCGTCGCCGCAACCGCGATCCTCGTTCACCTTCCGGCTCGAGCCTTGGCCGCCCACTTTTCACCCGACGTAGCACTATCGGAGATTCGGCGAGCCTACGCCGAAGGAAGAGATCGCGATGCGGTTCTGCTCGCCGACAGGGCGCTGCTGGAGGGCCTCCGGGAATCTGACGGATCGCTCGCCGAAGTCCACTTCTGGCGCGGTGCGGCGCTCCGAAGGCTCGGCCGCGCCGATGAGGCGCTCTTGGCGTTTCAGGCCGCTTCCCGATTGGGATACTCCGCCCCAGAACTTCGACTCGAGCGAGCCCTCGCGCTATCGGCCGCCGGCCGGCGTCAAGAGGCCCAATCCGAGATCGAGGAACTCCGGACCCAGGCGCAAGAAGATCCCGGGAGACTCTCCGGCTTGGAGGAGCGGTGGAAGAGCCGGACGGACGAAGGGTCGAAGCGCCTCGAAGTGCGCGTGAAACCTGAAGCGGGCTTCGACTCCAACATCTTCCTAGTCAATGAGAACACGCTGCTCCTGAACGAGGATCGGGGCAAGGAGAGCCCCTACTACGGCGGAGTCTTTTCGGCCCGGTATTGGATTCTGGAGGGAGGCCGGGACTCGATGGCTTTGTCCTTGGAGTACCAGAGCACGCTTCGCGCTTACGCCGACGAGCCGGATCTTTCGTACGCGGACAACCAGATCCTCCTGACCGGCCGGATCCCGCTGGGGCCCCGAACGGACTTCGAGCTCGGCATCTCGGTAAGCGACGCCTTTCTGACGGAAGACCGACACCTCCGCACTCTGCGGAGTTTCCAACCCGCGGTCCTGCTGCGTCCGTGGGAGGGCGTCCAAGTCCGCCTTTGGGGAGAATTCTCCGACTACGATTCCTATCTCAACGCCCCCGACGAGCAGGACCGGGACGCGACCTACCAGCGGGCGGGACTTGCGGCGACGTTCAATGCGGGCGGCGGATTGGGCGTGACTCCGTTTGTGAGCTACATCGACTATGAGTCGGATGGGTCCGATTTCGTCCATCACTCATGGGAGCCGGGAATCTCCGTGGCCGCGCCCGAAGTCCTCGGCGTTCAGGCGTCGATGCGGTTGGCTTGGGCGGTCGCCTCGTTCGACAATGCCAACAGCCTGACTGGATTCACGGAGCGCCGCGAGGATCGCCGGATGACCGCGAGCCTGACGCTCCGATTCCCGGGGCTCGAGCGGCTAGCGGGATACGCCCCGGGCGTCACCGTCGGCTTCGAAGACTGGGCATCCAATGTCGAAGCGTATGACTTCAATCGGTGGGACCTGCGGTTCGACGTTTCGTTTCTCGCGTTGACGTTCTGAGAGTCGTCAGTTCCAGATCGGTTCCTTTGCCGCTTCAAGGGCGTCCTCGACGTCGTCCGGGAGATTTTCGAGAAAATCGAGTGCGGTCATCGACTCGACGTCGTCGATCCTCGCCTGCCACGGGGAGAAATCGCGGTCGTTTTCGAATCGATCGGTGCGATTCGGCATGATAAAGGCGAGCGCGTGGATGCGATCGCCTTCCCGGCGGTAGAGAATCTTGAAAAAGGAATCGGGGATCGCGACCTGTCCCGCCAAGGAGTGGTTTGTCGGGGTGAGTCGGCGCGTCGCCTGCATTCCATCGAAGATCGCCCCCGTGATGACCCAAACCGTTCCGAATTCCCGTGCCCACGCCCGCTCCTTGTCTTCCAGATTCTTCCAGATCGTGCGGTTCAGGGCCGGGGTCTGGGGCGCGATGTTCGACAGGAAGTAGCTCTCGCGCACGCACTCCTGGGTTCGCCCCTGCATGGAGGCGTGCGGAGCCATGTGACCCCGGTCGAATCCGGTTCCCGTGTAATGGTCGTGCGTAGTCTGAAGGGACTCGGGAAGACTGGTGTCCGTGATGAACCGGGCGAGGCGCGCAAAGTCGGGTGCGCCCGGCTTGAAGTAATCGGCCACGAGCCGGTAGCTCACCCAAACGGGAATCTTCCAATCTTCCTCAACCGCCGTCGTATATCCGATGCGCTTCCGAATGTGGACGTGTATCGACCCTGGTGTTCCGAAGGGCATTCCGAACGGGTTGTCTTCGTTCGTCTCGGCCGACGCAGTTTCGGGGCGTGGTCGTGCCGCGGCCCCCAGAGGCGGGGATGAGCAGCCTGAAACGAGGCAAAGGAAATACGTCACCGCAAGCGCAGCTCGAACGAGCCTCATGGCTTCACGCTCGCCGAACCATGCGGGACGATCTCGCGAGGCGAGAGGAATACCCTGTACTTGTTGGCTTCATCCGAGAATAAACGTTCGCCGACATACGCATCGCGAACCCACGCCCTCGTCCGTCCTTGGTTTCGGGCCAGCCGACATCGCTCGGAGAGCCGCATCCAGTGTGCCCTCCTCGCATGGGGGGCGGGCGACCGATGCCGGATCGAGAGGGCGTCCTGTCGCAATTCCGACAACCCCTCAGAGTCGATCACGATGAAATGGGGGCGCTTTCGGAGCGGCCTCGACTCGCCTGCCATGACCTTTCGCTCCTCGCGGGGCGTCAAGCAAGGCGAGCGTTCCACGATGTAGTTGGCGGGATGGCTGATTAGGGCGACGCGGAACATCGCGTCTTCGACAATCCGGCCCAAGTCTCCGGCCACCTCGGCAAGAGGCCTCGAATCGACCGCCAAGTGCCGATTGACCGTCTCCGGCAGGATGTGGACAAGGAAACGTCCTTCCACCTTGCCCGCGTACTCGAACTCGATCGCGTTCAGGAGGACGATCGGTTCGAGGTGCTTCTCATGGAAGCCGACATGGACGAACCGATCTCCCTGCGAGCCTTCTCCGGTTCGGCACAACCATTCCAGCCGCCACCCTGTCAGGCCTTGAAGGGACATCACGATCGAAGGAAAGGGGGCCATAAGGCCGTCCGCGAGGTCTTCGACGAGATCAGGTCGATGCTCCTTCATCGCTTTCGCAATCTCATCCCAGTCTCCGAGGTGAAATAGGGCCGCCTCCTCGATGCGCGCTGAGATCTGATCGGGCCTCCCCAAGGCGGCCAGGGGAGGGGCGACCCGCGGGTCGCTCGGGCGCATCGTGGCCGCGTCGCGCCGAAGACGTGAGAAGAAGGACTCGAGGAAATCCTGGAAAGTCATGACCGCTGTCGACTCCGAGGGGCGTACGAAGTGCGTATTGGCCACCCCGGTTGCCGTCCTAATCCCTCCTCGTCGAGAAGCTCCACTTCCGATCAAATGGAGCGCCGTCCACTTTCCCTCTGACGGTGACGGTGTAGGAGGTTCCCTTCTCCAAGTGTCGCTCCGGCAGAAGGAGGACGGTAGCGAAGTCCCCCAGTGGGACACGAGTGTCGCCGTTGAGGTAGATACGGCAAGGAACAGCCCCCGTCTTGCCACCCAATTCAGCCTCCACATCCGTTGGTTTGGCCGTGGCGAAGACCCGGAGCAAGATGGGCAAGCCACACTTCCGAAGATCTTTGACCTTCGGATCAGCCCAATCCAGTTCGCCATCCAAACCATCACCGAAAGCCCACGGGGCGTCTGCCTCTCCGTCATAAGGGTAGTGGGCAATGACGGATCGAAGCGTGCCTCCGAGAGAAATTGTCTCCTCGACGTCCTGCCACATGTCCCGGTGAGCGGCCTTTGGCTCACCCGAATACCATTTGCTGGGCGTCTGTACGTCCGTCCGATAATCGCCCCGCGGAATGCGATAGAGCGTCATCGCTCTGTGTTTTCGTCCCAGTGTCCACTGCCCAAGCCATAACTGGCGAACATCGGGGTTGAGCAGGTCAAGCTTGATGATGGCGTAGGACCGTAAGTGATCGGCATAGTGGCTAAACTCGTAAGCGATGCGTGGAGACCTCACCGCATAGTCTTTCGCGAACGCCACCGCCTCGCTATAAAGCGGTGACGTCTTGTCAGATGGGTCCGCTCCGTAGTCCCCTGTCTCCCCCATGTACCAACCCGCGAGAATCAGCTTGCTGGAGGCCTCGAAGTCCCAGAGGATCGCGCGGAGCTTCATCTTCGCCCGCAACTCGTTGAACCGCTGGACGGCCCGGACGTACTCGGCCGCTCCCCGGGCCAGCTCGTACTTCACGACCACGCCGTGAAGCAGCTTCCGATCCTCGTCCGAGATCGCTTTCGTCGTGGCCTTGGGCACGAGGCCGTCGAGGATCGCCTTGTATTCCTTGGCGAGGGGTCCCATCGCCGCCTCGATTGGCCCAGAATCCTTCAGGACGACGCCGCCCCGGGACCGGCCGAGGTAGACCTCGGTCTCCCACTTCTTCTTGATCTCCTTGGTCTTGTCATCCGAGCTCCCGAACCCGAGGGCGCACTCGGCGAAGAAGTGGGCAGCCTCGGGGTCCTTCTTCTCGTCGAAGGAACGGGCGAGGTCCGAGCAGGCGGCGACAAGCTTCGCGTCGAGCTTTCGGGCGGGGTCCACTTGTCCTGGTTCCTGCCCTGGGCCGAACCCGATACAGAGGGACGTCACAACGCCCAATCCCATTGCTTGAAGATGTGTCCTCATCTGGATGATCATTGTACGCTGAACTTGGGATTCAGCTCAGGTCGGTCGCGTACAGGAGCAGGACCAAGATCGCCATGAAACGTCTCGCGTTCATTGTCCTCACAACAGGGACCACGCTCTCTGGATGTGCAGGGTTGATGGAGGCCCAGCATCGTTGGTCCCACGGATGTGACTTTCACGTCAAGATTTCCAGTGACACACCGGGAGTGGATGTCTACTGCTCCGGGCCCGGGGGTCGCCTCGCGCTTCAAGGGACCACCCCCTTTGAGCTTGGGGTCCGTCCCGGAGGCGAGCTCACGCTGTTCCTCATGAAGGACGGGAAGCGTGCTATCCAAGTGATCAATGCCACAGGTCCCATGGAACACCACATCAAGTGGCAAGACGCGAATCCTCAGCCCCTTAGTGAGGACGACAAGCGAGTGTTCGACGGCAAGATCTCTGTTGGCATGAGCGCGGTCCAGGTGATGTGGTCGTGGGGCGTGCCGAACAAGAAGAACACCACGACCACGAGCGTTGGGACGCATGAGCAGTGGATCTACGGGAATCCGTTGAGCCACGCTCAGTACGTGTACTTGGAAAACGGAGTGTTGACTACGATCCAAGAGAGCAAGTAGATCGTCCTACGAAGTACCGACGTCGATTTGGGATAGCTAGGCCTGCCGACGTGCAGGATCCAAGAGGACGGGGGCGACCGTGAACGGAATGAAAGTGAACGAGAAGACCACCCTCCGATACTGGTTCGAGTGGTATACGCCCGCCCTTTGGGGGAAGAGAGGCTACGTGTCTCCGAGAGAACTTCCTCTCTCGGGGGAGACCGTGGCCGAACTGGAGCGCCTCACTCAATGGCACGACTCGTCCATGAATTGGTATCACCTGTCCGCCCCAGGTCCTTGGAGGCAGGAGGAGTGCGACCGTTTCAATTCGGCTTCGGACGCTCTGTACCGCAGAATCTGCGAAGAGCTTGGTTCCAACTACGAGGTGATCAACGAGCAGGGACCATTGAATGAGGATCCGGGCTTGGACGAGTATCTGCGGGATCCTGACGCGTATATCTTGGCTCGAAGCCCTTGGTTGAGAGACTTCCCCGGAAGGCAATCCGCCAAGACTACCCCCTTTGGGACGCCATGAGGGATATGGGATGAAGTCGATGGGACACGTGACGGTGTGGGTGCTGACATTAATCCTCGCCCTCCCCGCCGCAGCGCAAGAAAAGACGCTGCGCCTGGAAGGTCCGAAGGACACAAAGGAGGAGGACCTCCAAAAGGCAGCCACGGCATTCCAATCACGATGCGAGGCCTTCGGGTACAAGGGCGTCACCTCTCGCCTGATTGAGAAGGATGGGAAGAAGCTCGTGGAGCTGTCCTGCGATCTCGGATTCACCGATCGAATGAAGCCCAAGATCAAGCTGCTTTCGGCGAAGGCATGCAAGACCGTCACCTTGCGATTCAGCCGTCATTTGGATGAACGAGAGAGCGAGCAATACGAGCCCGGGAAAACGGCGCCGGAAGGGACGGAGTGGGTGACCCTCAAGGGACATAGCGGACCACTCTTGGTGGAGAAGGAACCGAACTCAGAACTCGCGGGCAAGTTCCAGATCAAGAAGAACTGCTTTCAACATACGGCCGTCCAATGCGCGGCCTTTAGTCGGACGGCGCTAGGGACCAAGAAGTCCTTTGATCTCTTCCTTGCCTTCCTCATCGTTGACGGCCAGTACACTCCGGCCGTCAAGCTCGAGATCGAGACGGTAGACGACGACCCTGAGAAGCCGCGCGCGCCCGATGTGCATATCGTAGGTTCCCGGAGAAGCGCCGAGGAGGAGATCTTCGTTGTCTCCTTAGCGAACCCAATGCCGTTTCCACTCAAGATTGTCGAATGATGTCTTTAGCCTGACGTGACTGTGATCTCCTCTGCATTCTCCCTAGTAGGCGGCGTACTTGAGAAAGAATGTCGCCAACTCTCGGCCCACAAGAGTGCTCACGGGTTTCCCGGATTCCTTCTTAAGGGCCTCAAGGGCTCCTACGAACTGATCGCTCATCGACAGCGCCGTTGAAATGATCAAGCCGCTCGTAAAGTCCGGGTTCTTCTTGAAGGCGGCTCTGATGTCCTCGATGGCCTTCGCGTAGCCCATCTTCCCCTCGTAGGACTTCACTTGGACGGCGCAGGACCCGGCCGATTGGAGGCCAAGCCCCGGCGGACCGAACTCGTACTCGAAAATCACATCGGCTCCGTAGTCCTGGCGGCCGCGCATCTGTTCGACGTTCGTTACTCCCGGGATCTTCGCCAACATGCTGGCCACAAGAGGTTCAAGGTCTTTTCCGGGGTGGGTTCGATGGATGCGTTCTACGATCTGTTCGAGAAGCGGGCTGATCTCGGACTGTAGTCGCTGCCGACTGGAATCGGCCGTCCGCGCCTTTCCGCCTCCGCCTTTGCGCAATGCAGCCAGTAGTGCCTCAAACTCACTTTTGGCATAGATGCGCCAATAGCGCCCCTGAAGCTTCAAGCGCGCCGAAAGGGCGGGAGCCACGATCTCGTCGTTCCGGTCGAACTCAAGAAGCGATGAAGGATCGACGGCAAGACGGTGATTGAAATCGTCCCAGTCGAATGCCCATTCATACGGCCCGGACACGCGCGCAATCGTGCACTTGCCGTAGGACGGCAAGTTGATGTAGATGAGGTAGTCGCCCTTCTGAACTTCGAGGAGGAAGCGATTGTCCC
>Ga0193713_1000010_pt1 | contig 47626 bp, 44 predicted proteins | sample H3a2metaG_FD_143054 | JGI IMG/M metagenome (GOLD analysis project Ga0193713, IMG submission 143054) | Soil microbial communities from a riparian zone of the East river system, Colorado, United States - H3a2 | ecosystem: Environmental > Terrestrial > Soil > Riparian zone | place: USA: East River... | reverse complement strand
TATCTTTGCTGCGCACCGAACGCAGTGGTTTGCGCTCAAGGAACGAAAAGATGGAAGCGAGGGTCTTGAGCTGGTTCGCCTTGAACTCTTCGAACTTCACGACCTTCACTTGCTCGCGCGGAAAGAATTTGAACAAACGGGCAAGTTGCCGTCCATAAAAGCCGCGATCGACATAAGCAAAACGCCGCGCGTCCGCCGGAGGTGCGCCACTAATGCGCGTTTGTTCGTCTCGCACGGCGTCAAAAAAATCCAGGGGCTCGCGACCTTTGAATCGTTGCATGTTCCAATGCGCAAAGGCGCGTTCGACCGGATTTCGCAGAGTGATCAGCAATTTAATTTTCGGATTGTATTTCGAGATCCGTTCAGCGGCCGGCTCGTGATACAGGTAACTGGGCGTGCAATCGCCGGCGATCGTTGACGGAGCGACCAGCGGATAATGCTTGTGCAATTCTTCGTAGTCGACGCCCGAAACGAACATGGCGTCGTTGTCAAAAAAATGTATTTCCTGCTGGTCGCCCATGTTGATGTCTGGGTGCCTGCTTAAAAAGTAATGCAACGCCGTCGTCCCGGATTTTTGCGCGCCGGCCAGAATGAAATCGAGTCGCTCTATTTTGCGACGCCTGGTTCGGAACATCTTCCTTAATCAAGAGCCGCTCATCGCTTCATGCAATCGGGCCATAGTTAATTCAAGGAAACGGAACGCTTCGAATTGTCGGATTCTTTTTGTAACCTCAGAATTGCGTTGCCTGTCTCACATAGCGATGAGTCCCGCTCCGAAGGCGCTCGCGTACGGAATGTTGACTTTGCTCGAAATTACTATCGTCGTCCTTGTCGTCACGTCGCTCGCCGCAATTGCCGCCCTAAGTGCTCTTGGCTCGCGAAAACGGAACTACGCATAAGAAGATACTGACGCGCCACACTTCATTCGCTCAGCCAATGATCACAGCTCGGGCTTGAACCCCGAGCGCTAGGACAAGAGTTGTCGCGCGCAGAGCAGCATTCTATGCTGCGCGATGGTCATTAATTTCATCTCGCGACCAAAATTACGGGTCTTCGCCATAGCATGCGCAACTAGCTTCGCTGCATCCGCATTCGCCGACGAAGGAATGTGGCTTTTCGATACGCCGCCGCTGAAACAACTGAAGGAAAAATATCAGTTCGAACCGACACCGCAGTGGCTTGAGCATCTGCAAAAGGCCAGTGTCCGATTCAACTCCGGCGGCAGCGGCTCGTTCGTTTCCGCAAATGGACTCGTGATCACGAATCATCACGTGGGCGCCGACACGCTCCAGAAGATGGGCGACGCGCAGCACAATTATCTACGGGACGGTTTTTATGCGAAAACGCAGGCCGATGAGATTAAATCCAGCGATCTCGAGCTCAATGTTCTGATGTCGATTGAAGATGTAACTGCGCGGGTAAATGCTGCGGTCAAACCAGGAATGACGAGCGACCAAGCTTCCGGTGCGCGCAATGCCGTCATCGCTGCGATTGAAAAGGAAAGCAAAGAGAAAACCGGGCTGCGCTCCGACGTCGTTACGCTCTACCAAGGCGGCGCTTATCATTTGTATCGATACAAACGCTACGATGACGTGCGGCTCGTTTTCGCGCCTGAGCAGCAGATGGCTTTTTTCGGCGGAGACCCGGATAACTTTGAGTATCCCCGCTACGATCTGGACGTTTGCATCTTTCGCGTTTATGAAAACGGTCAGCCCGCGAAGATCGACAATTTTCTAAAATGGAACGTGCATGGGCCGACCGACGGCGAATTGACGTTCGTCAGCGGAAGTCCGGGGAAAACGGATCGGCAACTCACTTTGGATGAACTGGCCGACACGCGCGATCGATATCTGCCTTACGTCTTGCGAATGTTTAACCGGCGCGAAGTGCTCGAACTGGCTTATAGCGCGCGCTCTTTTGAGAACGCAAGGAAGGCGCGCGACGATCTCTTCGGAGACCAAAACAACCGGAAGCGTTACGACGGTTATCTGGCCGGTCTGCTTGATCCCCAAATCTGGTCAGCGCTCAATGCCCGCGAGCAAAAGTTGCGCGACGCAATTGTGCGCGATCCCAAATTTAAATCGACGATTTCTGATTACGACCGAATCAAACGTGCCCAGGCTGAGATCGCAAAAAACGCGCCGCTATATAACTACCTCGAACAGGAACGACCGGTCACCATCGGTTACCGCGGACCACGAGCGCTCTCCGGAAATCTTTTCAAATATGCCCGGCTCTTAACTCGCTCGATTGACGAACGTGTTAAACCAAACGGCGAACGGGTCCCGCAATTTCGCGACAGCGCGCGCGAATCGCTCGAACTGGAGCTCTTCTCGGCCGAACCGATCTATGATGATTACGAAGTATTGCGACTGACCGATTCGCTTACCGATTTCGCTTCTCAGTTTGGTGCAGACAATCCGCTCGTTCAGAAAGTGCTCACCGGAAAAGCGCCGCACGCGCGCGCTGTGGAACTCGTCTCCGGCACAAAACTGAAAGATGTGGCCGTGCGGAAAGACCTCTATCACAAAGACGCAGCTGCTTTGCAGGCAGCGCATGATCCAATGCTCGATCTCGCGCGCCTCATAGATGGACCGGCGAGAGAAGCGCGAAAGATTTACGATGCACAGGAGGAAATAAAAAAGGAGGCGTACGCAGAGATCGCGAAGGCGCGTTTTGCCATTGAAGGGACCGGCAGTTATCCGGATGCAACCTTCACGCTCCGGCTCTCCTACGGGACTGTGCGCGGATACGAACAGGATGGAAAGCAAATCCCGGCCTTCACCGATTTCGCTGGGCTATATCAACGTTCCGACGAGCACGACAACAAACCGCCGTTCGATATGCCGCAGCGCTGGATTAACAAGAAGGCAAATCTCAATCTGGCGACACATCTCGATTTTGTCTCCGACGCAGACATCATCGGCGGCAACAGCGGCAGCCCGGTCGTAAACAAGTCGAACGAATTCGTCGGGATCATTTTTGACGGCAACATCCAGTCGCTGGTTCTCGATTGCATCTACACCGATACACAAGCCCGCGCTGTGTCGGTCGATTCCGCCGCCATCACTGAAGCGCTGCGCAAGGTTTATGATGCCGGCGCGCTCGCAGACGAACTGGAGGGCGTAAGAAAATAGTTTGTTGATCGGCCGTAATGGAGATTAGGCATCCCGCAGTCGCCATCGTGCTGTTAGTGACATTCGGCGCGCCGGTTCCAGGCAAGGCCGACAAAATCGACGACTACTTTACTGCTCAGATAAAGCGATTGCATGTTCCCGGAGCATCGATCGCCATTGTGCGCGATGGGAACATCACCAAAGCGCAAGGGTACGGATTCGCGAACCTGGAATTAAGATCGCCGGCGACGAAAGAAACTGTTTACGAAATCGGTTCTATCTCGAAGCAGTTTACCGCCACCGCAATCATGATGCTGGTCGAAGAAGGTAAGGTCCGTCTGGACGACACAATCACCAAATATTTTCCGGAGGCGCCACAAGCGTGGCGCGGCATCACAATTGAGCACCTGCTCACGCATACATCCGGTATTCAAAACCATGTCGCAGTCCCGCACTGGCTTGACGTTTTCAGAACCAATCTCGCTTTTGAAACGGCCCCGTCGCGAGATGAGTTGCTCAAGATGTTTTTCAAGTTGCCTCTTGAGTTTCAGCCAGGGGAAACGTGGGCGTACGATAACACCGGCTATTATCTGCTTGGCATTATCATTGAGAAGGCGAGCGGCAAATCTTACTGGCAGTTCCTCGACGAGCGCATTTTTAAGCCGCTCGGCATGAACGCAACGCGCAGTACCGATCCGCAACCGATCGTGCGAAATCGTGCCTCTGGCTACGAATGGAAGAAGGATCATTTTGAGAATCGGCCGGTTCTGCTGCCGACAATCGCATTTTCGGCAGGAAGTCTTCTTTCCACCGTCGAAGACATGGCTAAATGGGACGCGGCGCTTTACACGGAAAAGCTTTTAAAGAAATCAAGCCTCGACCAGATGTGGACGGCCCGAGCTACCAATGATGGAACCGACGCGCCATTCAACTATGGCTTTGGCTGGTTCATCGAAAACTATCACGGTCACCGCCTTATCCAGCACAGTGGTGGAACACCGGGCTTTTCGTCAGTCATTTACCGATTCCTAGATGACAAACTTACGATTATCATTCTGACCAATCACGCTGACAGAATCCTTGATCAACTAGCTATTGATCTCGCTGGAATCTGTCTGCCCGTGTTGAAACGGCCTGACGCAAATCCGGATCCCGATCCGAAAACCACGGCGACCTTGAAAGAAGTGGTGTCCGGTTTACTGAAGGAGAAATACGAAACGGCGTCGTTCACGCCAGCCATGGGTATTTTTCTCCGCACGGCGACAGGCAAGGCATTTTGGAAGTGGTTCGCCGATCATGGCGCGCTGGGTGACTTCATTTTTTCTGACCGCAAAGAAAGGGTGAACGGCTACGTGCTGCGCTACAAGGTCAGTCTTGGAGAAAATTGGTACTGGTTTTCTGTTACGATGGCCAATGACGGCAAGATCGCCCAGATCTATTGGTGGTAATTGCCAGACCACGACTGAACTGTGTCATGTCGAGCGAAGTCGAGACACCTCTGGACACCATGACCGCGGCGCGGCGAAAATAATCAAGAGATTCCTCGACTCCGCTCTGCTCCGCTCGGAATGACAGAAATCCTATGGAAGTTGCTTGAGCAGTTTCTTCCAGCGCGCCCACGCTTCGTCGCGCGCTTTTCGGTCGGCTTCGCGCACTTGGGGATTGTTTGGCTCTCCTGAGCGCATAAAGCCATGACCGGCACCTTTGTAAATCACCGGCTCGTATTTTTTCTCGGCGGCTTTCATTAATTCTTCTGCCTTTGGAATCATCGCGTTCACGCGCTCATCATTCTCGCCGTAGAAACCGTAAACTGGACACCGAATGTTCACCACTTGGTCCGGCGACTGGGGCGGCGCACCATAAAAGGAATACGCCGCTTTCAGCTTTGGATTTTCATTTGCGTACAAGAATGCCCATCCCCCACCCCGACAAAATCCACAGACAGCAAGCGTGCCGTTGCCCGCCGGAATTTTGAGCGCGTAATCGGCAGTGGCGTCGAGAACCCCTTTGACCTGATCTTGCGTTACCGCCGAGACCGCTTTGCTCGCTGCATCGGCATCTTCAAATTTTTGGCCATTGAGGAAATCGGGCGCAATCGCAATAACTCCATTTTCTGCCAGCTCATCGCACATGCTGCGCAGCCAATCGGTCAGGCCAAAAATTTCCTGAACGACGAGCACGGCTGGCGCTTTGTCTTTGCGCTCGGGATAAACGATGAAGGCTTTAATCGTGCGGTCGCCTGATTTGATATCGACCCATTCGCCGTGACGCGGCGAGTTATTCAGGCGGTCCTTGCCGAAATCTTTGTATTCCTGCGCTAGCAGCGATTGTACGACAAATGCGAAAGCCAGGATTAAGACGAATCGGTTCATAGCTAGATCTCTCAACTCCGGTCGGAATGACACACCTAGGCAGCGGCTGCAGTCGCAGCCGTGACTTTTCGTTTGCCGATCAGCGCCTCGATGCTCCAACTGCCTGAACCACGCAGAAAGATGTAGAAGAACACGAAACAGTAAACCACCGCCAGCTCGCCCTTGTTCACGTAAGGAATCAAACCCCTCGGCGCATGCATCATAAAAAAAGCCACCGCCATTTCACCGGAGGCGACGAATGCGGCAACTCGCGTCACCAGACCAAACGCAACGAGAAATCCGCAGATGATCTCCACCCAGCCGCCGAGCACCATCAAGGTCGGAAGCGTTTCGCTTTTCGCAGTGAACGTTCCGAAGATCTTGTCGAGGCCATGACAGGCAAACATCAGGCCAACGACGAAACGCATGATGCAATAAAACGGATCCGCAAATCTATTGAGAGAGTTCATGGCCGTCAGGCTGACCGATGTGAAGCTGGCATGTCAAGAAAATGACGAATGACTAATTTCTAATGACGAAGGAATGACAAAATACGAATGAGGCTCTGTCTCTTCTAGGACCAATCTTATAGCCAGTAGAATGGCCCGCGGGCAGTCGCGTTCCCTTGACGCGCGCTTCGTCTTTCACGTCATGCTGCTTTCTTTGCAGGGTGCGCTTTTTTAGCGCCGGATTTGCCTTTCGCTTTTCTCTTCGCGCCGGTCTCCTCCAGGCTCTTTTGCAAAACGGAAACCAGATCGATCACCTTGGTTGGCTTCGGTGCTTTACTTGGCTTCTCTTCGATCTCCTTTCCGCCCGCCTCAACCTTTGCCTCGATCACTTCCATGAGCGCTTCGCGATAGTCATCCTTATACTTCTCAGGATTCCACTTCGAACTCATGCTATCGATGAGCGACTTGGCCATCGTCATTTCGCGTTTTCCAACTTCGACCTTCTTCGGAATATGCAGTTTGCTCGCGTCGGCTAGTTCGTCAGCAAAGTGCATTAGCTCCAACACAAGCGCGCCATCTTCAGGTTTCACACCAGCAAGATACTCCCGCGTTTTGATCACGACCTTGGCCATGCCAACCTTCTTGCTGTCCTTGAGCGCGTCGCGCAGTAGCGCGTAAGCTTTGTCACCGCCTTTTTGCGGCTCAAGGTAGTATGGCTTGTAAAAGAAAATCGGATCGATTTCATCGAGTTCGACGAAATCCTGGATGTCCACAGTCTGAGTTGCCTCGATATCGACGCGTTGAAAATCTTCATCCTGGAGTAATACGTATCTGCCTTTTTCGTACTCGTAACCCTTGACGATCTGGTCCCACGGAACTTCCTTGCCATCTTTTTCGGCAACGCGCTTGTAGTTGACCGGACTCAAATCAGTCTTGCGCAGCAGACGAAACTTCAGTTCTTCCCGCCTTGTAGCCGGATAAAGAGCGATAGGAATGTTAACGAGCCCAAAGCTGATACTGCCTTTCCAGATTGCCCGCGCCATATGTCATAAATGAATTCGCGTGCCACGTGTGCCTTGCGTGTCACGTCTCTCACCTCGGTGAGGTGCCTCCGCACATAAACGACGAACGGAAACCGTTTAAACGGTTTTGTCATTAGCGTGAGTAGCTGCACCGCGCTAAAGAGGCGGTGTTAATGACATCTACACTTGCGACGGTTGAGCTACGCCGCCAGCTCCAGTTCGCGCCGGGAAATGCCGCGCAATTCAAAAAGGCGAATCAACGTTTCTTCAATCAAATTATTCGGACACGATGCCCCGGCAGTGATGCCGATGACGGCCGGGCCGCTTGATAACCAGAAATGCGAAACGATTTCGCGTTTTTCATGCAAATCGTAATGCTGGATCTCAGTGGCCGAAACCAGGCGGGAGGCATTAAGCACGAAATACGTCGGCAGTTTTTCTTCACCCATCTCGGCGAGATGCGACGTGTTGGAGCTGTTGTAGCCTCCTACCACCAACAGCAGGTCCATTGGAACGTTGAGCAATTCGCGCAATGCATCCTGCCGTTCCTGTGTGGCTCCGCAAATTGTATCGAAGAAGCGAAAATTCTTAGACGCCAGTTCAGGCCCGTCCCGATCAACAATCGCCTGTCGAACGCGCCGCTGCACTTCTTCAGTCTCGCCTCGGAGCATCGTAGTTTGATTTGCCACACCCAACGTTTGCAAATGCACGTCCGGATCGAAGCCGGGAGAATAGGCTCCCTTGAATTTTTCGAGGAACGCCTGCTTGTCGCCGCCGCGCCGGATATAATTACAGACGTAATCGGTGTCTTCGAGCGTCAGGACCACCACGTAATGCCCGCTCCCGTCACCGAGTGCGCGTGAGCTGGTGGCCTTGGTTTCTTCGTGCTCGGCCTTGCCATGTATGATCGAAGTGACGGATTCGCTGGCGTACTTGCGCACCCGTTTCCAGACGCTCATCACGTCGCCGCAAGTCGTATCGACAATCTGGCAGCCGCGGTCCTTGATTTGTTGCTGGATAGACAATTCCGTGCCGAAAGCCGGCACGATTACCACATCTTCAGGACCCAAATCAGAGATGTCGGCGTGCTTGTTTTTGCCGGTAAGATTTCTAATGCCTAATGAGGCGATCTGCTGGTTGACCTCCGGGTTATGAATAATTTCGCCGACAATAAAAAGCCGGCGATCTTTGAAAACTTTGCGCGCCGCATATGCGAGGTCGATCGCGCGCTCGACCCCGTAGCAGAACCCAAATTGTTTTGCCAGACGCACCGTCGTGTCGCCGACAGAAATAATTCCACCGGCGCGCCGGATTCTCTCCACAATATCGCTCCGGTAATGCGATTCGACCTGTTGCTGAACGGCGGCCATGACATCCGGCGTGCGGAGGTTTACCTTCTCGCGCGCGGTTGTGCCGCTGGAAATCAGATTCGTGCTCATACTCTCATCGGTGTCATTCTGAGCGCAGCGAAGAATCTCGGATCATTCTGGCGTCCAGATGGCAGCAAGATAGTAGCCAAAATGTTACCAGACCTTCGCACAAAAGCTACGGCTTGCAGGCGCTCTGCTTAAGGTGACACAGGTAAGGGACAGCGGCAACGCGTCGCAGTCTGGGCTATTCGAGCAGCGGCCCACTCGGTTTTTCAAAGGCCCCGTCTGTGATCATAAGAGAGGCCGGAGGATCAGGCGTCCGTGAATCATCCACCCGCTGCACTTTCGGTCCGATTGTATCATCCTCGGGCTGCGACGTAGCGATATTCACGGGAGTCCCGATCCGCACCAAAGCGTAAAATTTCGCCGCCGCTTCGCCTTTCAACCGGATGCAGCCGTGCGTATGAGGCACAGGATGGACAAAGCCCTGATGAAAACCATACGCAGGCGCGAACTCGCACCAGTAACCCATCGGGTAACCAACGTACCGGCCGCCCCCACCCCCCGTCGAAGGAACAATGCGATCGCCTTGCACGCTGAATCCATAGGATCCGGAACGCTTGTGCTCCTGTTTGGAATAGATATTGAAATTGCCTTTCGGTGTCGGCTTCGACGGCATGCCAACGGAAATAGCCGCGGACATCAAGCAGCGGTCGCCTTCCATCACGTAGACATTCTCCTTGGAAAGCGAGACTTTTACGCGCACGGCCGAAGGATCATGTGGCTTATACGCGGTGACGTGGTACGGACCGCCCGCGCTCACCCGTCCTCCGGTTGCACAACCAGTCAGCAGCAGCACCGAGCTAGCGGCACACAGCAAAATCAGTCGGTAAATATGTCGCATACGTGGATACTGGATAAGGTTGGATGTCTTTTTGTCAACCGTGCGTATCCATGGGTGGGACGCAGATTAGACAGGCGTTCGCCACGGCGAACGCCTCTACAACCGTACGGGCGAGGTCAGCGGCCCCGGTTAGAGCATCATACGGTGAAGATTATCAGAAAGGCGACTTCGATCGCGAGAGCTTCGTGAACGTTGCGACCCAGATGGTCACGCAATTCTTCTAAAGAACGGATGCGTTTTAGAATTTCGGCGGGGCCGAACCGGGTTGCGAGCGCGGCGGTTTCTTTTCTTGCCCGAGGCAGATTACGCTGCGTCACGCCTTTGTTCTCCCGAAGAACATCAGTCCACCAAACGAATAATGTTTCGAGGAGCCCGGCGCGTCGTTGCAGGTAAAGACTTTCGGTTAACGCCTTGTAGTATTCCTCGCGTTCTTCAAGCCACGCGCCGTCGGTAGCATCTTTGTAACGCATTTGTTCCTGTGTCAATGCCTCGTCGATTTCACACTTCACCTCCTCCCGCACGCCGCGGAGCAGACGCTGAAATTCCTGAGCAAGGCCATAGGCAAACTGAACGGTCCAACGTTTTTCATGGGAAGCTAGTTGGAGTAGCTTGACCAGCTTCTCTTCTTCGTTCCTGCGTTGGAGCTGGCCGTTTGGCTCGAGTGGAATCGCAATGCATCGGGAAAGAATTGTTTCGGGCAAAGCCTCGGGCAATGCACTTAGCAGAAGCAGCAACGAGTCCTTCGGTGGTTCTTCCAAGGTCTTGAGAAACGCATTCGCCGCCTCGGTTTGAAGCCGGTCGGCATCGGGGATAATGGCCACTTTGCGCCGACCGTTTGATGCGCGCATTTGGAGCGCGTGCTCAAGGTCCCGAATTTGCGCGATCACAATGCGTCGGGATTTTGATTCGGGTCGGGCAACAAAAATGTCCCGAGCCTTGGCCGAGAACACATTTTTAGCTGGTGTGCCATTAACGAGACTCGCGAGATCCGCTGCCAGCAGTTCCTTGCCGCTGCCCAGCGGTCCTGTAATCAAATAGGCGTGCGCCAGCCGGTTCTGTTGGTGCGCGCGGCGCAAATACTCAAATGCTGTCATGCGCGAGAAAGCCATGTTGGTCCAGAGGTCAGAGATCAAACGTCAGTAGTCAGATGTGGAAAACGGGAGCAAAGTATTTTCCAGATGTCGTTCTCGATCTCGTCCGCGTTGCGCGAGCCGTCGATCAACACGATGCGATTTGGTTCGCGCGCTGCCAGGTCGCGATATCCTCGCCGAACGCACTCATAAAACTCAGCAGGTTCCTGTTCCATTCGATCCGCCCTGCGCGGCTTCTTCTGCATTCGCGATTCCGCTGTGGCCGCGTCGACATCGAGGACGAAAGTGATATCCGGGACGCAATCGCCGACCACAAATGCATTCAAGCGCTCGACCATTTCGCGGTCCAAGCGTCGCGCCGCACCTTGATAAACAGTTGTGGAATCGAAGAAACGATCTGTGATCACGCAAAACCCTCGCTCGAGAGCCGGCTTGATCGTTTCACGCACGAGCTGGCTCCGGCTCGCTTCGAATAAGAGCAATTCAGTCTCTGGCATCATGCTAGAGTTATGGGGCGCAAACTGAAGCAGTTCGCGAATTGTTTCACCGATCGGCGTCCCACCTGGCTCGCGCGTAATAAGAAACGGAATCTGCAATTTCTTCAGCCGCGCCGCGAGCCTCTCTACCTGTGTGGATTTTCCGCACCCTTCCGATCCTTCAAACGTGATGAATGGCAGCCACGGCATGATGTCGATTGTGAAATAAAGCAGCTGAAATGTCGAACGCGATGGCTGTAGCGTCCGCTGTCCTTGGCGGCGCGCGCCGGTTCCATGCCATGTCAAATGCGCTGAGCAAAGCGCACACTACAGTGCTGACTGAAAGTTGCTTGCCTCAATGTCGCCGAGTTAACTTCCCGCATGAAAAGTTTCTGGCTGGTGAAACAGGAACCGTCTTCGTACTCCTGGTCGGACTTTGTCCAAGAAGGCAAAACGAGCTGGACCGGCGTGCGCAATTATGCTGCGCGAAATAATCTGCGCAGAATGCAAAAAGGTGATGAAGTGCTTTTCTATCACAGCGGTGAAGACAAAGCAGTAGTAGGGATCGCGAAGGTGAGTCGGAGCGCCTACCAAGATCCAACCGCAAAGGAAGGCGATTGGGCAACAGTCGATCTTGCTGTGGTCAAAGCCTTACCGCTGGCAGTTACGCTCCGCGAGATCAAAGGCAATTCGCGGCTCAAGGGAATTCCGTTAGTGCGCCAATCACGTTTGTCAGTGATGCCGCTGACCGAATCAGACTTTTGCGAAATTCTGAAAATGAGCACGCAATAGCGCTATAGCGTGCGCTGTCTCGGCGCATCGGTCGCTGAGATAATCGCGGCCCGGGAACCTTCCGCTGAGGACAGCGGACACAGCACCCGACGGCGGAGAAGCCGCCGTTCGACAGAACCTTTTGCCTTGTTCAAAGCTGCTTGGGAGCCGAAAATTCCCGAATGAGTACGATTACAGCAACGGAGTTCCTTCCACTCGTTGCAACGGCCCCCTCCGCGAGGGATCTTATGGTCGTCTCTTTACACGACGTCGCTCCTTCAACCCGGCAAATCGCAAACACGATTATTCTAGAGCTCGCCAATCGCGGCGTGCGCGTCTGTTCTCTTCTTGTTGTGCCGGATTATCATCGTCAGGGGCTGTTCACAAAAGACCAACAATTTGTATCGTGGCTCCGAGGTTTGGAAGCCGATGGTCACGAAATTGTCATCCACGGTTATTTTCACGACCGCCCTCGCCGTGCGAAAGAAAGTTTGCGTGACAAATTCCTGACACGGTTCTACACCCAAAACGAGGGCGAGTTCTATGACCTGGGCTATGACGAAGCTCTGCGTCGCATTGTGGCCGCAAGGGATGAGTTGCGCGCGCACGGGCTTAAGCCGCGAGGTTTTGTTGCGCCTGCCTGGTTGCTTGGCGAAGAAGCCGAGCGCGCTGCGCGCGACGCACAGATGGAATACACGACACGCTTGCACACCGTCTGCGACCTCCGTTCCGGAAACGTGTTTCCGGCAAGAACGTTAGTTTACACAGTCCGGAACAATTGGCGCCGGGGCGTGAGCCGCGCATGGAACGCAACCCTCTTCCGATTTTTGAAGGGCACTTCGCTGTTGCGCATAAGCATTCATCCTTCTGATTATTCGCACGGGGCGATTTGGAGACAAATTACTGAGTTGATTGAGGAGTCGGTCGATTCACGCACGGCGACGACCTATCAAGAATGGATCGCCGAACAAAGATTGAGACGCGGCATCTAAATGTGAGCAGGTGCGACCTACATATTCACTCGCGCTACAGTGCGCGTTCGGAAGAATGGCTCTTCCGCCGTTTCGATTTTCCTGACAGTTATTCAGATCCGAAAGAAGTGCACGGCCAGTTGCTCAAGCGCGGCATGGATTACGCAACGATTACCGACCATGATACGATCGAGGGCTGCCTGCAAATTGCACATCTACCTCGCACCTTTCTCAGCGAACAGGTCACAACGTATTTCCCACACGACGGTTGTAAGCTGCACATTCTCGTCTGGGGAATCTCCGAGCAGCAACATCGCGATATAGAAAGTATCCGCGATAACATCTTCGACCTGCAGCGCTACCTGCAAACCACGCAAATCACGCACGCAGTTGCGCATCCTCTTTACAGCGTGAACGGAAAACTGGAGGGACATCATCTCGAGCAGCTCATCCTTTTATTTAAGCATTTCGAGGGTATCAATGGACTGCGTGATGCGCTCCTTAGCGATCTGGCCCAGACTCTTTTCGGGCAATTGACGCCGCAAAAGATCGACGCGCTTGCGAATCGGCACAATCTTGGGCCTACACATGCGGAACCGTGGAAGAAGATTTTCATTGGCGGCTCGGATGATCACGGCGGCCAGTTCGCCGCGTCGGCCTTCACCGAAACGCCCTCTGCAGATTCCGCCGACAAATTCCTCGAATTTGTGCGCAACGGCCACTGCAACGCGCGAGGCGACGGCGGCACTCCGTTAATCCTGTCGCACGGCTTTTATAACACGGTCGCCTGTTTCATCCAGGACCGTTTCCACGAAAAACTCGGGCCGGGCGCGGCTCTGGTGGAGAAAATGTTTTCGCGCTTCATGGAGGGCCGGGCTCCCACTGAGTTTACTCTCAAGGAGAAAACGGAATTTATCGTGGAAGGCGTTTTGTCAGGGAAAATTTTTGAATTGGCTAAGCCTGCCAATGTCTCGCTCTGGAAAGAGCTTTCAGGGTATTTCGCGCGGCCGGAGGTAAAGGCGAAACTCGCCGCGCACTTGGAGGGAGTCAGCGAGCCGGAACGCCGCACATTTCTCATGGCGAACATGGTCGCAGAACAACTTACGTTTCGGTTCTTCGAAAAATTCGTACAGCAAATCAGCAGCGGCAACATCGTCGAGAGCATGCAGGCCCTGAGCGCGATCGCGCCGATCCTGGTAATTCTGACGCCCTACATTTACGGTTTTCACAGTCAGGCGCCCTCTCGAAAATGGTTGCGACGTGTTTTCAAGGAATTGACCGGCACCGTTCCTATCGCGTTGCAAAATCGCAAACGTGCCTGGTTCACCGACACGCTCGACGATGTCAATGGCGTCGCGACTACGATTCGCAGGATGGTCGCGGCTGGCGCGAACGCTGGCAAGGATTTAATCGTCGTCGTTTCTCGAAACGAACTGAGCATCGACAACATCCCAATCAAAAATTTCCCGCCCATCGGCGAATTTGAATTGCCCGAATACGAACTGCAAAAATTGAGTTTCCCGCCGATTCTCCAAATGCTGGATTACGTGCAACGGGAAAAATTCACTGAGATCATCATCAGCACGCCCGGGCCGGTTGGATTGACGGGACTCCTTGCGGCCAAGATGCTCAACCTGCAGACGAGTGGCATTTATCATACTGATTTTCCCCAATACATCCGCATTCTTACTGACGACAGCTTCCTCGAAAGCGTGGCGTGGCGTTATATGCATTGGTTCTACGGCCAACTCGATACCGTCTTTGTGAATTCCGAGGAGTACCGGCAAAGCTGGATCAAGCACGGTCTCAATCCCGCAAGACTGAAAATCCTGCCACGCGGGCTCGACACCGAGCTGTTTCATCCTGCTCGACGTAAACCGGCGTTCTTCGAGAAATTCGGCGCGTGCAATGGAGAAGTTCGCCTCCTCTACGTGGGCCGGATCTCACGGGAGAAAGACCTCGACCTTCTGGCGGCTGCTTATCGCCGCCTGCGCGACGAGGGGTTGCCAGTTCAACTTTTCATCGTAGGCCATGGCCCTTATTCTGAGGCATTCGCAAAATCTTTGCCCGAAGCGTTTTTCACCGGCTATCTGAGGGGCAACGAATTGGCTACGGCGTACGCATCCGCAGATATTTTTGTTTTTCCCAGCACAACCGATACTTTCGGCAATGTCATTCTCGAAGCGCAGGCGTGCGGCCTGCCAGTCGTCGTTTCCGATTCGGGCGGACCCAAGGAACTAGTAGAAGACAACGCGAATGGTTTGATCACTAAATCACACGATGTGGATGACTTGGCACGCGCGATTCGAGCGTTGGTGATGGATCCAGCGCTGCGGGACCAAATGGGAAAATCCGCTCGAAATAGCGTCACCGACCGGAGCTGGCCAAACGCATTCGGCAAATTCTGGGCTACGACGGAGGTATGAAATGAATAGTTTCCTTCGAGCGGAATTAACCTGACCCAGCTGATTCCAACGGTGGTACGTACATTCGCGCCTCGGAAAAATCCCGGCGCGATTTTCGTTTCGAGTCCGGCTGTCGTGACGTGGCTGCCTAGAATGCTTTGTCCGAGTCGAGCAGGATTGTGACCGGGCCTTCATTGACCAATTCCACTGACATCATGGCTTGGAAAACTCCTGTCGCCACGGCAACTCCCAACCTGCGCAGCGCCTCGCACAACTCTTCGTATAGCTTTTTTGCCTGCTCGGGCGGCGCCGCAGCAATAAAGCTCGGCCTGCGTTGACCGCGCGCGTCACCGTAAAGCGTGAACTGAGAGACAACCAGCGCGCTGCCCTTCACATCGAGCAAGGAGCGGTTCATTTTTCCCTGATCGTCCTCAAAAATCCTCAGGTTTGCGATCTTCGCAGCCATACCGGCAGTGACGGCGGGCGTATCGTCGCGACCGACGCCAAGCAAAATCATCAGGCCCGCCGCGATTTCTCCCGTGACATGACCCTCCACGATTACACGCGCTCTGCTCACACGCTGGACAACGGCTCGCATTGTGGGCTTAGAAAACCTGATGCTGTTGTGAGGGCTCCATCGGTTTACGCGGCGATGCTTGTTATCCCACCCTCCCGCCGCTCATACTATTCGCAGCATCGGCGCTATAGGATTTTTTCCAGTAAATCGGCAAGGCGCCACCCGGCTTTGTGCAGCTCGTCTCGAACAATATTCGTCGCCCACACACGATAATTCATTTTGTCTGGTCGAGGTTTTTCGTCTGCCTCGCCGGACGCGACGACGCCGTCTTCTTCTTGTTGCGGGTGAACATTCGTGAATTGCACGCGTTCATGCGCCTCGCGCGCAATCGGCAGGATTTCGTCCGCCCATAGCTCGGCGGAGTTATCGATAGGAATACCTGGCGGCATTCGCCAATTCCGGGGTTCATGTGTCGCCATCTCGTGAACCATCTCTTTCTTGAGCGGCTCGATCAGGATCTGCAATTCACTTTTTCTCAACGGGCCCTGTCCTTGAGGAAAAAGGGCGTTCACCGCGTCATAGTCCCAAAAGCCGTGGAATTTCTTCTTGTGCATGCCACGTCTGCGTGCCGGTTCGCCGCTCAGTTCAAGCGTAAAGGTATTTCCACCCTCATCTCCAAGCGCCGACTTGTTTTTGTCGGGATCGGCGATTCGCCCCTGTGTATCGAAATATTCTGCGCCGACATGCAACGGCTGGTGAATATCGGCCACGTAATGAGCCAGCAAGATTAACGCCACAGGTTTCGTAATCTTTCGTTCGTTTTGTTCGGGCAGTTCTCCATGCAGAATCTGGACGCAGTACGGAATCATGTGGACGATGTCCCATTTGCTGCGACCAACCGTGCCGTCGCGGTATTTTTGCGGAGGCACCACTGGAACGTCTGTGTAGTGAAACCAATGATGCGAAGGCGTAGTTGAATTCAAATCGCGCGTTGGCTGATTTGCCCGCCAGAAATCCCGCAGTTGCCTGTCAATTTTGCGATGTGCCGAATAATGGAACGACCTTGGATCGTCCACTCCGTTCTTGTCCCAGCCTTTGATTTCGTCTGCAATTACGGCAGCTTTTTCCAAACTAAATCCGTCGAGGATTACCGCGATCTTTGCGGCCGTGGGCGTGCCGGCCAATCGTTCATCGGCAATCGCGCCGACGATTTCATGTCCCAGCGGGCCGTACGCCTGCGCCGCAGTGGTGGACCAGAGGATGGCAGAAATTGCCAGGAGCAGACTACGGCGCGCCGCAGATTTCATTTTTGGACCTCAGGTTAATAGAATTGAATTCCGTCCAGCTTGGAAGAGCTGGGGCAATTCTTGCGCTCAGCTGCCAACATTCGCACGAATTTTTTCGAGATGCTTCTGAAGTTTCGGGAAATGCGACCCAGGCCAGTAAATTTGGCCGCAGCCCGTGCAGCGCCGGAATTGTTCATAGTAGATCTTAGTAAGCGGCTCAAGCTCCTCAATTATGTCAGCCTTCGTAATTTCCTGGAGCGACGCATTGTTGCAGCGAAGGCACCGGGTAAATGGGGCAATGAGCCCAGGAAGATTGAATCGGCGAATTACTTCTACGGTTTGTTCATCAGGATCTTGGGATCGCGGGCAGTAACCGGTTCTAACAACTGCATGCATTAGCAAGCGCCGATCGCGTGTTAGAAGCGCCCGGTTCTCGCGGTCCATTACGTCAAGTAACTGCCGGTCATGCGCTCGCGGATCGTAAGCGACATCGAAGCCAAGCAAGCGCAAGTTGCGCGTGAGCTTTCCGAGATGCCCATCCGTGACAAAGCGGCTGATTGTATGGATTTGTAGTCGTTTTTTTCTGGACTGCGGAAATTGTATTTCGGGGGGATAAACTTCGATTTCCGCATCGTTCATCACCCCGTAGTCAAAATCCACCTCCTCCCCATTGACCAGGATCAAATCGACCTCCGGATGCGGGACGCCGCACGCTTCGATCACATCTTTTACTGACGTCTTTTCGCTTAGGCTCCGCGTAATATCTTTGTGCCGCGTCCTGGATGGGAGAAAGAAATCAAGATCGCCATGGAGACTGAGCCGAACGGAAAACTGCCTCACATCAATTGAGGATTCGGGCATTAGCGTAAGCGTATTCAAAAGTAGTCGCACGCGGTCGACCTTGGAACTTGCCTGGGCCAAGCGGTTCATCTTCGCCGAAATAGCAGTCGATTTGCCAGCGGCGCAGGCCGCCACCGGTATCCATGATCTTCCAGCGATTGCTTCCAAAAACCTTTTGCAGCGTTGGAGACTCTGTTTCAATGACTGCCCCGCGATGTAATCCACTCTGGCCTAATTTCGCCGCAGCAGAATACCGGTCGACCAAAACTCCGCCTCCGCCTGTAGGGTGTGAGGCGAAACCAAACGAACCGCCACCGTTGTAGCAAATGTATTGTCGTCCGTTAACCGGCGTCACAATTCGGCCGAAGCCCTCCTTTTTTACCGAGCGAAGAAAATCGCGTGGATACGTTCGGCCATGTAATCCCGGTTTTGTGACTGGCGTTGCATCAAAGCCGCGCGCAAAAGTGAAACCGGATTCTTTCGGCGTGTAATACAAAGTGCAGACTACGAAGTATTCGCCGTTATGTCCTTGCGGGCGGCGCGCTAATTTTTCGTTTTCGTAAGCAAGTCGCTGCACGACCTCTGGCCACGGGATGTCGGCGCGGATTTCCGGCCCAAATGACAACGAGAGCGGTGCAATTAACAGTGCGCCTAGGACTCCTCTATGTGCACGCGAATTCATGATGTGTAATGCGAATTGTAGCCATCAATGTATTGGCAGTGCCGATAGTTCTCGTTAACACCGTGCTTTAGCGCGGTGCATCTCGCAAGAGTACGGGCATAACCGCTTCAGCGGTTTTCGACGTAATCACAAAACCGCTAAAGCGGTTCAATTCTGGCGCGCGGTTAGCACCTCGCTGAAGCGAGGTGTTAATGAGAGGGACTCGATCCAGTTCAATCGCCGAAGAATTTATTCACCGGGCCGCCCAACAATACTTCGATCGGCAATTTTTCTCTTTCATATTCGTAAGGTGGTTGCTTCCAATCGAATTGGTCTGGATACAAGTTCCGAATGACTCGAATGATTTCAATGCCTGTTTGAAACGGCCGAAATGTGTCGCGATCCGTCACGTGCAATTGTGCACCGGCGCAGAGTTCACCCGCAAATTTGTGAAAGGTCGGCTGAAAGTAATTTTGGCGAAAGAAAACTCCTTGCAGTCGTAGCTTGTTTAGCTCGTAGCAAAGCTGCTCAGCATCGATGAATGGCGCGCCGAAAATTTCAAACGGCCGGGTCGTGCCGCGTCCCTCGGAAATGTTTGTGCCCTCTAGCAGACACATACCGGGGTAAACGGTCGCCGTGTCGAGTGCTGCCATATTGGGTGACGGCATAACCCATGGCAGGCCGGTTTGGTCAAACCACATTTCGCGTTTCCAATTTTTCATCGGCAAAATGGTTAGTCGACATTTTGGAAAAGCTTCGTCTCGGAATTGCTGCGCCAGCTCGCCGATACTGCGCCCATGCCGGACAGGAAGGGGATGCATTCCAACAAACGATTTGTAATTGGCGTCGAGCATTGGTCCTTCTGTCGTTAAGCCATTGATCGGGTTCGGTCGATCGAGCACAACGATTGCGACTCCGGCTTGTTCACAGGCGCGCATGCAAAGATACATTGTCCAGATAAAGGTGTAGTAGCGCGCGCCGATATCCTGCAGATCGACGAGCAAAACATCGAAATCCTGCAGCATCTTCAGAGTCGGCTCGCGATGTTCGGCGTACAGGGAGTAAACGGGAATGCGAAGACGCGGATGCGCGTAGCTTTTCCACTCCACCATATTGTCCTGCGTTTGGCCGAGAAATCCGTGTTGCGGACCAAAGAACGCGGTAAGACGAAAAAGATCGCTGTTGTATCTCTCCAGAACTCGCGACGCGTGTTCAAGCTTTGACGAAACCGATGCAGGATGGAGCAGTGCTGCTGTGCGCGTGCCGCGAAGTTTCTTCGGCCAAACTTCGTCCAGATGATCAAGTGGGAGCAAGACTGGCACGAGCGATTTTTATCACACGCTGCGAGATCGCGCGATGCAATAGGCGTTTTGCCGCTGCAACGGCTTCTAAAATTTTCGCCTCCGTATCACGCTTATCGAAAGCATTGCGAAGACGGTGATCACTGCACATGCCTTCGCGAACAGCTCCCCATGTCGCGTGTAGAACGTCAAGTCGTGCTCGGTTGGGACCTTGATCTCACCGGTAAGCACGCCTTCAGTAAACGTGCTGCCACTTTCATCCCGTAACACCTGAGTGATGCGGCCGGATTGATTTACAAAGCAGGTTACCCCCGTGTTGGCTGCCCGCACCATCGGGCGACGCGTTTCCACGCATCGAAAAATCGCGTTCGCCAAATGCTGATGCGATCCGGCCGAATGCAAAAACCATCCGTCGTTTGTAATATCGACAAGCAAATTTGCGCCGGGATTCGTCTCTGTGGAGAGCACAAATTGTCTGACGAGCTCGCCAATCGTATCTTCGAAACAAATCAAAGGGGCCACCTGGACATCGCTGTTCGTCAGGCTGAACACCGTGTATTCTCGTCCCGCACTGAAATCGCCGGGCACCTGGTCGCCAACGATTCGCGCAAGCAGCGGCACCCGATGGCGCCCAGGAACGTATTCGCCAAATGGAACCAGGTGAACTTTTCTATACACTTGGACTCTTTCGCCGCCGTCGGAAATAAGCAACGCAGCGTTGTAGATATCACGGTTCTCTTCGTCAATCGTGCCCAGAAGAAAGTCGCTCTCCGCCGATGCGGTCAGGTCCATCACGAATTTGTTGCTTTCAGGCTCTATAAGCACCGGCCCAGGCATCGAGCTTTCTGGCCAGATCAATAAATCAGGTGGAGGATTCGATCGCAGCGCAATTTCGCTCAGGCGCCGGAATTTATCGAAAATTTTCGTCGTAAACTGCGGGTCGAACTTTTGATTTTGAGGGACATTCGACTGCACAGCAGCGACGTGGAGCGGTTTTGTGGGCGCGGAAACCTGACTCGCGCGAAGCCCGAACGTCAGGACTCCCACAATGGCCGCCATTGTAAGAGTCAGGTCAAAATGCGGTCGCGTCGTATGTGTGCGCGCCTCAAGAACCAATCGGTACGCCGTCGTAACTAAGATCACATTCGCAAACGCAACCATGAACGATAACCCGGCGACGCCGGTGAACTCTGCAATTTGAATTAGCGGCCAGGTGTCATGCAGCGCTACGCCGAGCCCGTTCCAGCCCCAGCCTGAGAAAACCCAGCCCCGCAGCCATTCCTGCGTCGTCCACGCAGCAGCGAGGAGAAACGCGAGCAGCAGGTTGTTGGCCGATTTTGTCCATGGCGATCGCGGCAGCGCTGCTGTGCTGCGAGCCTCGGCGAGCATCTGATCCCATTTGCCCGCGCTTAATTGCCTTCTGGCTTCTCGTGGTCGGAGCAAACCGCAAAACCATGCCCAAAGCGCGAAGTAAATCGCCATGTAAAATTGGAGAACGAACCAGCCGAGGATGGTGACAGTTGTAAGCCAGGAAAGTGCCGTCCAGAAAAATGTCAGTCCAGTGACGTAGCCAAGTGCAAAATTCCGAAGCCACGGATTCCGCGACTCTTTCCCGGAAAATAAAATCGCGGCGATGAGGGGCGTAAGCGCGATCCAGCAGAACCAGGTCAGATTAAACGGCGCAAAACAGCTTGTGTACAACAGCCCGCTACAGATCGCTGCCAGCCAGGGCCAGGCACGGAATGCTTTTGCTGACCAGCTCACTGGGATCGGTCACTCAGCCGTGACTCGGCATCCTTTTGTAAGCAATCCCAGAGACGATCGAGTTTTTCTCCGACTTGCGCCTTAACTCGAGCGAGTTCTGCAGAATCGAATTTTCCATTCTCCGGTCGGCGCTGCGCGAAGAAGTAATACTTGATCTTGGGTTCTGTCCCCGACGGCCGCACCGCGATGCGCGTCCGGTCTTCCAATTCAAAGATCGACATCTTCTCTTTGGGAATCTCGTCGCCCTCGATATCCCGGATCGTTTGGGTCTCAAAATTCTTGATGCTAGTTACTATCGACCCGAGCACTTCAAAGAATGGGTGGGTGCTGTACGACTCGGCGAGGTGCGCAATTTTGTTTGCGCCTTCTGCGCCTTCGAAGACGAGCGAAGCGTTTTTCTCCGCAAAATATCCGAACGTCGCGAAGATCTGGTCGAGCAATTCATCGACGGTTTGCCCGCGCGATTTCGCATAGGCGGCTACTTCGCAAAACATGATTACGGCGGCGTTGCCATCCTTGTCGCGAACGAAATCTGCGCCACTGTAACCGTAACTCTCTTCACCGCCGAAGACGTAAAATGAAGAATGCGCAAGACGAAGCCGTCGCGTTTGTTGTTCCGTGAGATCGACATAATTCTGTCGCAGCTGTTCCGGGATTTCGCGCTCGTACTTGCCCAGCTTCGCGCCGATGTATTTGAAGCCAGTGAGTGTTTCGACACAGCGCAAGCCGTAATAATCGGCAATCGCCTTTTGCAGGTCGGTTGTGACAAAGGTCTTGATGATAACGGCGCGTGCCGCGTTTTGCTCATTGAGAACGCCCTTGTCGAATAGCGTCTTGATTCGATACCAGGCAAGAAGCGAACCGATCTGATTTCCGGTCAGCAATTTCATTTTGCCGTCCTTGCTGCGAACCGCGGCCCCCATGCGATCGCAATCCGGATCGGTCGCGACGACCAGATCGGCATCTTGCTTTTGAGCAAGATTGATTGCCATGGTTAACGCTTCGGCGTTTTCCGGGTTCGGCGATTTCACTGTCGGAAATCGACCATCGAAAGGGTCCTGCTCCGGCACTACTTGGAAATTGAAACCGAGCCGTGTAAGCATCGGTTTGATGATTACGCTGCCGGTTCCATGGAGCGGCGTGTAAATGATCCGCAGCGATTTCGCTTCGCGAATCACCTGCGGATCGAGAATCAATGTTTCAAGCCGCCGCATGTAGGCTTGATCGATGTCCTTCCCGATCGTGGTCACTTTTCCCTGTCGATCTTTTGGAAGCGGTGTGAACGATTCGGTCGTGATTGCATTCACTTTGGCAATGATCCCGCTGGCATGCGGCTCGACCACTTGAGCCCCGTCGCTGAAGTAAACTTTGTAGCCATTGTCGTACGGTGGATTGTGACTCGCAGTGATCACGATGCCGGCGTTTGCTTTGAGATAACGAACAGCAAAGGAAAGCTCAGGCACAGAGCGCGGGCCGTCGAACACGCACGAGTCGCAACCGTTTTCAGCTGCAACTTTCGCTGCAACTTCGGCGAACTCTTTCGAGAAAAAACGCGGATCATGCGCGATCACGATCTTCGGCTTCGCCGATGCTTGCTGCCTTTGGTTCCAATCGTTCAGATAAGCGACAAGTCCGCGTGTTGCGCGGTTGATGTTAAAGAAATTCATCGCGTTCGTGCCGACGCAGGGAAATTGGGGACGCCCGTCCTCGCGCGCATTCCCGCGCTCTGCGGTCGTAACGATCTTCCCAATCGTGCGGCCACGAAGGCCGCCCGTCCCAAACGCAAGCGTCTTGTAGAAGCGATCGTTTAACTCCGACCATTCACAGCCATCGGCCAACTGATTGACGGATCTGAAATACAAATCCGTGGTTGCTCCGGGCAAAAGGGTTCGGATGTTTTGTGCCGTCGGTTCCAACAATTGCCCGCGAGCAACAGCGCGCTCCATTCTCGAGTTTAACTCTTCAAGATCCGCTGACATTGGTGCCAACTGTTCCGACATGGATTTGCTTTGCAAGCACTCTATGAAATCGGGCGAAATCAGACTTGCGTCGCATGTTTCATGTCGTTATGAAACTGCCAGGGAGTTCATCCATGAAGCGCTGCATTCTGCATTTCGCGATCACCATGGCCCTGCTGTCGTTTGCATTCGGGCAATCGGCTACCAACCAAGAGTCACAAAATAACAAGAGCGAGCAAGAGGTCAGGCAGATGATCGAAGAATATCGGACAGCCTTGCTGAAACGCGATGCTTCTGCGCTGGAGAAAATCTGGGCAGATGATTATGTGTTTGTGACCGCGTCCGGCGACGTCCTTACGAAGGCACAGCGGCTCGAGAACATTAAATCCGGCGCAACTACCTTGGATTCAATCAACGAAGAGGAAAACATTACCGTCCGCGTTTATCAAAACAGCGCCGTCGCGACGAGTCGTGTGACGATCAAAGGACAGTACGGCGGTCAACCTACGAATGGTCAGTACCGCAGCACCCACGTTTGGGTAAAAGGCCCGGCGGGCTGGCAATTAGTTTCTAATCAATTGACGACCCTGGCTCCGAAATAAGCCTTAGATACACAAGCTTTGCCGCGGCAATATCTTCCACGGCCATGCCGAGCGACTTGAAAATGGTCCTTTCGTTTGCACGTGGTGGAAGTTTGCCGGCGAAAGCTTCGCCGAGCTCGGCATAAATTTTTGCGCCGGAAAGAATCACGTCGCCGGATTCCTTCATTGCGCCCTCGCGCGAGTCGACGAACACGACGTTGCTCATTGCCTCATCGTCGAGTTCGCGCCAGTCCGGGCGACACGCGCCAATTGCGTTTACATGGCTGCCGGGCTTTAGCCACGATCCTTTTACCACAGGCGTTTTGGAATTTGTCGTGGTCACGACGACATCTGCGCCGCGCACTGCGTCGTCTGCTGACGTTGCGGTCGCGCCAATTTCTCTCGCGAATCGTTCTGCATGTTCCTTTGTAGGACTCCACACGCGAATTTCTTCGAATGGCCTGACGAGCTGCAATGCTTCCACGTGACTGCGCGCTTGCACGCCGCTGCCGAGAATGGCGAGAATTTTCGCATCAGCCGAAGCGAGAAGTTTCGTCGCCGCCGCCGAGACAGCTGCCGTCCTCATTTCGGTGATCAGACGCCCATCCATTATTGCCAGCGGCGTGCCGGTCTGCGGATCGACCAGGAAAATCGTTGCCATATGAGTCGGGATTCCCCGCTCCACATTGGATGGATAGAACGTCACCGCTTTTAATCCCAGTCCGTCCGGAGTAAGCGCAGGCATCAAACCCAAAAAACCGCCAGGTGGATCGACGTTAATCACAGAGCGAACGGGCTGAGTTACGTTCCCGGCGGAGAACTCGATCAACGCTTTTTCCATTGCGGGAATTAATTCCGCCATCTGCAAATGCTCTCGGACTTGGTTTTCGTTGAGAAAAACCGGCTGATCAGTTTTCATTCGTTTAACCACGGATTGCACGAATAGCACCGATGCAAAGCAATAATCGCGATTTCAATTTCCTTATCAGTGCCATCCGCGTAATCCGTGGTTCCTTATGACCTGGAATTACGATGCCTGAGGAAGTTCAGACACGTTGCGTGATCGTGGGAGGCGGCCCGGCCGGGATGATGACTGGCTATTTGCTTGCGCGCGCCGGCGTTCCCGTCGCCGTGTTAGAGAAGCATGCCGACTTCTTTCGTGATTTCCGCGGCGACACCATTCATCCCTCCACCCTGGAGTTGATGCACGAGCTTGGGCTGCTCGATGAATTTCTGAAACAGCCGCATCAGGAAGTTCGAGAACTGCGCGGTGTGATTAATGGACAGGTCGTGCCCATCGCTGATTTCAGCAAACTCCCCACACGTTGCAAGTTCATCGCCTTTATGCCGCAATGGGATTTCCTGAATTTTCTGTCCGGCCATGCGAAGCGTTTTCCAAGTTTCCAATTGCACATGAAAACCGAGGTCGTCGATTTGCTGATAGAGAACGATCGGGTGGTCGGTGTCCGTGCCAAAACGCCGCTTGGCGAAATGGACGTGCATGCAGACCTCGTCATCGGTGCGGACGGACGACATTCGGTTACGCATACACGCGCGGGTTTTAAGCAATGCGAGTTCGGCGTTCCGATTGATGCGCTCTGGATGCGTATCTCCAAGAAGAAGGATGACCCGGAACAATCGTTCGGCTTTTTTCAGCATGGCAAGCTGCTCGTTATGCTGGATCGCGGCGATTATTGGCAATGTGGATTCGTCATCCCAAAGGGCGGATTCGAAGAGATCAAAGCGCGCGGTCTGCCGCAATTTCAAAATGAAATTGTCAGCTTCGCTGGATTTCTGCACGACCGAGTGTCCGAACTAGACGACTGGTCAAAAATCAAATTGCTTACGGTTCAAATCAATCGTCTGCGCGATTGGTGCCGTGACGGATTGCTTTGTATTGGTGATTCTGCGCATGCCATGTCGCCGGCGGGCGGCGTTGGCATTAATCTCGCGATTCAGGATGCCGTTGCGACGGCTAATCTACTCGCCGAGAAACTGCGGAATGGTCCAGTCTCGGTAGACGATTTGCGACAAGTTCAACTGCGGCGCGAATGGCCGACGCGATTAATCCAGGGAATGCAGGTTTTTGTTCATCAACGAGTCGTTACCGGTCGAGCGTCCGGCAACAAAGGATCGTTGCCGTTTATAGTACGCTTGCTGAAATGGTTCCCGATTCTGCGACAATTACCCGCGCGTTTCATCGGCCTCGGCCCGCGGCCCGAACATTTCCACAGCCCAACTGTAGTTTAGGAACGCCGCGTTTGTTTTGGTTCGGCCGCTGGATACGATCAACCATGTCCCTGGATCTCGACAGCATCCATGCGGCCCATGAGCGGATTCGGGCGTACATCCATAGGACACCGGTGTTGACTAGCTCGCGTCTGGATGGAGCGAGTCCCGCGGCAGCGGGACTGTTCTTTAAATGCGAAAATTTTCAGAAGATCGGTGCGTTCAAAGCGCGCGGCGCGACCAACGCAGTATTTTCGCTGGACGATGTCACCGCGCGGCGCGGTGTCGCAACGCATTCGTCCGGCAATCACGGTGCCGCAGTAGCGCGAGCGGCGAAACTGCGCGGTATTCCTGCGCACATCGTTATGCCATCTAACTCGGCGAAGGTGAAGATTCGCGCAGTAGAGAGTTACGGTGCGCACGTTGTTTTTTGTGAACCGACCGAACAGGCACGCGAAGCGACATGCGCCGAAGTGATCGAGAAAACCGGCGCGATGCCGATTCATTCCTTTGAGAACGAACATGTGATGGCCGGGCAAGGGACGCTAGCTGTAGAATTGCTCGAACAGGTTTCGGATCTCGATCTTGTAATGTGCCCGGTCGGCGGTGGTGGATTGCTTGCTGGCACAGCGGTCGCGGCAAAATCGATGCGCCCCAAAATCAAAGTGATCGCGGTTGAGCCGGCGAATGCGGACGATGCGGCGCAATCATTTCGTGCGGGGCGACGGCTCGTGACAGAAAAAAAGTTTACCATTGCCGACGGACTGCGGACAAATGTCGGCGCACCAAACTTTGCGATCATCCAGCGTTATGTGGACGACATTGTGACCGTGAGTGAAGAAACGATCGTTGCGTCGATGCGCACCATTTGGGAAACCATGAAGATCATCGTCGAGCCCTCCGCAGCTGTGCCGTACGCGGCAATTCTCGAACGTGTGATCGATGTGAACGGACGACGCGTCGGAATTATTCTGACCGGCGGCAACGTCGATCTGGACGCGTTGCCTTGGATGAGCTCGAGATAGACGACAACTATCAACGCGAGCATTAGCAGGATGAGGAGATCGCGTCGGTCCAATTTTTTGGTGTGGCTGAGTGGGGACACTTCGCTTGTTCTCCACAACAACAGGAGCAGTTTTTCGCTTTCGCGATCTTTGCTTGTCCATTCGTCGCGAGACTACCAGGGGTTCGGGCAGGAGAAGATTGGCGGTGGCGAAACGGTTCAAAGCGTTTTCGTGATGTCCGGAATTCTAGGGAATTGCGCGAGATTGCAGCCGGTGTCACACCCTCTACACTAACGCGATGGTTCTTGAGCCGGTTCGTCCGATTGAATTGTCAGAAATACGCGCAGCTCGCGGGCGCATTGCAAAGACCATCGTGCGCACGCCACTGATTCGGCTCGACCTTGGACCGAAGTTTCCTGACGTCCGTCTCAAGCTTGAGAATCTACAACCGATTAACGCTTACAAATTACGCGGCGCTGCGAACGCCGTGGCGTTGCTTTCGGAGGAAGAACGTGGGCGCGGCGTGTGGACAATCAGCGCAGGGAATGCTGGGCAGGGTGTTGCCTACGCGGCAAGAGCCGCAAATGTGCCCTGCACAGTTGTAGTTGTCCAAACGGCGCCGCAATCAAAGCTCGATCGAATGAAAGCGCTCGGCGCCAAACTCTTCCCGGTGCCGTACGATGTCGCATGGAAAGCGCTGGAGGAACGATCATTTCCCGGAGCTGACGGAACATTCATTCATCCCTTCGACGATGACAATTTCATCGCCGGTCACGCCACGATGGGACTCGAAATTCTGGAGGACGCGCCAGACACGGCTGCCGTCATCGCTAGTATTGGCGGTGGCGGACTGATTACCGGCGTGGGCAGCGCAATCAAGGCGCTTAAACCAGAGACGAAAGTTTTCGGAGTTGAACCGGAGACAGCTGCGCCAGCAGCGCTTTCATTCGAGGAAGGTTCGCCACAAGTGTTCACGAATTGGAACGCTTCGTTCGTAGATGGCGCCGGCGGCCAAAGCATGTTTCCTCGCATGTGGGAACGAATGCAACCGGTGGTGGATGGTTACTTCGTCGTCACTCTGGAGGAGACGAAAAACGCGATGCGACTCATGGCAGAAAAAGCGCGGGTCATCTCCGAGGGTGCCGGCGCACTACCGCTCGCCGCGGCTCTCAATGGAAGAGCCGGCAAAGGCCCGATTGTCGCCATTGTTTCGGGTGGCAACATCGATCTGAACAAGTTCTGCGAGTTAATCTCGCAACCGGATTGACTTTCGCCTCAGAATTTGAAATAACCTCCTTCAAAAAGGAGGAAGAACCATGAAGATTGGCGATACCGCACCAGATTTTGAAGCAGAAACTACCGAGGGCCAGATTCGATTTCACGATTGGATCGGCGACTCCTGGGCTGTCCTGTTTTCACATCCCAAGGACTTCACCCCGGTCTGCACGACCGAGCTCGGTTACATGGCGAAAATAAAACCGCAGTTCGAGCGTAGAAACGTGAAGATCATGGGATTGTCGGTCGATTCGACCGGCGATCACGCGGGTTGGGCCAAGGATATTGAAGAGACTCAGGGGCACGCGCCCAACTACCCAATCATCGGTGATGCCGATTTCAAAATCTCCAAATTATATGGAATGCTTCCCGCGGATGTAGAGGGCGATGCCAAAACGCGCAAGCCGGCCGATAATGCGACCGTGCGCAACGTTTACGTCGTTGGCCCGGACAAGAAGATTAAGCTAATCCTCGTCTATCCAATGACAACGGGCCGCAACTTCGATGAAGTATTGCGGGTGATTGACTCTCTGCAATTGACCGCGAAACACCAAGTCGCCACTCCCGTAAACTGGAAGCAGGGCGAAGATGTCATCATTGCGGGTTCCGTATCGGATGAGGAAGCGAAGAAGCGTTATCCACAAGGCTGGAAGGCGCCAAAACCGTATCTCAGGGTCGTACCGCAGCCACAATAAATTTCGCTGTCATTCCGAGCGAAAGTCGAGGAATACCGCGGCATTATCACGGCAGGGCCACGGGAGCCTTCGACTTCGCTCCGCTCCGCTCAGGATGACAATCGCTGTTCTTCCCCGAGAATCTCGCCGGAATATTCTGCCGGATCCTGATTAAAATAGCTTTGCAGTTCTGCGTATAATCTTGGGTGGCGAGCGCGAAGCGCGCGCGGTTGCTCAAAGAAAGCTTCGACCGATACCGCGAAAAACTCGGCTGGATCAGTAGCTCCGTACGTGTTGAGCAGAGTCGGTATCCCGCTCTCATCAGCCGCGCGCAATGACGCAAACTCGCTTTTCATAACTTCACTCCAGGAGAGTTGCTGTTCACGCGTTGCCAATCCGGGCACGCCATCGACTGCATGATTTTCGAAGTCGAGTTGGTGAGCAAACTCATGAAGGACAACGTTCTTACCGTCGGAGGGATCAGCCGCTCCGTGTTTGACGGCGCCCCAGGAGAGGACCAACGAACCCATTCTGCGACCGGTTTCACCAAGGCGACTCACAGTTCCCTCTTCCCAAACATGCTCACCGAGCTGCCGTTTTTCTTCCACCATGTATGTCAATGGATAAACAAGAATCGTAAGCAGATCTGGAAAATAATCCGTACTGCGATGCAACAATAGAAGACAAGCCTGCGCCGCGATGGTCACCCGGACCTCATCCGTGATCGCGAAACCGCCACATCCTTCGAAACGTTTTTCGGCAAGAAATACTTGAACGTGACCAAGTAGTTCCGCGCGGTCGCTCGCGGAAAGTCTGTGAAAAAAAACAACGTGACGCTGAACCAACGTCAGCCACTGTTTCGGAAACGGCCGCGCCCGCAGGCGACGTCGCCTTCGCTCCCTCAGCAGCTCAAAGATCATATGAAAATGTTAGTAGAACGTTTCACCGCATTCGCCTCAGTGGGTGCGCTTCGGTATTAAAGATAACTTTATCGAACTCCAATGTTCCGGCCGGAGCGAAGAGCAAATAAAAGTACTTGAAAGTCTCAGCCAGGACGAAGCTCTCCATTTCGTCGAGCTGTTGTTTACTGGTCACGTCGGCAAGCGCAGCATAGCCGGAATCCGTGCGGCAATATCTGACAAAGTCATCGAACATTTTCTCGCCTCTATGCCGATACTCCGGGTCGCCTGTGTAATGATAAAGATAATAGGTCGACTCAACGATCTCGGGACGGAGATGATAACTTCCAGCGACCACACGTATCGTCTTGTAATCAAGAATTTCCGGCTCAATGCCGTACAGGTTCCACATTTTAAATGATGAGGCTTGCAGGCGACGCGCTCGCCCAAGATCGCCTGAAAAGGCGAGCAAGGCGGGAAAAAATGCATCGAGCGCGCCGTAAGTGGTCTCGGTGCGCTTACCGGTTCGCATGTCAGCGTGGCCGTACCACAATTCGCCGCCGATTTCATCGGCAAGATATTTGTTAACGGCGGGAATGCTGGCTTCCCACATGTCGCGACAATCTTTATCGCCGAACAGAAGCCAGCACTTCCAGAGATACTCGTAGTACGAGTCAATGCCGCCGCTGATGTGACTGTCAGTGTTCGTCCATGCGCCCGTCTCGACGTTAATGCTTTGCCCGACCAGTCCGAGTGGCGAACGCCGCTTGAAGGTTTCGACTAAAGCGCGTTTTGCTTTCTCGAAGAAAACGGGCCTGCTGGTGAGCTTACTCAGGGTGCCAAATTCCAACAGCAGCGTGCCGGTTTCTGCCGGATTCGTCACCGCGTCGCGCGTCTCACCGGTGCGCAAATTAACATAAACATATGGGAGCCCCGTGGATGAATTGAAAACTGGAAGCAGTCGGTTGCCCAAATCTTCAGCCAAGTTTAAGAGGCGTTTGTCGCCCGTTAGCTGGTAGCCCGAGAGAAGACCGCCGAGCAGGCGTATCGTTATCTCGAAATTTTTGACGTAAATATCCCGATCGAACGAGAGATCACTGACGATAAGCGATCGCACCTTTGCCGCCTCGGCGTCGAGATGCATCACGACGAGTGTGTCGAGTGCATCGACTGGAGTCATCAAGAGCGACTGTCCGTACCAATCGTGCGCGGTTTTACTTAAAGGTCGTAATGCGTCGTGGCCCCACGCATAGCGCTCATAATTATTCCAAGCGTGCAGAAATTCAGTTCGCACACGTGCAGCGAGCTGGCGCGCGCGCTCGTCCTGACGCGCTTTGGCGCATCCGTACGTCACGAGCGCCGCGAAGACTGCCAGCAAAAACGCAGTTGGCGCAATTCGGTCTGGCATTCGGTTCAGATCAGCCTAACAATCGAGGTTAACGAGGATCCAACAATGAATACTATCTCCATTTCTCGACGTAAATTCGCGCAGTTATTGGGCGCAGGCGCGGCTGCGGCTCTCACCAAGCCAGCGTTTTCCTCCGCCAAACTGTCGGAGCACATCGGTGCAACCGGCGGCGTTGTGCGCTTGAGCGCGAATGAGAATCCTTACGGGCCGTCGCCAAAAGCATTAAAAGCCATGGCAGATTCATTTGGCCTCGCCTGCCGTTATCCGGATGAACACAACAACGTGCTAATTGATAGGCTGGCCAGGCTGAACGGAGTAAATCACGATCAAATCCTGCTCGGCGATGGTTCCAGCGAGATTTTGAAACTATGTGCGGAAACATTCACCGGCAAGGAGCGAGGAAATCTTGTTGCGGCTGATCCAACGTTTGAGGCGATTCTCGAGCAGGCCAAGATAAACGGCGCTGAAGTCGTGAAGGTGCCGTTGACACCCATGTTTGCGCACGATCTTCCAAAAATGATTGCCGCGGCCAAAGGAGGTTTGATTTATGTCTGCAATCCTAACAATCCTACCGCCAGCATCACGCCAAAGGATCAGCTGCGCGATTTCATCACGAAGGCTCAGGGTGAGACGATGATCCTTGTGGACGAGGCGTACTTTCATTACGCGGACAGTCCCGATTACGAGAGTGTCGTGCCGCTGGTGAAGGACAATCCAAACCTGATTGTCGCGCGCACGTTCTCAAAAGTTTACGGCATGGCCGGATTACGCTGCGGTTATTGCGTGGCGCAAAAAGAAACCATGGAGCGCATGCGCCCCTACCAGATGTGGGACAGCGTCAACATCATGGCCCTGGCCGCGGCGAGTGCCAGCCTGGATGATCCAGATCAGGTTTCAAACGGCCAGCGTTTAAACAGCGAAGCGAAAATGTTCGTAATTTCCGAACTTGCCACAGCGGGCTACAAGACGATTCCGTCCCAGGCCAACTTTATCATGGTCGACTGCAGACGCCCCGTGGTGTCACTTATCAAAGCAATGAAAGAACAAAACGTCCACGTCGGACGCTTGTTCCCTGCCCTGCCAAATCACATGCGCGTCACCATTGGGAAAAAACCCGAGATGGAAACTTTTGTGTCAGCATTCAAGCAAGTGGCAGCATAGCGCCTTGAACGATTGTAGCGGCGGTTGTGTCAACCGCCGAATCAAAGCGAATACGCGCTTGCTGCGGCGAGCCCCTCTACAAGCTCAGTGTTTTAGCCGAACAAGCCGTGCAGCCAGAGATAAACAGCTCCGGCGAGCAAGCTGACAAGAAAGACGACCAGTAACATTTTCCGCTGCGTGACTTTTCGCGTCTCGGTGACAGACCGCGCCTCAGCAGTGGATACTACGATACCTGGCGGGAACACGGCCTCGAGCGCTTCGTGATACAAGTGTCGATCGTCCACGGACATTTCTCCGGCATGATTGAACTCGGTGTCGTTCACGATGATCTTCGCCTTCAGTTTTGCAGCCAGTCGTGCTCCGGAATGAAGGAGGGGCGTCTCGTGCACGGCGCGCTCGTACGCCACCCTCACCCTGACCGGCATCTCGTCAGCACTGGCATACTCGTGCCCGTTGAACTGGATCTTGGGTTTGAACGTCTCGCTCACAGAAAAGACGAACTCAGACTTATTTTTCGCAAAATTCAAGGCTAATGTCTTCTATCTTTCCAGTGTCGCATTCGTTTTTCGCTCGTTGCCAGTAATCTCTCGACAGTTGTCGATCTGCCATTTCAAGAGCCGCGGCAGGTGCTAGGCGCGCCTTGAGCAGTCGCGTCCCGACGTGCGGCAGTTCGCGTCATTACTTCGGCGCAGCACGGCGATTCGAGCGATACGGTACCGGCAGGTACTCGACCGAAGGCTGTCGGCGCATGGGCTGCGGATAAAGCTCCATCAAGCGCAATATGTTTTCCGGCATATCACTGTTGACCGGCAGACCGAGAGCGCGCGCTCGCTCGCAGGTGATGGGATAATCATGCGTCCATGTGCCGCTGGTCATGAGTTTGGCGATCTCTTCCGCTTTTTCGCTGGGATATCTGTCTGCTAACAGCTCACCCACCTCATGTCGCATTTGTGCAATCGCCTTTTCCGCTTGGTCAGCCAAAATTAATGTTTTGTCGTCCACCTCGGCGACTGGTTTCTGACGGGCCGCTTTCAGAATTGAAGCCGCCGGATATTCGCCGAGCTGCGGATCAACCGGCCCCAATACCGCGTACTCGGACATGACGATCTCATCCGCGGCGAGCGCTAACAAGGTGCCACCCGACATGGCGTAGTGCGGCACGAACACCGTGACCTTCCCTTTGCGTGTGAAAATCGCGCGCGCGATCTGCGTCGCAGCCAAAACCAAACCGCCAGGCGTGTGTAGCACCAAATCTATAGGAATCTCCGGATCAGTCAGATGAATGGCGCGCAGGACCTCTTCGCTGTCGTTGATGTCGATGTAACGGAATATCGGAAAACCGAGCAGACTCATCGTTTCCTGCCGGTGCACCAGAAGAACAAGCCGCGATTTTCGCTCGCGTTCGATCAGGGCGATCATGCGCTTGCGTGATGCTTCCAACAATTTCTGTTTGATGATCGGCTGCAGCGCTGAAAGCATGAAAAACAACCAGAAAATATCCATCTCCTTCTCCTTTCGCCTAACGAGTTCGCGGCTCCCACGCCCATTCGAGGCCGTACTCGTCTGGTTGCGATGGCCGGCGCCGGCGCACAAACAACCGACACAGAATCACGCCACTCACAAATCCACCTACGTGCGCCCACCACGCGATGCCGCCCACCTGCTGCGGACCGGCCAACGCCGCTGTGCCGCTAAACAGATTAATCAAGAACCAGAGGAAAAGATAAAGTACGGCCGGAACCTCGAAGAAGAAGGGGAAAAAGAAGACTGGAAACAGGACAATGAGTCGCGCTGTCGGAAAAAATATCAGGTACGCACCAAGCACGCCCGCAATCGCGCCTGAGGCGCCCACCGACGGGATCGTGGAATCCGGATTTGTCAGCAACTGCGTAAGGCCAGCGATGCTGCCGCAGAGCAGATAGAAGATCGCAAATCGGACCGACCCCATCCGATCTTCGACGTTGTCGCCGAAAATCCAGAGTGTCCACATGTTTGCGATGATGTGAAGCCAGCCGCCATGGAGGAATTGGTGGGTGAGGATCGGCCAGTAACTGTCCACAGGAAAACCGACGTAAGCAGCCCAATCCGGATGAGTGAAGCGCGCCGGCACAAGTCCGAAAAGATAAAAGAGTTGTTCGAGGCCCTGCCGGGGAAGCATGAGCTCAAAGAAAAACACGACTACGTTTATAAGAATCAACGCACGCGTAACGACCGGCACCGAGCGGCTCGGAACGGAGTCTTGAATCGGAAACATCTTGGCATCTAGTTATCGCACCAGCGCGATCAAATGGCCAGCCGTCTCGAGAGCGTCGTGGACAAACATCGGCCATTTATCTTCATGCGCCGAGTCCCAACCCCGGTAAAACGAACACCTCCTAAAACCGCGCTCGTCGGGGACAAAATCGCTGATCAATACAAGGTTCCGGTGCGGATGAATGTTAAAATATTTCTCGATCGGCGCGATCGGAAAAAAGCTACCCGGAAGTTTCTTCGTCGATCTGGCAATTCGCGGCAGAATCGGATTGTGCTGCAAGGTGAGACCGATGAAGCAGGTCGGGAGAGCCGCTCTGATTACATCTTGAATGGCTTGCCAAAAGGAATCGACATCGATCGCCGCATGCAGATGTAACAGCGGTTTTTCCAATCTCGGATCGATAATCAATTGCGGTCTGGCGCTCGCTTTGGATCGCCGCTTCATTTCACTCCCCGTTCCTGCTCAACGCTCAATTAGGTATCACACTTAAAAAGCAAATTGATTGGATGGTATTCTCGACGAACGAAAAAATGAGCGGTTCGAAAATACAACTTAAGATACCAAGCGAAGCGTCTGAATCGTTCGATATTGGGAAATCGTCAGCTTTCGTGCTGCGATTCAAACCACTGACAGTTCAACAACCAACACTGGAAAGGAATATCAAAACGCAACAAACACTCACGCGCTGGGAACCACTCCGAGAAATGGAAGAGTTCCAAAACCGTCTTTCAACCCTCTTTGGCCGACCGTCTCGTCGCGGGAATGGGCGGGAAGAAATCACTCTGCCCGACTGGACGCCGCTGGCGGACATCACCGAAGATGAGAGGGAATATCTGATCAAGGCCGAATTGCCTGAGGTGAGAAAAGAAGACGTAAAGGTCACCGTCGAAAACGGCGTGTTGACCATCTCCGGCGAACGCAAGTTCGAGAAGGAAGAAAAGAAAAGGAAATATCACCGCGTCGAACGCGGCTATGGCACGTTCATGCGCAGCTTCGCCCTGCCCGATGATGCCGATTTCAGCAAAGTAAACGCGGAGTTCAAGAACGGCGTGCTCACAGTGCATGTACCAAAGAGCGAGCAAGCCAAACCGAAACAGATCGAAGTCAAGGTCGCCTGAGCAACGCTAGGGTGGGAATGGCGAGCGTGCCGTCGATAATTAATTGGGCGCGCGCGCCGAGCCAATTTCGATCTTATAAAGGAGGCTCGTGATGGCGATCTCAACAGTGACCACTGAATCAAACACCGCGACCAGCCCGAAGTCCGGGCAGGGGCATCCTTACAAGAAAATGTACTCCAAGAGCCGGCGCACGGCGCTGCCTCGTGGGGCGGATGCGCCCGACTTTACGTTGCGAAGCACGCCTGATCAATGGCTCACTCTGAGCGAGTTTCGTGGCCAACCGGTCGTGCTCGCCTTTTACCCGGCCGATTGGAGTCCGGTCTGCGGCGATCAGATGGCTCTCTATAATGAAATGCTGAAGGAATTTCATGAGCTTGGCGCGGAACTAATCGGCATCTCGGTCGATGGCGCCTGGTGCCACGCGGCATTCGCGCGCGACCGTAAGCTTCATTTCCCACTTCTGGCCGATTTCGAACCAAAGGGTGACGTGGCGTGCCGGTACGGTGTTTACCGCGACAAAGATGGTGTGAGCGAACGGGCGCTGTTTGTCATCGATTCGGAAGGGAAAGTTCACTGGAGCTTTGTCTCGCCAATTGGAGTTAACCCCGGTGCGGACGGAATTCTTTCGGCGTTGGAGGATTTACAAAACAAACAAGCAACGCCAGCAATAGCGGAGGCAAAATGATCAACCGAGCACAACTGAAAGTGCCGGATCCGGAGCGCGATCACATCCAAGGCGCGATCGACGCGCCGATTGCGTTGCTGGAATACGGAGATTACGAGTGCCCCTCTTGCGGGGAAGTCCAGCCAATTGTCAGAGAAATTCAACGCCGGCTCGAGGACGATCTTTGTTTTGCATTCCGGCATTTTCCACTCACAAACGTGCACCCACATGCCGAGCACGCGGCTGAAGCTGCCGAAGCTGCCGGAAATCAGGGAGCTTTTTGGGCGATGCACGAAACGCTGTTCGCCAATCAGGACGCGCTCGACGACGAATCGCTGGCGAAATATGCGGCGGGGCTCGGCTTGGACGAAACACGTCTCATTCAGGAAGTGATTTCGGCCGCCCATTCCGATCGTATTCGAGAAGATTTTAAGAGCGGAGTACGCGCCGGAGTAAACGGCACGCCATCTTTCTTCATTAATGGTCAGCGCTATGACGGCGCACGCGGTCTCGAACCGCTGCTGGCAGCCGTGTCCAATCCCGCGGGTATCATTTGAATGACTAAGCGAACGGAAATTCCGAGGTGGGGCAGGCAAGGCGCACAACTGCTTTCCCGGGAGATCCAATTGTTTGAGCCGCCACCCGGAGCGCTCTACACGATCGACGCCACGTCGCGCATCGTCGATGTGCCGAGACGCACCATTCTTATCTATTGTAAGCATCACCTTCTATCCCCAGCGACAAGCATGGCTGATAGCTACTATTTTAATGGAAATGCGATTCGGACGTTGCGTCGCATCGAAACGCTTCGGACTGTTTGCGGCGACGATTTCGCCGGAATCAAAATCATTCTGGATCTGACCGCGGCCTTGGAACGCCTTCGCTCGGACCTCCGGCTGCTCTCACGCGCGAAACGCGGCGGCCCGCGCGAAAAGGGCGATCGTGAAATCTTATCAGTTTCGCCCAAGAGATTTAACGTGAAATCCAGCTCTTGGCCAAAGCGGAAATAATCAAATTGACGCCAGTAGCGATCGACACCCAGCGGGTCAAGTCCGCTGCCGCATAAACCAAGGCCTATCTTACGCGAAACTCAAGTGAGCCGTCTTTGGCGTCCACGTAAACGGTCTGTCCTTCGCGGACTTTGCCTTCGAGGATGTCGATGCTGAGCGGATCGAGAATTTCTTTTTGAATGGCGCGCCGTAACGGTCGCGCGCCGTAAACCGGGTCATATCCTTCGCGCGCGAGCAGTGCCTTGGCCGAATCAGACAGCTTGAGCGTGATCTTTTGCTGCTCGAGACGCTTCGACAGACGGCCAAGCTGAATTTCGACGATCTTCTTCAGTTCCTCTTCGCTCAGCCGGTCGAAAATGATGATCTCATCGACACGATTCAAAAACTCAGGCCGGAAATGCGCGCGCAACGCGTCCATCACCAGTCGCCGGCGCGCTTCGGGAGATTCTTCCTCGGTGATGTACTGCGAGCCGATATTGGAAGTCATGATCACGACCGTGTTTTTGAAATCAACGGTCCTCCCCTGCCCGTCCGTGATGCGGCCATCGTCGAGCACTTGCAGCAGCACGTTGAAGACATCCGGATGCGCCTTTTCGATTTCATCGAACAACACAACCGAATACGGCTTGCGGCGAACTGCTTCGGAAAGTTGACCGCCCTCCTCATAACCAACATATCCCGGCGGCGCGCCGATCAATCGCGCGACCGTGTGTTTCTCCATGTACTCGCTCATGTCGATGCGAATCATGGCGTTCTCGTCATCGAACAGAAATTCCGCCAGCGCCCGGGCCAATTCTGTTTTGCCAACGCCGGTCGGTCCGAGAAAGATGAATGAGCCGAGCGGCCGATTCGGATCCTGCAAACCCGCGCGGGCGCGGCGCACCGCATTGGCGACCGCTTTGATCGCTTCGTCCTGGCCGACAACGCGCAGGTGCAAATGCTCTTCTAATTTCACGAGTTTCTCGCGTTCACCTTCCTGCAATCGCGAGACGGGAATGTGCGTCCAACTTGAAACCACTTCGGCAATGTCCTCTTCGGTTACTTCTTCGCGAAGGAGCGATTTCTTCGTCTTTGCACTTTTTGCGGTTGCGTCTGCCAATTTCTTTTCTAGCTCAGGGATCCTGCCATATTGAATTTCGCTCGCCCTGGCCAGCTCACCGCGACGCTGCGCGCGCTCGAGCTCGGTGCGGAGTTGATCGAGTTCTTCCTTCCATTTTCGTTGCTCTTCAAGAACAGCTTTCTCTTTCTGCCATTCGGCTTTGAGCGCAAAAGATTTTTCTTTTAAACCCGCCAACTCTTTGTCGAGCTTCTTCAAACGCTCCTTGCTCGCGGGATCTTTCTCTTTCTTGAGCGCCTGGCGCTCCATTTCATGCTGCATGATCTCGCGTTCAATCACGTCAATCTCCGTCGGCATCGAATCGAGCTCGATCTTCAAACGCGACGCCGCTTCATCGACCAGATCGATCGCTTTATCCGGCAAAAACCGATCAGTGATATAACGCTGCGACAGCACTGCCGCTGCGACGAGCGCGCTATCAGTAATGCGCACGCCGTGGTGCACTTCGTAGCGTTCCTTCAGGCCGCGGAGAATGGCGATCGTATCTTCCACTGTCGGTTCATTCACCAGCACCGGTTGGAAACGCCGCTCCAATGCCGCGTCTTTCTCGATGTATTTTCGGTATTCATCGATCGTGGTTGCACCGACGGTGCGCAGCTCTCCGCGCGCAAGCATCGGCTTCAGCATGTTCGACGCGTCGACCGAGCCTTCGGCAGCGCCAGCCCCGACGATGGTGTGCAGTTCATCAATAAAAAGGATGATTTCGCGTTGTGAGTCGGTCACTTCTTTCAAGAACGCCTTTAGCCGATCTTCGAACTCGCCGCGGAACTTGGCGCCAGCGACCATTGCGCCAATGTCCATCGCGATGATGCGCTTGTTCTTCAACGATTCCGGCACGTCGCCGCTGACAATTCGTCGCGCCAGTCCTTCCACGATTGCGGTCTTGCCAACGCCAGGATCTCCGATGAGCACTGGATTGTTTTTGGTGCGGCGCGACAGCACTTGCATAATCCGACGGATTTCGTTGTCGCGCCCGATAACCGGATCAATCTTGCCGCGTCGCGCCAGCTCAGTCAGGTCGCGGCCGTATTTCTCAAGGGTCTGATATTTTCCTTCCGGGTTTTGATCCGTCACGCGCTGCGAACCTCGCACTTGTTGCAACGCCTGCATCAACTTGTCGCGGGTGACGCCAAAGTCCTTCAGTAATTTTGCCGCGGGAAAATTCGCACCGGTCAACGCCAGCAAATAATGCTCAGCGCTCGCGAATTCATCCTTCAGCTTCGACATCTCCTTTTCGGCATTGTCGAGTACGCTGCGGAGTTCGTTCGACAGGCGCAGGTCGGCGGCGGCACCGTGGATTTTCGGGCGGCGCTCCAGCTCAGAGCGCAGCCGTTCACGCAACTGATTTACATTTGCTCCAAGCTTCTCAAGGAGCGGCCGCGTTATGCCCTCGCTTTGATCCAAAAGAGCGGAGAGAAAATGTTCGTTCGTGATTTCAGGATGATTAGCATGAGAAGCGAGGTCCTGCGCCGCCTGGAGCGCCTCCTGCATCTTTTGCGTGTATTTGTCGATGCGCATCGTATGTAAAGTAATGATCGCGGGCTCCAGGGCAATCACGCTTAAGTAGCGACGGTTCAGCCAACTGTCCATGGCGTTCGATCAAACGCTACTCACCAAAATCGGCAGGCGTTTGACACAAACGCCCCTACACGGCTGAGTGTTTGGATGAGCGCGGAGGTAAAACTATCCACTCGCAACGCATTGCGCGTTCTGCGTCGTGGCGCGTTTCGCCGCTACATCATCGGCAGTTCGATCTCGGACACGGGAACGTGGATGCAGGTGATGGCTCAAGGTTATGTCATGAGCACGCTCACGAACAAAGCGATCATGCTCGGAATGGCCAATCTCGCTGCCGGTCTGCCGATGCTCCTTTTAACGATGGTCGGCGGTTCGGCGGCTGATCGTTTTGATAAACGAAAAATTCTTCTCACGACTCAGTATGTCCAGATCGGGCTCGCAATTTCCATTGGGCTCTTGATCATGAGCGGCAAACTTGAGATCTGGCATATCCTGGCGTTCGCGGTCGCGCTCGGCATTTCGAACTCATTTGAGATGCCTACGCTCAACGCGCTTGTCCCCGAGTTGGTGACGCGCGATGAAATTCAAAGCGCGATTGCTGTCGACCGCGCGGTCTTTCACGGCTCACGCGTGGTCGGTCCGTCGCTGGCCGGAATTTTCATCAGCGTGTGGGGTGCAGCTTCGGCTTTTTTTATTAACGCAATTTCGTTCGTGGCGCTGATCATCGCTTTGTTGACGATCCCGCCACGACCGCGCGGGACTGTGGAAGAAGAAGAGAAGCGCGCCAGCGGGATCAAAGACGGATTTCGCTACGTCGCAAAGGACAAGCCAAGTCTTGCGATGATCGGGCTCATTGCGGCGACGACTGTTTTCATTTTCCCCATCATTACCGTGATGATGCCATTGTACGTCCGACTTGTGCTCGGCCTCGGCGCGGATCAACTCGGATTTTTGATGGGCGCTTCTGCAGTCGGTTCCGTGGTCGGCGCAATTTTTCTGATCAGCATTCCGCGCAACAAGCGCGTGCCGATTATGATGCTGAACGTAGGGATTGTTGCAGTCGCGATTTTTGGCTTGTCGCGCGCGCCAAGTTTTTATCTGGCGACCGCGCTGCTTATTTTTAATTCACTGGGCTTAGCCATGAACTTCGGGTTGGCGAACACGATTGTGCAGGAACGCGCGCCCGATTATTTGCGCGGCCGCGTCTCGGCTGTATTCATGTTGAGCTTTGTTGGTCTCATGCCGGTCGCAGGCTTGGGAATCACTGGTCTATCGGATCTCATCGGAATGCGTACGGCGCTGGCGATTGCAGCTGGCTGCTACGCCGTGATCGCGTTGGTTGTGCTGGGACGCGTGCGCCGGCAGTGTGCCCAACCTGCGGTCGCAGAAACTCCCAGCGCCGAAACGCCGGCGCCACCGATCGCCGCTGCTGTTTAGCGTGATCGCGTTTTCCACCTGCTGGAACTCCGGACGCCATACAGCCGGGGAGCAAATGCTGCGCGAAATCAAAACCGAACTCGGTTTTGATTTGATTGAGCTGGGCCATGGTATCCGCCTGTCGTTGATGCCAGGAATCCAAAAAATGTTCGACGCGGGGGAAGTCCGCTTCACCAGTTTGCATAATTTTTGTCCTCTACCCGTCGAAGTGATGACCGCTTCGCCGGACTGCTACAAATTTTCCGCCGCTTCTTCCGAGGAACGTGAGCGTGCAATTAAGCAAACGTTTCAGACAATCGATTTCGCAATGCGATTGAACGCGGCGTTTGTGGTATTGCATTTAGGCCAGGTGAATATGCCACCAATTACTGACCAATTGATCGAGCTGGCGAAAACTGGAAAATACCTATCGCGCAAATACGTCAGATTAAAGATAGGAGCCGTGCAAAAACGGGAAAGACTTGCGCCCGCTTATTTGCAGCGTGTCAAAGACTGCGTGGGCCGCATCATTGAGTACGCCGCTTCAAAACATGTCAGAATCGCTCTGGAGAGCCGTCGCGGTTATGAAGAGATTCCAAGCGAGCGCGAATTACCTGGGTTGCTCGACGAGATGGACAGCACGCAGCTGGGTTACTGGCACGATTTTGGTCACTCGCAAATCAAAGAGAATTTGGGGTTCATCGATCACGCTGAATGGCTGCGCCTGATCGGTCCGCGCGCGTTGGGCTGTCACGTCCAGGACTGCGTTTGGCCCGCGAAGGATCACGAACCGCCGTTTACCGGCGCCGTAGATTTTGAGAAACTAATTCCGCTTCTTCCCACAAACTGTTTATTTGTTTGGGAGATGAGCCCGAACAAAGGGGCGAATGCAATTCGCCGGTCGGTACAAACCTGGAAGGAACGTTTCGGCGAATGAAGAAAATCCTGATCACTGTCTTCCAGCTTTGCGTCACGATTGGGGTGCTTTACTGGGTTTATCACGATCCCACCAGGCGCGCACAGATGGTTGAGGCCATCCGGAACGCCGAGTATCGCTGGGTCATGATGGGCATATTGGCATATGTTGTGGTGGAAATCGCTGCGTGCTTTCGCTGGCATGTTTTGTTGAAGGTCCAAAAGATTCACCTGAGTCTCCCGCGCCTGTCCGGCTTGTTCCTTATCGGAATGTTTTACAACCAGTTTCTCCCCGGAGGCACTGGCGGGGACATCATGAAAAGCTATTACCTGCTAAAGGAGACGCCGGACAAAAAAGCGGGCGCACTGCTCGCGGTAGTATTCGACCGGTTTATCGGCCTTGTTGCGTTGGTCGCAATCACGGCCACGCTCATTGCGTTGCGTTTCGATTTCCTTTCGCAAAAACCCGAGACACGAAACTTGCTTTGGCTGTTGCTCGTCCTCCTTGGCGGCTCGGTCATTTTTTTACTTTCGACCTTTGTCATCAGTGGATTCAAACTCTTACACTCCTTGCCGGCACGATTCCCGGGCCGCGACAGGTTAATCGAGATCTCCGCTGCCTATCATCTGTACGCGCACCACTGGCGCGCAACACTCGTGGCGTTTGTCGCATCGGTCGTAGCGCATCTTGCCACGTTCACCACTTTTCTATTTGCGGCGTATGCGTTGGGAGCACGCGTGCCCCTGGTGGATTTCTTTGCAGTAATGCCGGTCGAACGCACAATTTCGGCGCTACCAATTAGCTTTGCCGGAATTGGGCTTCGGGAAAAAGTTTTGCAGATCATGCTCAACGGCCTCTGCGGTGTGCCGGAAGCAAAAGCTATTCTGATCGGGTCGCTGAGTTTTCTCATCATTATGGTTGGCAGCCTTCCCGGCGCGATCGTATACCTGTTTTACAAACCAAGTGGGGCGGTCGCGCGCGTGCCGCTGCGCGAGATGGAACAGGAAGTGGTGACCCTTGAACACGAGATCGGCGAGTCGGAATGATGAAGAAGAACTAATGAGATTCTTCAACGCTCAACACTCAACGTCCAACGCTTAGATATCTGAATTGAACGTTCGGCGTTGAGCGTTGGAGGTTTTCTTCATGACAAAAAGCAAGCGCCAGCGCCCATTCGTCGTCGCCACCTTTGCCATGACCGCCGACGGCAAGGTGACGACGAGAACCTTGGCACCGGTTGATTTCACTTCACGTAAAGACAAGCTGCATTTGTTTCGCCAGCGCTCTATGGCTGATGCGGTCCTGCTCGGACATACCAGCTTGAAACGCGACAACGTGCGATTGGGATTGCCGACTGAACTGCAGAAAGCCAGAATCAAGCGCGGTCAAAGCCGAGCCCCGTTACGTGTGATCGTCTCCAACGAAGGCCGAATCGACGATCGGCTGAAGATTTTTCAGTCCGACATTTCTCCGATCATCATCTTTTCTACCAAACGAATGCCGCCGAAATACCGGAAGACCTTGGAGAGCAAGGCGACACTCCATTTAAGCGATGCAGAGCACGTCGATCTTCCAATCATGCTGGCAACGCTGCGCAACAGATACAACGTGCGAAGGCTCGCATGCGAAGGCGGACCGACGCTTTTTCGCGCCTTGTTGAAACGGAGTTTCATCGATCAACTCAATCTCACGCTCGCGCCGTACATGTTCGGCGGAGCCAAAGCACCAACGCTGACAGGTCTGAGCAAGGAATTCCTACCCAACAGCACGCGCTGCTTGTTGATCGACATGTGCAAGATCGGTGACGAGTGTTTTCTTACGTATCGGATCAAGCATCAGCGGAAACCGGATTAGCCGCCTCTTTGCGACGCGATCGCCATACAACCTCTCCTTTGCAGTTCGGCAAACAAAACTCGCGCAAGTCGCGCAATATGTGCATTCGTAAACTACAAATGTAAGCTACTTCGCTTGTTATAAGCGTCCGTCCGCATTTTTCGCACGTTGCTTTTCAGCTCCAGCGCCATTTGTTTCGCCTCCTATGTGCGGAGCCGTCGCAAACCATTCTATCTCAACGAACAGACGCGGTTTAACGAGCTTACTCGGTTGTTCTGGAGGGTTTGTCTTTTTGCGCGACGACAACCTGGAAACCAGCATGACTTTGTGTTGTGGGATCCACCGGCTTATCAGTAAAGATGATCGTCGTGCCCGGAGTTATGACTTCCTTTGCCTTGGTTAAGAACTCAGTTGGTAGCCTGCTTTTCTGCGCCGCCAGAAAGAGGCTCTCACTTGAGCCGTCTTTGCCCTTAGCAGTCACTTGCACCCAGCGCAGATGTCCATCTGCATCCGTTCCCTGTAGCGCGCTGAAAACACGATCGTTCAACGGCAACACGACCTGCGGATTGGGAATTCCGGCGCGGCCGATCTCCACGCCGTTACGATAGACATAAACCATTTTGTCCGCGCTGCTGACAATCAAGGCGACCGGGCCGCTGGGAGATTTATCGGGGTTCCATTCAAATTGCCCCGCGGGTATCGGCTCGCTCTCTTCGCCACTCCGCGTGAAGAACAGGCCCGGGTGCACTGTTTCAGCCGGGGCCGAGTGCGCGTCGGCAATAATCACCGTGGCGCCCTTCATGGTGACGCCAAAGAGAAGCTTGGAAAATTCAAGCGGCAATCGGACGCACCCATGCGAGTCGGGGTAACCTGGCAGATCGCCTGCATGCAGTGCGATCCCACCCCACGTCACGCGCTCCATGTAAGGCATCTCCGCGCCTTTATAGATGCTGGAGGTATGATGAACCTCCTTCTCCAGGATTGTAAAAACGCCAGTGGGCGTGCGGTGACCTGGTCGACCTGTGCTAACACTGGACCGCGCGATGCGGATACCGTTGCGGTAGACGTATGCCACCTGCTCGGTGATGCTGGCCACGATCAGCAAGGGTCCTTCCGGTGCGCGTTCAGGCTCCCAAACATATTCGCCAGGCTTTAGTGTGATGGTTTCCGGGGAGACTTCGATTCCCTCGGTAAAGATTTCGGCGGAAACGATCGAGTGTCCGAAAATAAGTAAGTTCGTAACCAGGGCGCTAAATAAGGAGAATGAAGCCTTCATGATAGCTGATGAATGAGTTAGCTGTCCTCCTGATGATTTAGATCGGCCTTGGCTGTCAACATCCTTTTTATGCGATCCGATTGTGCCTTTGGTGCCATGAATTGACTCGGGCCGGCTCGGGTGCGGCTCACGCTATCGGCTGCTCGGTCCGTCAGCGCGACTTGGGACAAGACGTGCTTCTTCGCGCAGTCTATTTCAGCGAGTGGTATCGTTGAAAGTAATAAACAATGCCGATGCTGGCCTGAAACCTCTTTGCGCCGCCATTGAGCGATTTTTCCACCGTAGCACTAAGGACGATCGGGACTTTAGAAAGACGCTTGGCAACGCCGACGCCCACGATGTGATTCCATCGGTCGCCATTTTGAAAATCGATGGCCGTTTTGTATTTCGCGTTGATCGACCAGGCCTGCGGAAAAATTAATGTGGTCGGTAACGACAGCTCAAGATAACGCTGCGGCCGAACGTCATCTCTTTCAGCAACGGAATGATTGTAGTCGGCATTGAAACTCGCACTGAGCCACTTTGAAAAGTCATGAGCGATTCCCCAACCGCCCTTTAAACGCCAGATTTTTTCAGCAAGAATGCTATCTGAAGCAGTATCAGTATGCAGCTCGATGCCACCGCCAGTGCGCCACGTGCTCAAACGAAACGCGGTGCCCACCCCAATCTCCGCGTCACCAACACCGCCGCGCGCATCGTCACCTGATGCTTGATCCGTTCGGTAATAACTAAGGGGCAACCTGAAACGTATGCCCCAGTCCTGCGAATCACCCGCAGGCCACCCCCATAATCCTGCTAGCGTCCAGGTCGCCTTTTCTGCACCGTCTTTGAAGTGATCCCACTCTGAGTCCAGCGACACATGGGTGGCGATGATCGTCTGATCGTTTAGTTGCTTCAACTGGTCTGCTGTTGTCGGATTAATCGACGATTCAGCCGCAGCGACGCTTCCAGGCGTACCCAGTAACAGAGTAAAAACCAGGAACCACTCAAAGGATTCCCAGAGAACAGAGCGCAGGTTGTTAGCAGCCACGAACTACGACAAGGATCAGAAGTTAATGTGGCCCGCGCGTTTAGCTCGTGTCTTTTCCGAGGTGGGCCAAGGTCTTTATCATGGGTTCGCTCGGAACTCGGACAATTCCGGCGAATGGAAAGTCAAGTTCGAGGATGATGAAAACAGCGCAGGCAACCGAGAAGGCGCCAGCCATCAGGGCGAGAGTGCTTGTAGCGTTAGTCGGCGCCAGCAGGCTAAAGCCTAAGAAGATTACCACAAGCCAGATCATCAGCGCGATCAGCAACGGCTTTGAAACCGAAGGAACCGCCTGCGCCTGCAGCAGCGCTCGAATCTCGGCGAGTTGCACCAAGAGAGTTGCTGCCTCGGTCTTAAGAGCACGTTGCGCATCATCGCGCGGGGCGAGATGACTAATGGGCGCGTAAACGGCGTCCCCCATCTGCGGGTTCGGGTCTAATCGGACTGGGCCACTTCGCTCCGCTGGCCATGTGCGGCGGACTCCGTCGGCCGTTGCGTCGCGGAGCGCGCGCCGCGCTTCCGCCGTTTCCGGTCCGTAAAGCGCCAACACACGATCAAGCAAGGCGACTTTCGCGGCCATCTGGATCACTTCGGTTCGGGTAGTGTCGAATGCGCTCTTGGCTGAACTGATGAGCAACCCCAGGAGTATGGCGGTCATGGTCCCGACAAGACCCAGCGCAAGTTTAATCGCGTCTTTAGACTCATCGCTCAGCTGCTCCTCCGGAAGAAGTCGGCGCAGACGTCCTCCCAGCTGCGTGACGCCAACGAGCACTATGAACAAAATCAGGGCGACAGTAGTAATCATTGTGGGAGGAGTTTCGGAATACGCAGCTTGGTAACTTGTTTGCGCGATAGCTGGTCTTGAGACGCCTTTGTTTCTTTGGTTCTACAAAAGATTTGCAGCCTGGTTCAAGATAATAGTTGTGACGTCGCTCCTGAAATTAATCCGCGCTCGATTCGGCTTGACTCGCTAAAACCATTTCACCACGATGC
>Ga0193713_1000009_pt1 | contig 48072 bp, 77 predicted proteins | sample H3a2metaG_FD_143054 | JGI IMG/M metagenome (GOLD analysis project Ga0193713, IMG submission 143054) | Soil microbial communities from a riparian zone of the East river system, Colorado, United States - H3a2 | ecosystem: Environmental > Terrestrial > Soil > Riparian zone | place: USA: East River... | reverse complement strand
CGATGAGCGTGGAGAGGTAGATAGTCGCGCGCGAGGGATGGCCTGGTGTTCGTATTCGCGATCACACTTTATTTCAACGTACTATTCCACGAGAGAGGGCAATTGCCGCGCATTTGCTTGACATAGTTGTGGGTCTTACGCCCAAATCGGTGCATTCTGTTAAGACCCATGTTAAGACCCAGTGATGGCATTGAAGGGTGACGCTAAGCGCGAGTTCCAACGAGGATACATGCGCGCGTACATGGCCAAGCGTCGCAAGGAGGCCACTATGGCGAGGATGAACTGGGAGCGTGCCAAGAACCGCGTTGATGGTTATCGGTCTGCGCGTGAAGAGCAGCAAGCGTTGAGCAGCGTGCGTCACCCAAATACTCCTGTCGCGCCTGAACCTCATTTCCCGCGATTGGGCAAGGTGACGCCAACTCCTGAAGGCTACGTGATATTGCTCGATGTTGCTGAATTCCGTGGGTATGCGAAGGGTTGGGCAGCTCATCGTTTCAAAGAGCGCTTCGGCAAATGGCCTCGATTCGATGAGGACGGCAAACTGCGTTGATTGTTGTTGCGGCGCCCAACGAAGCGTTGCCAAGAGCCTAGATCGTAACATCGCCGCGAGCGTTGACGGCGCAGGGCTCCTACCGCAACTAGCTTGGGCTGCCGGTTAGCGAAGCCGGTCTTGCGTGGGTTGCTATTTCCTCCGCTCAAGGCGGCGATGACTACTCGGCCCACGCCGTGCGCGCTCACACCACAGCCCAATTCTCAATCCATTGGTGGCAGCCCATAGGCGATTGCAGCGCATGCGAGCGCAATGTATCGCGGTATTGGCCACCTGCCTGATTCGTATTTTACGTATTCCAAATCGTGACCATTGCGACGGCAAGCGCGACAACCATCGCCATGACGATTACCGCAATTGCGTTCATCCACATGTTGCCGCGATTATTTGGAGCCATCTTCCAATCGCCTACTCGGCTCAAACTCACCGCACCAGTCGTTTACTTTAGTTCGTGGCCATATATAGAACATGGATTCTGTCAAAGCCTCGAGCGGGGCCCGCTGATGGCATGTCCCGATGTCACAGTCATAAGGGCTAATAACCCAGAACCTGCACCACCCGCACTCTTCCTTACTTCTCATCTTTTTCTCTGCCATCCTCAATCGCCTTGCCTGAGAGATTGACGACATAACCTGCTGGTGCGACAAGCGTTTGCTGCCTGTTGTCATGCCTGCTCAGATCGACATTTACCGCCGCAACCGGCTCTTTGACGCGAATACGATCGATCGCAGCAAGGCGTGTAGTCTCGTGTATGGAATTGTCACGGATATTTATAGCCATGGCTAAATTCGCAGGCTCCTCGGCATTCCTGCGTGCGTTCGCCTGTTCGCGCAAAGCCTCTCTGAATACCGGCCTGTGCCTCCAATAATCGAGTACGCGGTTTGGCATACCGAGTACATGCGCAGCGTGGAAATCGCTCATCGGTGTGCCAGCCGGAATAACCCTCCCAAGCTGTGTCGTAATGTCGCGATCCACGCCGTGCCACATAGCGTGAAGGAGCTTTTTAGCTCTTGAGTCCAGCTTTGTTGGCTCAGGTTTCTTGATCGATTTCATTTCTGTTTCCTGCGTTTTGCAGCACTCGCGAGACCGCCTTTCCGAGCGAATTCACGCACTTGTCGCGGTGTCATTTTGGAATACCTGGCAAGGCCACCACGTCGTGCTCGTTCGCGTAAGAAAGCCTGTGGATAACTCGCATTTGCCGAGGAACCAGCAACCGCAGGCACAATCTGAATTCCAACGCCAAAAGCAGCCAGCAATTTATCCAATGTTCCTGGCCCAATGGCATTGTACGGACCTTTCCTATGCGTACCCAATAATATTTTATTCGCATATCCGCCCGGCAATCCCGCCAAATCGTTCACTGCGGTCATAGGTAGGGACAATTCCATGCGACGATTGTTCAGGAGAGCAATGAACCCATCGTAATCGCACGCGGTGACGCTGCCCTCATTCGGCGCGCCAGTGATGGGTTTCATTTCCTTGCCATCCATTCAATAAACCAGTTGAACAGATCGAAATACGCAGCGATACCGAAGCACAGTCCACCGATATCGAGGAGCAAGCGCTCAAAGGTCATTTTCTGCTCATCTTACCGAAGTAGAATCCAATGAACCATATAGCCACTGCCAGAATGAAACACATCATGCGTCAAAGCTCATTCTCAGCCGCGTCGTGCACCCATTGCACAGCAATAACGCCTTCCGGTGAATTAGAGGCTTCGACCATCCACGGCCAACACTCGCACCACGCAATCCTCATATCTCGTTCTCCGCCGCAATCTCTGCCAGCTTCTGTTGCAGGCTCGTGGAGAGGCTTGGAGGCGTGGCGCGGTAGTCAGTCACCTCCGGATGAAAGACGGCCTTGGTGGCCTTGTCTGGGTCGATTGGAACGCCAGCCCGTAAATCAGCCAGGAGTTTCTTGAACCCGGCACATATGCGCGCCTGTGTCTGCGGATCGTTGCGAACCTCTGGCTCAGATAAATACCGGCGTACGTCTTGTCGCGCGGCGCGGTGCTCGAGCGCTTGGGCGCATTGGTACAGCTCGCCAGCCGTAGGCATAAATTTTGGATCGCCGAGTTTGCCCTTCGCTGCATACTCGCATGCGTCACAAACATAACGCGGCGTGACGTCACGTAACACATCCCAATAGGCCAACATTTTAGCCTTTCGATCGTCACTATCTCCGGTCTGGGAGTAAGCCAGAAATAGCCTCGCCAGCGCGTTCCTCGCGTCCTGATGTGTCATCAAAAAATCCTTTGATTGCTTCCATCTGCCCGTTGCTTCGGCCAGCCGGCCCGGAAGCCTGGTATCGGCCTACCCGACGCACCCAAGTCCTCCAGGTGGCAGGCCAATCGGCCATTCGAGAGTCGCATTTGCGGTGATGATCACGAAACTGTGCCCATTCATCGGTGAACCGCTGGCCGCGAAGGCCATATGAGTTTGCAAAGTCAATTTCTTGGTCGCCGGGAAGTTGGTCCTCCGCGATCCCTGTCCGTCGCGCGCGCGCGCGTTTGGTTGATTCTGGGGGGTTTTGGGAAGGGGTTAAGGAAGGGGTTATATCTTTAGGGGGTGCGGGGGACATTGCATTGGGGGAACCATCAGGGGAACCCTTTTGTAATGTTTCGTGACGCTCCGCGTGACGCTTTGTGTGACGCTCCCTGTAACGATCTTGACGTAACGCGTGACGGGTCTTTGTGACGGTTGGTGGTGTCACTACTAGTTCTAGAAAATCAGCAAAGATGGTCAGGACCTCAAGGCCGTTTGGCAATGCGGAAATGCGGCGCAAAATGTCGGGCGGCAAAGGGATCATTCAGCAGCTTCCCGATAAGCCTGTCTGATGCGCCGGCGAGCAAACGTCTTGGCGCGTCCAGGTCGCTGCCCTGGCTCGAGGATCGTCACCACCTTGCCGCACTCGAGCACGAATGTCCCCTGATCAGTAACAAGCGACGTGGCACCAGCGGCAAGAGCTTCAGCGCAAATGCTACCGATTTCCATTCTCCAAGCGTCAAGATTTATCTCCTGTATGCGCTCAATCCAACGTATGAGCGCATGGTCTGAAACTGGGCTTCTCATTTTCTCGATTTCCTTTCATGATCCTCGCAATAAAAATGGGCGGCACGTTTTTTGTTGCAGAAGTGGAAATCCTCGGCGTTTGGTTCACCGATTGGCCAGCGGCAGCCACAGAGAGACACAACAGCCAGTGCAGCGGGAGATATGGCCAGTGACCAAACATCCCTGTCCTTGGCCTCTACAAGCGCGGCAATCGGCAGGCGGCCGTTTGGACGTGGTCCTGGCAAGGCCGGCTGGAATGGACGCACTTCAAACCCGTCGACGAGTGCCCTGAAACGAGGCTTGGACCACGCCGAATGCTCCTCTATTGGACTGATAAGCTGGCGAGGAACCTTGAGTGCTAGCCGCTCTGTCTCGCGTATTTCAGCGATGCGCTCCGAAGCTCTCGTTGTGTCGCCATGCTGCCCAGCGCCTGACCTCATTTACAGATCACCTCAGCGCCATACCTCGCGATCAGTGCTGCCTCGGCACGATTGTGGTCGCGCTTACGAGCGAAATGGACGGCGCATGTGGGGAAAAGCTCGAGAGCGAGAGCGCGCGATTTTTCCTTATCCTTTGTCAGCCTCCAGTGTTTTTTCCAGACTGTCGGGCTCACGGCACGGCGTGGAATATTTAGTGCACCGAGGATTCCGTCTATTACCCCGCACGCTCTGCCGAATTTGAACGTCGACGAAACGCCTTGGCCTGGCATTGCGCCGACAGACTCGAAAACGGCGAAATCAGGCGCCATTTGTCGAATTCGATCGGCGAGATGTCCGCTGTCGATATGCCCGTATGCCGTCGGGAAATCCTCGGCGATAACGCGATGCGGCGCCTCTGGCCAATAGAAGGCGATGGCGCCGCTAACGCCTGGATCGACGCCTAGAATGCAGGTGGTCACTCGGCAGCCCGCGTGAATCCATCCTCGAAGTTTAGCTCGGCCTGAACGCCAGGATGAATCCACTCGATGATTTGCATGTTGCGGTCAGCGAGGGCGACAACTTCGCTGGGCTCCATTTTTTGGAGGGACAGCGCGAAATCGATATCCTTTTTCGGGATGCCGTCAGCTTTGTATGCCCTATAGATTTGGCGAATCTCGCCAGTGACGGTAGCGATTTCATCCTTCAATGGAGAAATCTGTTCGCAAGCGCGCATCAGCAGCGAGCGCTTTTGCTCTGGCGTCAGCTCCTTGACGGCGCTGTTGTCGCCGATGCCTGCTTCGGCTTCGTCCTTTGGTTTATTCCGTGATCCTAGCGGCCGTCCCATAGTGGTGCTCCTACTGTGTTAAATGCTCAAGCTTTATGTCGCTGTATGCGCTCATTAATTTGAGCTGCCATTTCGGCGGAATGCCGCGCAAGCGCCATTTCTCAATAGCCTTCTGCTTCACGCCGAGTTCTCGCGCGCGCGCTTCAATTTCCTTGCGGGTAATAGCCATCATGGCGAGGTAAAATAGACAAATCGTCTGATGTGTCAAGGGCAACTGTGGTTTTCTTGGATAACTCAAGCCAGGGGGCTGCCTTTAGACAAAATGTCTGTATGATGGCGGTATGGCTAGGTTGCCCGCTGCCCCATGGGAGGAGACTTATAATCAAGGGTTTTGCGCCCGTGTTCAGCTCGCGCGATTGACGCAAGGGCCAAATTACACCCAAAAATTGATGTCCGGCATCCTCGGGGTTTCGCTGGCGGCTTACCAAAAATATGAAATCCGTACGCCGATGCCCCATTACCTCATCGAGAGGTTTGCCCGCATCACTGGAGCCTCCATAGATTGGCTCATCACGGGCAAGGGGAAAGGCCCCGTCTCAGTCACGTGGCGACGCAGCCCACCTTTCAAACTGTAGACAAATAGTCGCTTGACAAACTAGACGATCTGTCTATTGTAGCTGCCACGAGCCAAACCGGCTCGCATCAAGTGGCGGCACGTTTCCATCTTTGCAAAATGGCAAGCCAGGCGCCTCTTTAAAAAAGGCCCCAAGGAGGGGCTACGTATATGACTTGTATTAGCCGTACTGCAATCGAATGGGTGCAACTGGCGGAGAAGGCGAAAATGCCGGTCGACCAGTATATGCGCGCCTTAGCGGTGAGTGACGAAGACTGTGCCAAGCGCGAAGCATCGCGCCGCGCCACGCCAGAGGAAAAGGCGGCAATCACTAAGTACCTCGAGGCACATGCTGACGAGGTTTCCGCCGATACTCCCATCTCGGACATCCTTACGGATGCTGGGGTCCCCAAGAAGCAGGGAACCTCACATCGCGCGACGAAGGAGCTGAAGCGCGTGCTTCAGATCGCTGATAACAACAAGGCCCTACGCGCAGCGGCCTAAGTCCGAAGCGAGGGGCGAGGATTTTTCCTCGTCCCTTTTTCCATAGGAGATGAACATGGATACGCAGCAGTCTGAAAGACTACGCGCGCTTTGGAAAAGTGGGCGCGATAAATACCGGTCATTCTTTGCCGTGCTTGCCGAAGTCCGCCAAGAGATTGGCGACGACGCATTGCCGCATTATTGCATCGCCGAGCTGCACATTGGCATCTCCGTTATCACGGAGGTGTCGAAAATCATGCGCGGTGTGGACGCAGAGATTATCAAAGACGGTCTATCTTCGGCCAACAAAGCAGAAGGGGCGCGGCGCGCAGCCGAGGCGTTAGCTAAGCGCAAGGCGCGTGAAGCACTCGAGCTAGAAAAAGCAGAGCACGCCAAAAAGGTCGCGGAAATACGTGCAGAGGCCGCCGAGTTGGCAGCCAAAGACGAGCGCCGGAAGAGATACCGGAAGACGTTCGACGAGAAGTCGCGCGAACAAAAGGACGAAGAGAACCGCAAGCGCTACGTCCGCCACAAGGCTCAGAAGGAAGCGCAAAAGCATGCTGCACCAGCAGCGGCTGACCTTGAAGGCCTCGCCGAACAGATAAGGCGCGGGCATGAGCTGACGGTGCTCGGGACTCAGAATTGGGTAGAAGGCTCAATCGTCCTCGGCAAAGCACTATGCGCGGCGCGGACAGCCTTTCCGTCCAACGTGGCATTCGGTGATTGGCTAAAGGCTAGCGGCCTCGACTTCTATAACAAGGATGACAGGTCCGCACTTGTGAACCTCGGGAAGTTCCCGGCGATGATGCATGAAATTCTCACCGGAACGAAAAGCCGCTCGTATCAACACATCTGGCAAGCTGCCAAGAGCGGATATCCGTCTTCTTCAATTGAAGAAGACAACAACGTTATCAACTTCCACGCAGCATCGTGACCCTAGCCCATGCCGCGATTGCGCGCGGCATGCACAAGGGCCAATGGAGAACGCCATGATTAGCGACCGACAGTCAGAGCAATCCGTCATAAACCATATCCGTGAGCTGCGCCGCACGAAAGAAGACGACGCGCTCATGAACGAGATTGCAAAAAACTATCTCAACTCGAGCCTCGACGATGTCACAGCACGTCGGCGCGCCCATGATTTGCTCAGGATCGCAGCGGAGGCAGCATGACCACGCTCCAACACAATGCGGCAAAGGCGCTTATCGATACAATGACCGAGGAGCAGCTCATTCGCGTCATGCGGCGCATGCGACACCAGAAAGCGGCGTTCCCTGATATCCGCGACGCGATCGCACAATCAGTCGCCGACGAACTCGACTCGATCGCGTACAACCGTCAGCCAGATGATCCGGGCCACGAAGAATTTCCTGAGCCGCATGTAGGCCAGTATCCTGGATGGATGACCGCGGTTATTTGGCTGAGCGCCATAGGTGTGTTCTGGGGCGGAGCATATGCGTTCATCTGGATATTACTTCGATGACCCGTGAGGAGCTTCGAGCCAAGGCGATCCTCACATTGGCCGCCGCGAATTTCGACTATCAGAAGCCGGCGCACGCTCGTGCGTTCAGCGAACTGCCGACAACGATCCGTATAATGTTAATCGAAAAAATGGAAGCAGCATTCGACGCGCTTGGCAAGACTGGGTTCAAAGTTGTTGGACCTGATATCACCGATGAAATGATGCGTGCGAACAGGGAATTGATGCACAATTCGCCTATCAAAGAAAGATTTTTCGCCATACTCGACGCCGGTGATCTTACGAGGAAACCATGACAAGCGACATGTGGCCGTACTCCCTCGACCTGCGCGGCTTCCCGATAGTGACATGCTTTCTTGATGCGTCGAATGGCAAGGAAGTGTTGATTTGGCAATCCTATGTGGTGCTTCCCCAATGAGAACGATCTGGCATTTCACTCTTTTTTGCGCCGCCATGCTTCTCTTGGGCGGCTTCCTTATCGGCGTCTGGTTCGGCAAGCAGCAACCATGCTCCGATATCGAGAGCGTCGACATCCATAAAATACCCCATGCAGAGGACGGACTATGACGCTCCCTATCGGCATTCATTACAATGTTCCGGCCGCCGACTATCATTCGGATTGCTGCGAGCGCCCGTCGCTGTCATCGTCGGTGGCAAAAATTTTGCTCGAGAAGACACCGCGCCATGCTTGGACAGCGCACCCTCGGCTCAATCCAGACTTCGCGCCGAAGCAGGAAAGCAAGTTCGACCTTGGCTCGGCCGTCCATGAGCTGATGCTCGGCAAGGGCGTCGGCTATACGGTCATCGAGGCCGCAGACTACAAGGGCAAAGACGCACAGCAAGCACGCCAGAAGGCTCGCGAGACCGGCGCCGTGCCGCTGCTAGCCGATCAGTACAAGCAGGCCGTAGGGATCGCCAAGGAAGCGTTCGACGCGCTCGCAGAAATGGGCGTGCATCTTGAGGACCATCGCAATGAGGCGGTGCTCGTTTGGGAAGACCATGGCGCGCTATGCCGAGCGATGGTCGATTCGATCGGCCGTGGCATACACCAGGTTTGGGATATCAAGACGACATCCGCCGGGCTCTCTGAGTTCGCGATTGGCCAAACAATCGCCAAGTACAATTACGATCTACGGGCCGCGTTCTACATTCGCGGATATGAAACGCTCTTCAAGGAGCTTGCCGGACGCATCGAGTTCAATTGGATTTTCGTCGAGACGGAACCGCCATACGAGATCAGCGTGTTTCCTGCGGATGCAACGACGCTTGAGTTCGGCAGACGCAAGGCCGAGAGAGCGATCTGGCTATGGGCAGACTGCATGGAGACCGGATATTGGCCTGGCTATCCGCGCGTCCCCAGAAAATACACCTATCCGTCTTGGGCCGAAAACGCGTGGCTCGAGCGCGAGATGCAAGAGGCGGGGATCGAATGATGGACCTGAAGGCTAAACAATTCGGGCCTTTCTTTGCGAGCAACCTTGAGGACCGCATCACCGGGCTTTCAAAGCGCATCGATACACTCGAAGCCGAGCTTATCAAACAGCAAAATATCAACGACGCCTTTCGCCGGTTCTTCAATAAAAAACCGGTTGGGCTAAACGACATCCGCGATGCTCTGAAATGAATGACATCCTGAAAACCATCGAACCCAAAAGCGATCAGCTCAACGCCGACGATCTCATTGGCGGACGCACAATCACGATCAAGATCGTCGATGTCACGATCACGCCAGGCGATCAGCCTCTATCAATCCATTTCGAAGGCGATAACGGCAAGCCATATAAGCCAGGGAAATCCATGCGTCGCGTAATCGTGAACGCCTGGTCTCCGGCCGCCAAAGCGTGGATTGGCCGTAGGATGACGCTCTACCGCGATGACAAGGTGATATTCGGCGGCGTCCAAGTTGGTGGCATACGCATCTCACACATGTCCGATATCGAGAAACCGATAACGATGGCGCTTACGGCCACGCGCTCGAGCAGGAAGCCGTACACCGTCGAGCCGCTGTCTGAGGATCGCGCCGCGCCACGCCCTACAAATATGGATGGGGCGGCGATGGGCTCGGTGCACAATTTGGAAGCCACCGAGCCTGTTGGCGATCTATTCGGCCTCATCGAGAAGGGCAACGAGGCAGCGGCTGGCGGAATGCTGAAAGCATTTTGGGCGAGCCTTTCGCCTGCGCAGCGCAAAGCATTAGGAGCAGCTCAACTAGAAACATGGAAGAAAATCGCAGAAGAAAGTAAAAATACTTGACATAAATATTATACTGCACAATATAGGATTTATCCCAATACTGGGATAGGAGAATATAACATGACTAAGAGCAAGGAAGTCTCAACGATTACTAAGGCTGCGGGGATGGCTGCTAAGAACCTCGAGCGCATGGAAGCCTGCGCGAAGCTCGTCCTCGACGAGGAGACAAAGCGCCGGAGCCTGCAACTCGTTTCGACCGGCGAGCAGTTCACCGCCCTGATCCGCCACGGCAAGACGACGCTTCAATTCGAGGGGGATGCGTTCGCCGTAACGCATAATGATTGATGGATAAGAATGGGCTCATAGACTTGCGCGAGCGTCTCATAAAAATAGAGCGCTCATTCCCAATGCACTATCCTACACTCCATCAGAAAGGGTTTGGATATGTGGCCGAGGTGATGAGGGAAGCCGAAGTTGAGCTTGCGCATATCTCGAATGAGCTTTGGAAGGTCATCATAGCCGACAAAGACTGACGTGACCCTTCGGCCTGCCGGTGATCCTCCCTGCCGGCAGTGCGAAGCGCCAGAAATGGAAGCAGTCCTAGGATGAATGCGCGGATAGTAGTGCCCGCGACGCTTCACCCTCAAACAAGGAACCGCAATGACACACAATATTCTCGGCCTAACAATCGCCTTCGCAATCTTGTGGATGGTCTGCGCTATCCCCGCGCAGGCTTTCACCGGTACCGACGGGAATTTCTACGCCGCGCCGTGGCAAGAACAGTACTACCACGACCAGCAAGAGAGCCTAAAGTACCAGAATTACCAGGCCGATCGCGACTCCCAACAAAGACAAATCCAGCATGACAACGAAATGAAAATGGACAGCATGCAGAGAGAGATAGACAACCTAAATGGAGGTCAGTAATGAGAAAACTTCTTATCGCAGGCGCGCTCGCTGTAGCGCCATTTTGTGCACAAGCCGATGTCATGAGCCTCTGCAACGATAGCGGCGACACTTGCATCGTGCATAAGGTGCAGACCGCAGGGACCTTTGAGAACCCAATCAACGATAATTATCCGGAAGAGTACCGCTCTGGATATTTGCACGCCGGAATGTACTGCGCGGCTGGGAACTGGCATAACGGCTGGCTCAAGCCTTGGGAACGCGCCCCGGTGATCAAGCCAAGCTGCGGCCGTTGAAATGAAGCTCGAGAACCTGCCACTCTTCGCGACAGACAAAGACCTCGGCGAGGCGCTCCTCGGCGATCGCGCGAAGATGTGGCCGGCCATCGCCAAGCACTATGAGGGGCGAGGATTACCGCCTCTCGACAGTCTTTTCGGGGGGCGGTATGTCCCTGCAGTAGTAAAATTTTTTGATGCATTGAATGGGGTAAATGGCCCAGCGCCATTCCCAGCAGAAGATGGAAAGGAAAATCCATGGCCGGCCCAAAACCCACGGAAACACCGGGGTTAATCTGGCGTAAGCTACCATCTGGTAAAAGAGTCCCTATGTGGCGTGCGCCAAAGGCCGCCATCAAAGCCGGGTTCTCCGTCAAGACGTGGAACCTATCGGAATGTCCTCCTGACGAACTCCCCGCGCGCTGTCAGCGCATTTGGGCCGAGGCAATGGCGTTCCTCGGCGAGAAGCCTACCGCCTACGATGGCACCGTGCGCTCGCTCATGGAGCTGTATCAGCTTCACAAAGATTCACCCTACCGACACCTCAAGCCATCGACGCTTAGGCCATACGACACTTATATTTCAAAGATCATCCTCGCCTATGGCAGCCGCCGCATCGACAGGATCACGGGCCTCGATGTCCTGCGCTGGAATGAAGACTGGAGGGGAGCCGAACAGCACCTGGCAGCCGCCGGCATGGCGACAGCAGTGCTGAAAGCTGCCCTATCGTTTGGCCAGCTCTGCGGCTATGCGGATTGCAAACAGCTGCGGGAAATCCTGTCCGTGCTGCACGTGCCCAACCCAAAGCCCAGAGAGCAGGCGCCCACGGCCTTCGAGGTGCGCCGGGCTATGGTGGCCGCCATCGAGCTTGGACAGCCGTCAGTGGCCTTCTGCTACGCGCTTCAGTTCGAGACCGCCGCGCGACAGTACGACATCGCCGGCCAATGGGTTCCGCTCAACGATCCTAGCATCTCGTCTATTTGCCATAAGAGTCTGAAATGGATTGGGCCAACCTGGGCGGCGATCAACGCGGACATGACTCTCACACTGACACCGAGCAAGACCGAACGCACGACGGGGAGGCGCATCCACATCAACCTGACCTTGCTCCCGCTTGTGATGGAAGCATTGACGGCAATCCCCCTTGAAGCTCGCCAAGGGCCTCTCGTGGTCGACTCGCGGTCGGGCAAGCCGTTCCTGCCAAACTGTTTCGCAGCGTTTTGGGCCAAGGTTCGCCGCAGTGCGGGGCTTCCAAAAGCGCTATGGAACCGCGACTTGCGCGCCGGCGCGCTCACTGAAGGAGGCATGGCAGGAGCCAGCGCAGACGATCGGGCCAAGCTCGCGGGCCATTCGGGCCCGAAGATGACACGTGAAGTTTACGATCGGGATGTTCTGGTGAGCGCCAATCGCGTTGCGGAGCTGCGGAAGAAGTTCAGGAAGGGAGGCGAATGATGATTATGTGGTGGGGAGTATGGATAACCGGCATTGCCACAACCCCATTGCCGCCCGTCTCCTGGCGCTGGCTAGGACAAGAGGCCTGGCTCTCCGGGGCATGGATGGCGCGCGACAGGATCATGGAGTGGAGCGAATGAAATGGTTCGTCCTTGGCGTTTTGCTCGGCGCGGCTGCCCTTGCGATCGCCATAGTCTTGATCTTATGGGCAACCCAGAACAAATAAACACACGCATGTCGCACACGTCACGCAGGCGTGAGATAAATCAAATAGATAAATGGCAATCTGTTTAACGCGACCTTAAACGTATGTTGTTGATATATAATGGATATGCGATGTTACCGAGCTGCTATGCGGGGATGGGGCCGCTTGATAGACAGGGATCGGGGCAGTGGGCGTGCGACCCGCTAGATATATAGTGCAAAGCAGAGAAATCCCCGCGATCGCAGCCATGATGATCATCATCGTATTGTGATTGCTGCCTTGCAGCGTCTGGGTTTTCTGCAACTCAAGAGCGGCCTCTTTCGCAGCCGTGATCACTTTGCGGGCCGCCTCGGCCTCAGCGCCTTCTTGGCGCCCACCAGCGAGCTTCAGTTGGGATAGGTCGCTCGCAATCTGGGTCATCGCAGGATCAGATACAGCCGCGCGACCGCCCATATCATAGCGAAACTTCTCTACCTCAGCGATGCGGGAGTTCATCGTCGCAAGCGTGGCCACAATATTGTCAGAGGTTTTATTGATTGTCTCGCTAAGCGAGGTGGTAACTTTATCCAACTGGGTCGAGACCAAGTCCGAGGTGGTCTTCATCTGCTCGCGTTGTGTCTCTGAAATCTGTTTGTCGTAGTCTTTTCTCAGGGCGGACAGGTCATCCACGCGTCGGCGCTCGGAGTTGATCACCATGTCGAAATACTTTTGGACGTGAGCTATCTCGGCCGCGAGATATTTCTCGGCGTCCGCGTCCTTCTCCCTCTGAAAGCGCGCTTGAGCATCGACTAGGGCGAGGACGTTTTCGGTAGGATCAATGACCGGGGCGCCAGCGGCATCAATTCCGACGCCGGGACGGCCTGGCCTCCCGTTGTCTCCTTTTGAATACCCAACGGCTGTTGCGCGCCTTGTCTGACGAGGCTCTGTCGGCATCTAAAATCTCAGCGGCAATCGGAAAGCAATCAGGCCGCCAAGGATTGACACGATGATATGCTGATGCGCAACACAAAAATCGACGATGTCAGCGAGGATGTTTACCGGATTTGGGAGCATGACACACCTCGTCACACCAGACGGTCATTCCGTCTTTGACACATCGCGGGCGATCATACTGGCCGCCTCGCCATCCGCCATCTGTCTGCCACCCAAGGTGCTGCGTCTCGCGCTGGCAACCGAAGACGCCCTTGCCGTTGTTAAGCACGTGGCCAGGGTTAACTACCGCAATCCCCATGCCAACAAGACCAAAAATAAAGGCGAAGGGGAGTCCCGTAAATGTCATGGGAGTCCTACCTTCGCCCGCCAATTTTCAAATGCTAGATAGTTCTCTTCGAGAACGTCAACCTACAATGGCATATCCAAGCGCGGTCAGCATCGGAAGGGTGAACCCGGGGTTCGCCTTCATCAAGTCGGATGCTTGGGCCGCCGTGAGTATGCGGACAGCCGGCACACCAGCGACAGGCGTGGGCGTGGTGCCGAGGAAAGAGCCAATCGTGTCGTGAAGCGTGCCAAATACGTCAGTGATATTCTGCGAGATACCCATTATGAACTCCTGTGCTAGTCTGGCTTGATTGAAAGCTTGTGGGCTTTCAGTGCTGCGAGGATCGCGGCGAGCAGACCGGGGATGTAGGATTCGGCCTCATCTGCGAACATTCCGGCCGATGCCGCAACGTACTGCCGCATGGCCTCGGTCAGAACATTGTTGATATTCTGCGGCTCGAGTGTCTTAGACAACCTTCCCTCCCTCGATCAAACTCACAGGCTTGGCAACCGTTCCGTCCACATTCGACACCGTGCCGCCGGTGACGTTTTTGTCCTTGGCCATGAGGGCGGTCCATGCGCCCGAAATAGCGAGCGAGATAACGGCCTCATCTTCCCTATCTGGCCATGTAGAAGTCGAAATCGCCTTCACGACAAGCGGTAGCGCGGTTACGATCGGAAGGATCGAGCCTGCATTCGTGCGCCAGTTGATGCCGAGGATTGAGCGGAAAATCTTACCTAGATCGATTGTCATGCTTACTCCATTAGTTTAATGGGCTGCCTCGCCGCTCTTTCGATGCGACAGGGGGATAAGGCAGCCCGGCTCCCCTATTCTGTCTCCGCTGGCTCGTATGTCGCATCGAAAATATCCGGCTTGCATGGATATTTCTCGCCCTTGACGCCGGTAATGATCCAATCGCCAGGCTGCGCCGTCATGTCCCCTTCCAAGGTGTGAATCAATAATGGCTCGTGGCCTTCATGTCGTGTCGCTTCTATCACAGCTGGCTTCTTCCTATATTTTGTCATGCTGTCTCCGTTATGAGCGCCGCCTCGGCTTTTCTGCGAGCCTCGTTGATGCTCTTGTTATCATGCTCATGGGTGAGGATGGAATGGGATATGGCCGCTCTGTCCCCATGAGTGCAGGCCCATACGACAGAGTGTGGCAGGTGGCCGTAATTATAGGCGATGTCGATAAGGGCAACTTGCTCGTTCTGGGAAAGTTTCATCCACGAGAGCTTACCGATCTGCGTGGTGATCACGCCAATGAATCGCGGAATGCGCAACTGGAGGTTCTCGATCGCGTCAGCCTTGGATTCGGTCGAGCCTTTCTTCACTGGGGTCATCGTCGCTCCCATCGTGTCAGAGCCAAAGCCGATGCGGTAATGGTTCACATCCCAATAGGCATGCGTGCGAAAACCCTCAAAGTTCGAGATGAAATCGGCAGCCGCAAATTCAAGTGATGACATATGACTGAAGTTCCTCGGCGTACCCGGTATCGACGTTGTTCTTGAACCATTCCTGCTTGATGAAGCCGATTCCCTTCGCAAGCCAAATCATTGCGCCGGAACTGATCTGCCCGCCTGCAACCCCCATGCTTGTCCAGTACTGCCAATATTCGATCTGCAGCACGTTCGGGAAGTTGCCAGCCGCGACGATCATCGATGGCAGCACGTCGATAAATTTAACTTCCTGCCATCCGAATTGCGCTCCGATGCCGAGAAACTTTGGAGCAATCTCGCATTGGCCCTGGATCAGGTCGCCGATGTTTTGCTGATTCCCCCAGATGATTTCCTTTCCCTTGACCATCTGGGTACGGCCTTTTGGCCCTAGGTCATAGTCCTCGAGGATGCCGATGGGCGTAGCGTTATAGTGCCACGTGTCTTGCCACACATCGTTCTGCCATTCCTCGAGCCAGGCACCTCCGCCAACCGCCGGTACGATCATTGCCCTTAGCCCATTGTCGAAGGCCTTTGCGATGGAGCGGCCAGGGCCAGGGATAGGCCAGTAGTCGGGGACGTTGATCATCTGATCCTCATGCACCGCCAACTACATCGGGTAGACGAATTCGAGAACCTGTTGGCCGAAATACCCAAAATAATTACCACCACCCGTCGTGACGCCATCGCTATTTTCCAAAGCCTCTTCATAATCTAACCCAATCGGGAAACACGCAGACTTAAAAAAGCTAGTCGACACTCCGCTAAACTGCCCCCCTGACGAGGCATCCGCATAGATAGGTGAATTAGATATATATTCCTTAGTTGCACTTGGGTTGTTAGCTGCATTAAGCCAGAACCCAGATATGGTATGCCCTCCCGAAGATATAATTTTGTCAAATGCTTGATAATAACCAGTGCATGTATCCTCGACCTGCCCGACAACATAATAAATTCTATTGTTAGTGTTTGCTCCTGCTGTGCGAATTGTTGTACCGGAATATTGTAACCCAGGAAACACGGTGTTGTCGAAGACATACGCGTATGCATTACGTCTGTTATAATTATTCCAAACATTTAGATATGCCGGACCACAACTCGTATTAGTGCACGTTGAGTGCTGCGGAGTAAAATCCAACAGCCCGGATGCGTCGGTAGCTATTGTGCCAATGTACGTAGCTTGGTATTGAGGAGCACTTATCGTTGCAGAATTTGATGTCCTACATACCATGGATGACGCGTTGCTATTCACGTACTGGCCGTCGTGGATTCCAAGGCTTCCGGCTGCCGTTCTTGTGTTCTGATCTGTCCATGTTGGGCCGGTACAAAGCACCGGAACCCCGCCGCTAAGCGTGACAAATACGTCATATGTACTTGATGCAGACCACCCAGACCCAAAGGTAGCTAGCGTTAAGCCGACACTGTCTGTTGGCCCCGAGGTGAATGGGTAATTCTTCGTGTTGGTGCCATCATAGAGTGCAATTGATGGCGACCCGTAAGGGGCATAATATAGTGTCGTCGCGCTTGCCGTATTGCCAACCATCACTGGGCCGCCGGACACAAGCGTAAGTCTGCCGCCATGTTCCAAGGTATTCGTAACGCCATTCAATTGGCAAACAGGAACTGCCGTATGACCGGTCGCGCACTGCGCAAAAGCCGTGGCAGGCAGAAACAGAATGAGGCATAGCAGACGCCAAAGTTTCATGATCAATTTTCCATCGCAGAAATATTATTCGCATTGAGTGTGCACACAGCGCTTGTGCCTATGGTTACAATGAAGTCGATCCAATAGGTCGTTCCCACGGATAGTCCGGTAACGACGCCGCCAGCTGAAAATGGTGAGTTCAGGCTGACGCCTGGGTTCAGGAACTCGCCGATGCCAATCGCCGTGCCCGTAGCCGCTGCCCCATTTACGGGGGCGGTGCCGGTTCCGTAGCGCATCCCAACCGTGCAGCCATTGCTATTTGATGGAGACTCAGAGCCGTTTCCGACTACAAGAACATTGCCGCTTTTTGTCGGCGTTATGGACCCTGCGATGCCCATCATGATCCCGCCGGCAGTTCCTGTCGAGCGGCCAGCAACCCCATTCGTACTTGTCGTCGCCGGCTGAATCCAAGACGGATCAGCGGCGGCCCCCTTTGTCACAAGACCTTGCCCGGAGCTGCCGGGGCCGAGTAGCTGCCAGTTCGCAGCGCCGCGATAGATGATCGAACCGCGCGCATTGCCAAGTGTGCCGTCCAGCATAGCGCTGAGGGAATTGTCTACAGGCGCAGCCGCGCCGCCGGAGATGTTGCTCTTGATAGTCAGATTTGCGGCGTTGGCCAGGGAGATGGTGCCGGCACCGGTGATCGTGCCGCCAGTCAGGCCGGTGCCAGTGGCGATGCTCGTGACCGTGCCTGTGCCTGTGACCGTGGACCATGATAGATTGGCCGAGGCACCGCCGGATGTCAGGACTTGGCCCGCCGTGCCAGGAGTGAGAGCCTGCCAAGCGGCCGAGCCCCGGTAGACCATCATCCCCTGGTTGGAGCCGAACGCGTTATCCCAGATGGACGATTCGGAATTGCCAATAGGGACTGCAGAACCGCCAGTGTTGTTGCTTAGCACTGTGCCAGGCGCGATTGCACCGTAGGGAGCCGCCCCATAGATGACGTTCCCGGATGTGTCGATCCCGGTCGCGACGAGGCCTGTTCCGGCGGTCGAGGAGAAGACGCCACCAAGCGCTATGGCAGTCGGGGGCCCGGTTGTCGCGTTGGTCCACGACGGGTTGGCCGCAGCGCCACCGGATTGAAGGAACTGCCCCGCCGTGCCGTGCGCAAGAGCTGCCCACGTCGCGGCTCCGCGATACACGATATTGCCCTGCGTGCTGCCGAAGACCGCGTCGAAGACGGCCGATGGGGTATTGTCTACAGGAACAGCCGATCCACCGCTGACGTTGCTCTTGATCGTGTTGTTGGAAGCCGAGGCCAGCGCGATTGTTCCGGTCGTTGTGATCGCGCCGCCGCTAAGGCCAGTCCCCGCAGTGATGTTTGTGACCGTGCCCGTACCGGTGATTGTCCGCCAGGATGGATTCGCTGCCGCGCCGCCTGTCTGAAGGACTTGGCCGACCGTGCCCGGCGTCAGGAGAGACCATGTAGTCGCCCCGCGATAGAAGATTGAACCTTGAGTTGAGCCGAACTGCGTGTCGAGTGCTGGCCCAATTGGAGTGACACCAGCGGCAAACAATGCTGCATTGGAGGTGAACAGCTCCCGCTGCGCGGCGATCAGCGTCGAGACAGCTTGCTCGTACTCGCGGCGGCTGATGCCTGGTGCGGTCGGAACCGTCAGATTGCGAGGATGCCAAGCGCCAACGATCGTGAGGGTTCCACTGGTCAGAGCCGGCGTGAAGTTCACGACCATGTCGGTGATTGGAAGCGGCAGGGTGTTCAGCGCGAAGCCGCTGGCCGACGCACAATTCCAAAGACCGGAGGATGTCGGGTAGGAGACGCCGGCGATCGTGACCGTCAGATCGGTGCAGTCACCGAAGACCGGGAAGTTGACCTGAACTTGCGGCGTGCTGGAGATGATGTTGTACGTCTGAACGCGATCAGCGTCCGCTATCGGCGGGATCGGCGGCGGCGCCTGAGCGAATGCCGCAGAGGCCGCCAGCCATAGGAGGAGAGCAGATAGCGCCCTCAACATGAGTGCGGACTCGACGGCGCGGTGCCGGTTTGTGGAACGACAAAGCCAGGTGGTCCCCAGCCACGAGTCAAATTAGTAAAGCTCACCGGAGAATTGAAGACAGGTGACGTGCCATCGATGGCGTAGGACCAGCAACTGAGCTTCGGGTCCTCCGAAACTGGGCTCGCGTCACCAGACGTGCTAAGCGTGCCAGAGCCATAATTGTGGTATGCATTATTGGCTACCGTGACCGTCCCGCTAGTGCCATTGTACCCACCAGCTGCACCATTGCTGACGATGATGTTGTGTTGAAAGCTGTCGCCGCCTCCTCCAGCGCAGGTCCCGGAAGTTTGCTCCCTCAAGATCGGATTGTTGTTCGTGCCGAAATCGATAAGATTGCTTGAGAACACATCGCTTACGCCGCCATGGATCATTAAATTGTTGCTGCCACTCGATCCAGAAACGATGTTCCCTGTCGCAGTCATGTGCCCAGTGCAATCATCAAAATAGATTCCGGCGCCCCAGCCGCCAGTTCCAGCAGCGCAACCAGAGTTCGTGCACCCATCTCGCACATAATTGTTAGTGACCTGAACCCCGGTAGAGGTAGCCGCTGCATCTATGATATAGATCGCGCCGCAGTCCCGAAGCCCAGTGCAAATGTTCTGGAGATAGTTTCTATCGATGCTCAGATTTGAGATGTCACCGTTAACGTTCGAGAATCCAATCCCAAACGAGGCCATGTCGTGGACGTAATTGTGAGTAACCGACGAAGTGACGCAACCAAAGCATTTAATCGCCGAAGGCATGGCGTTCGATGCACACGCCCCAACTCCGTAAACGCAAGTCCCGTTGTAGATTTCGTTGTTAGTAATTGTCGCGGTGTGGGCGCCACCGCCGCTATCGATCCCTGCATATTGGAAATTGTGCAGCTTCAACCCATTGATCGTAACCCCGGTCGTATTGCCAAACCAGAATATATCCCAGAGTCCATTGCCGGACGCGGTTGAGCCACCAGTGATGTCTGCGCTGTTGACGCCATCAGGCGGATAGTAGCTGAATGTTAAATTATTGTCGCTTGTCGACGACATCCCTACAGCGCAGGTAGTCGTCCCGTTGCAGATCGCGGCATCTGCCGCTGCAGGCGTGTAGCTCCCCGCCCGGATGTAGCATGTCTTTTTTGTGCTGCTTCCCTCCATCGCCGTCTTGCATTGATGCAATGTGGCGAATGGAGCTGCGAGCGTTCCAGCGTTGCTATCGTTACCGGTCGTAGAAACGAAGAATGCATTCTGGCTGATGGTTGCCTGGCAAAACGGCACCGAGACTTGAGAGTATCCACTCGCGCATTCGGCATTGGCTGCAATGGTTAGGCCAAAGAATGCAATTAGAGAAGCAAACAGCCTCTTCATGGTATTCTTCCTAACGGGTGAGATTGGCCTACTGGAACGTGGCATACAGACCCCAAGCTTCCCCAGTATTTCCTACGGTAGCTGTGCCATATGAAGACGGCAAAACAGAATTTCCAGATGTATTATAATAGTAAGTACCGCTGACGTAGTCTCTCTCTAATGGCACCGAAGTTCCTGCTGTTCCCAACAAAACAGGCCAGAAAACTTCCCCGCTGGTGAGGGACGGATGCGTAGTCGTAGCTACTGTGTTCCACCCAGCCACGAGCGACGTTGATGCCGTAGTCGCAATCAGAGCCCCAGGCTTACCACCACTCCCAGTGGCATCGTAAACACCAAGAATGCCAGTAACAGCCCCCGTCAGGAATACAGATACCGATTGAATCGCCCCAGCTTGTGGCATCGTATAAGGGCCATTCGCGAGCACATAAGAAAGGGCCGGGGTCTCTGCGCTTGCTGTTGGCGCGGTTGTGTAGCCAACATTAAAACCAACTAATTGGCATGCGTAGACATTGCTGAGCTGCGTGTAGCCGCTGGCACACTGCGCGTGCGCCCCAAGGGTAAGCCCAAGCAGCGCTAATAGAGAGACAAATAGATGTTTCATGATTTTCGTTCCTTGGGCAAGTTTGAATTATTCACAGCGCCAGGAATATGCCGACAGCCACCAGGGAGACGCACAGCGCCAGACGCTATAGTCGGTGTACGAGCCGTATACATCCGACACGCAGGTTGCTGGCTGATCGTTCCATTGGAGGTAAGAGGCCACGCCGCTGTTGCATTTCCAATACTCGCCAGGGCCAGACAGCCATGCATTGCGTCCTAGCCAGCCAGCGGAGGCGGTCGACACTGCGCCGAAGGTGAATACAGCCCATCCAAGGGCGAATAGAAACTTCCTCATTTGGGTTGCTCCACTGTGGTACCTGGCGCTGGAGGCGCCTCATGTTTGTTTGCCGACTTGACCGTGGTCTTCGGCAGCGCGTCCATGTCCTCTTGCGAGGGCGGCGGGCCACCAGGCTTATGCGATGGCACCTTGACAGAGTGATTGGCAAATGCCGCCGATGCGGCAAAACACATAGCGATGGTAAGCAAGAGCCTCTTCATTTCTTCTCGTCCTTGTCCGGGTAGGGGTTGTCGGCAGAGCTGCGGTCAGTTGAACCAGAAACGCCAGGATGGCCATCGACGTACGCGTATCTCCCTGCGCCATTACGCACATTTTCTTCCGCCGTATGAAGCGGCCAAGTGTGAATCTCCCCGGTGACGTTGTCCTTCACGTAAACTGACGGACCCTCAGGGCCTTGTACGATCGTATTTTTCGTGGTGAGTTTGGCCATGCGCGGAAAGTCTTAGGTTCCACGCTACAGAGCAACGTACCTTCCTACGGCGCAGGTGGCTGAGGAGTTGGCGGCAATGGGAAGGAGCTGGCCGGTGGCAGTCGAATGATCAAGCGCATCATTTCACCCTCGTTACGTTCACCTTCCCGACGCCTGGCATATGCAGCGAGGCACCCATGGCCTTCGAGAGATCGATGCACTTGTGAGTCCAGAGCGCCGGGCCCCAATCGTTATGCCGGCAATTGGCGCTACGGCCATGATAGTCGACGCGGTAGTGCTCGTTGCGCGGGGTGGTTCGCATCGCGCACGTCATCTGCTTGCCTGTGTATTTTTCCCCATTCGCCGTAACGAGCTGGTGATGCTCAGTCCCGTATATAGAAGCAATGCAGGTTAATACCGCTGCAATATTTTGATGTATGAACATGTCATTGTTCCACCGCGACAGTAGTAACATTCTTCAGAGTGCATGTACCGCCGGTTGTGATAAACACAGCAAGGTCTATCCAAACAGCAGTGCCGACAGTCAAACCAGTCACAAGCGATGTGACAGCAAATGGGTAGTTAAACCCGGCGGTGGCCTGTCCTATATTCTGGGTCGACCCACGTGCAGTCCCGGTTGCCGCCGCACCATTGATCGGAGCTGTACCAGTGCCTGTCCTAATCCCAAGAGTGCATTGATCGGATATAGTATTATTATTCCAGTACCCGGTAATATTAATAAGGACATTCCCACTCTTAGTTGGTGTAATGGCGCCACCTATCGCCATCATTACGCCTGGGGTCGCTGTCGTTGTAGCCGCCGGTGACGCACTCAGATTCTGAGTCGCAGCGCCAAGTATCGCAGAGAACGCACATTTACTGCTGACGCCGCCTATCGTGCAGTAGAATAGATCGGTGCCAGCATACGGCGTGGAGCCAGCCGGAAGGCTTGGCAGAGTCTGCTGAGCGAAAGCAGGGGACGCCAGGAATGCGAGGAGAAATAAGAGTCTTCTCATAGTACCAAGCCCAGCCCATTTTCCTGAAGAATTGCAGATGTGTTTTGCAGGAGCAGAACATTTCCGCCAAAGAAGCCACCTTCCCCAAATCCTAAAAGTGGGAGCATCCCATTGGGAAGCTCGTTGAATGTCGCGTACAGGCCACCGGTGGAATTAGAGAATGTATTTGTGCCTGTGAAGGAAGCTGGAAGGGTCGTATCGCCAATGTCATACCAGCAGATGTTGCTTGGCTGCCCTGCGTCGTTTTCAAACGAGGGGCTCACCGTCACCGCCAGAATCGCAAACCAAATCTTCGTCCCCCGTGTAATCTTCGGGTTACTCGTCATAACGAAGGTGTTCCAACCAGATGCAAGAGTAGCTGCCGCACTCGTCGCTATGAGAGTGCTCGGCTTATTGGACCCATTGTCTGCGTAGACACCTAAGAAATTATTGCCTCCTGTTGCACCATTCGCCCAGTATGAGACGGACTGCAGCACCCCATCTTGCGGCATCGTGTAGGGGCCGCCGCCAAAGAATGTGTCGCCGATGCCCAGCGCGAAATTACCGCCTGTGGGAACGACATTGTAGCCGACGTTGAACGCCGCGAATGCTGCGGTCGCCCAAAAGTACAGGATGGATGCTAGGAAGAATCTCTTCACGGTATACCAGACATTGCCAGATACTGGCTATTGCAGGTTACGGAGTAATCGAGTGCATTCGAGCATCCGCCTGCCGCAATGAAGCCGCCTCTGCCTACGCCGGTCATCATCAATTGCTGAGCGATCGTCGGTGATGGCCACGCGAACCAGGCAAAGATCGCAAGCAGCAACCAGCCTATTTGTAGCCAATCGTGAGCGAGATTGCCGAAGCGGTCGCATTGCCGTTGTCTGTCCACGCGTACCCAGAGCTGACGCAGATTCCAATCCCAGTGCTGAACGCAAGACCTTGAGAGATATCCTCCACGAAACCGGCCCCGCTCGTCGAAGCAGGAATCGCGAGCTGGTATACTTGGTTGGTCGCTGATGTGCATGTCGGTGCGCTCGCCGTGTTGTAGAACCGCAAGTAATTTACCGTCGCGGAGTTGTTCGTCACCGCGACGTGATAGACCTGCCCAGGGGAAGCCTTGACCGAAGTTGAGTTATTTGATGCCGCTGGCTGAAGCTGAAATACCGAGAGGCCGCCTGTGGTCGTTGGCACGGGGTTAGCGGAGACGGTACCCGAGACAGGTTGTGTAACCGCGCTACCATCGACCTTCCACGCCGTCGTGTTAGCCGTGTTGCCTGGCTGAACCGTCCATGTGCCGCCCTGATTCGCGGTGACCGTACCAGACACGGGCGACGTGACGCCCGATGGATCGACGCGGACACCGCCATTTGCCGGGTTTATCGAGATGGGCCAGGAGTCGGCAGTTGTGGCAGTCGGTAGCCCGGTCAGGGCCGCGCCCATCATCAGCGTACCGGTCTGGCCAGATGTCGTCGCGCCAATCGCTGAGTTCGTTGGCTGATTGGCAGAGGTAGATGCGCCAGTTGGGAGCGGTAAGGAGGCCGCGGAAATAGGCTGCGTCGCCTGCCAGAAGGTGCCTGTGACAGGGACCGCCGCCGTGCTCGGATGCATCGTGACGACAAGGGGCGTGTCGCCAGCGACAGCCGCAGTCGAACCAGCTTTGACCGTCGTGCAGTTCAGGTTCGTCGCTGTCCGATCGCAGACGACAATGTGCGACATCTTATCGCCATTGGTGTCTATCGTGGTGGCGATAGTCGCACCAGAACCTGGCGTCACGCCGATGTTCGTGGCGAAGGCCGGGCTCACGGCGAGCAGGAAGGCGAGTAGCGCGATCCTAAAGCGGTTCATCACAGTACGGTCTCCACGATAAGTTGGTCGGTAGGTGTCGGCGGCCCAACCGGTACGATCGGCTGAGGATTGGGGAAGATTGTAGCCCCGGCGACATAGGAGAAGCGCGCAGGGTAAATATGCACGGCGAAGATCGCGTCGATCTGGAACATGATGCGAAGAACACCCAGAACTGAATCTAGAACAACGGTCAGCTCCCACGGAAATATCTGGACCGCCTGCTGTATGTTCGTATCTGGGTCCATACTCGCCGCAGGACCGAAGATTGGCAACGCACTCGCGGGTGGGATGCCTGTTGGCGGAAGCGGATTATCAGCACCGTAAGGGTTCGGAATGACGTAGCTGAACCGCGCGGGGAACTTTGCGACGGCATTATTCCCGTCAACAAGCGGCACGGAGACTTCCTTGCCAAGGACCCCATCGAAAACCATCACGATCGGTATCGATGGGGTGTTCAGAGGGATGCCGGTAGGTCCGGTAGTTGGATACCGCGCATCATACATTGCCAGCCCCAACAGACTGAAGTGTCGCCGTCGGGGTCGCTGGTGCAGTTAGCGTCACAATGAACTCGCGCCAAGCGCCGACCGCGATCGTCATAGTGCCATTGAGCGTCCAGCCAGTGTTGGTTGTGACTGTCCAGACACCGGAGCCCGAGCCGCCGCCATTGATAATTCTGAGCTTAAAGGTTTGATTGATTTGAAAAAGGCCCCCAATCGCAACCAAAAGATTGGCGACCGTAGGCAATTGAGCATTCGACGCAGCTGAAATCGCACCAGTCAAATTGAGTACATGCTCGATGGAGCCTCCAAAGATGTTCGCTCCAGTCAAAAGCGTGGACGCGCTGACAGAACTATTCGTCGAATATATTTGCTGGTTGACGATCTGCTCTGAAACGAGCACCCCTCGGGTTCCATTGTTGTTACGGAAATCCATGAAGGATTGCCAATGGAACGGCTGATTTGCCAGCCCCACAAGAACGTTTGGGTCGGTAGAAGCGTAGTAATTGCCTATTGAAATTCCGTAAGATGGGCCGCCTGCTTGAAAGACTTTCAAGGCCCTTGTCGCATCTGATCCAATGATGTTTCCAACCAACACAAGAGTGCCGCCGCTCCAATAATTAATGACGAATCCATCTGCGTTTAGGTTGCTTCCTGCCCACCTGTTGCTTGTAAGCACAACAGGCCCAGGGCCTGAATTCCATATCGCAGAGGGCGAATCGACAAATCTATTTGAATTCTCAAAATTGCCGCCAAAAATAGCGATAACGTCGTTTGGCTGGCCAATATAAAAATCTGCTCCTGCTGCGAAATTGCCACCGCCTCCGAGGAATACAAAACTACCGCCTTCCTGTGATGCTCCTAATGCGGTAGCCACGCCATATAAGCCACCTCCGCCGGAACCACTGTAGCGGCAGCCGTAAAAACAATGACTCTTTGATTGCCCGTGTTCAAAACTCCAGGCGGCCGTCGCAAAGTTATCAACTTCGACACGATCAAAAACACTGGTGTCGTTGCCGGAATCTATGCCGCCCGCACCCTGGACAAAGGCGAACCCCTTATCGATCGCGTTCGTAGTGCCATTTATAAAAATATCGCGATACGCATTGGTCCCCGTGCTGCCAGTCGCTCCGGCTTCGGATTGAATTCCAACAGCCAATGGGAAGGCCGCGCTGGCAAAAATGAAGAACCCCTGGAATAGCGATCTAGATATGTTGTTTAGCCGGAACATGGGCGTTGTAGTAGATGCCCCCTTCCAGACGAATTTTGTTCCTATAGTGACGGACTGCCCGCCTCCCTGGCCTATAACATTCAGTGATGCTGGGGACACTGGAGCCAACGAAACGGTGCTCGTGACGATCATAATGCCTCGCGGCAGCTCCAAAGTGCCGCCGGTCGCGATGACCGCATTGAAGGCCGCCTGCAATGCGGCGGTGTCGTCCGTCACGCCGTCCGCCTTCACACCGTAATTTGCAGCAAGATAATGAATCGGCGCGAACTGATTAGCTGTCACCTTGACATCGGTACCGACCTGCTGCGCATAGAAAAGCTCGGCACCAGTAAGAATGGCCGCTGGGTTCATTCCAGTGAGGGGCCTGATCGTCATATCAGAACTCCCAACTCATCGATTCCATTGGCCAGCCCTAAAGTATCGGTGGCGCCCACCAGGCCCAATTCAGGCCCCTTCTGAATGATTGGCAGCACAGGTGCGCCACTCACATAAGAGAAGTGCTCGGGGAAATTCTGCGTCGCAAAGATCGCGTCTATTTGCTGCAGTGTGACGTTAACACCGAGCACACTATCGAAAATAACTGTGAGTTCGAAGACCAGCAACGTGCTCGATGTCGGCAATCCTGTCGGCGGAAGTGGGTTGTCGCTGCCATATGGATTCGGAACGACATAGCTGTAGCGAGCCGGGAAGTTCTTCACGGCGTAATTGCCATCGACAAGTGGGAGCGTCAGCTCCTTGCCGAGGATGCCGTCGAAGACCATCACATCCATAAGTACGACCCTGAGCCAGCGCCGATGCTGTTGCCATTCAGCAGCGCTCTATTTCCAAAGAAATCTGTCGCCCCCACTACGATACCGTAGAGTGTCTTTAGATTCTGGCCGGCGCCAAAAACTGGAGCCCCTGGGTTTGCAATGTAGCCGCGCATCAGATTAGGGACATACCCGTTAGTTGTCCCGCCGGTTCCAGGAGAGGCGAGTTGTGGGTTGACCGCAAGATGGACATCCGTTCCAGCGACCTTCTCCTGGCCGGTCGCGGTCTGCCATGCCGCAAAAGTCGTGTATGTGACTGAGTTCCAACGGATCGAGAATGTGCCGGTGTTGTAATAGTCGTTGCCGACCAGGGTCATACCTGATGGGTTTCCATCAACCTCAAAGAGTGCGATTAGCGGGGCGTTGTTTGTCGAGTAGAAGATATTATTAGCGATGCGCCCCGTTTGAATATTTACGTGCGATCCACCCAGGCTGAGACATGCACGAGATACGCTGCCATCGCAGAATATCGTATTGTTGTAGCAATCTCCAGTCTGAGCCCGCGTGCTATCGGACCCCATGTTAAGACCGGCGCCTAGAGTTGTGGCCTTCAAACAATCATTCTGACTTACGCAGAACCTGATTACCTTGTTTATATCTTGCAGGACGGTCGCATCGTCATAGGAATAGATTTGTAGCCCGCTGCCCTCATTATCGTGCGAGTAGCAATACTGAATCGTACAATTTTGGCATCCACCGTCCAGCCCTAATCCGCCACCGTCTGCGGTTGAGCTGGTATGATTATGGTGAGACTCGCAGAATTGTATTAACCCATTGGTATTATCAGACAGCCATATACCGATAGCGCCGCCATTGACGAAGTTGCCATTCGTTCCGTTGTTGTACGCCTGGCAGAACTGGATCGTATGATTGTCTGTCTCTGACCCGAAGATACCGGAACCGACCCAGTTAGTCGCGCCAGCCTTCCCGAGATTATTATAAGCGATGCAGTTCTGAACTAGGATATTTGAATGCGACGCACGTCCAACAGAAAGGAGCCCATAGCCAGGAGACGACCCTATATAGATTCCGGCCGATCCTAAGTTGCCGGTATAATTGCCTGTGCAATCGTGGACAATGCAGCCATCGATGACCACGCCGCTAAAGCCAGATGTCCCCGTGCTGCCTGAAACATAGATGCCGTTTATGCCAAAGCCGCTTACCGTGCAGCCCAGAACCGATATCCCAAAGAGCGTCGTGTTGCCGGCCTGACTGTTGTCGAACCGAATCCCGTGCGCGGTATTGGTTAGCGTGCTTGTTCCCGTGAATATAAGAGCCTGGACGATGATCCCGCCCATATTTTGGGCGAGAAAGCCGCCGCCGTTGCCGGCGTTTATCGTCGCCTGGCCAGTTCCATAAGACCCAAAAACAAGCGGGTTCGCCGCGGTGAGGCCATTGGATGGCGTGATCGTCCCGGCAAAAGTCTGGCCGCCGGCGAATAGGACTTGCGTTCCAGGAAATAACCATGTCTGCGCGTTTACTTTGGCAATGGTCTGCCAAGCGGTTGCCGGCGTCTTCCCATCATTCGAGTCCAGGCCGCTGACGCCATCAACATAAAAAGTCGGAAAAGGGACCGGGGACACCGATGCCCCGCCGAGATAACTGAACCGGTTTGGAGAACTTGCAATCGCGATGACTGCGTCAATCTGGAGCATCGTCACCGTCTTACCGGTGATATTGTCCATCAAGGTCGTCAGCTCAAAAGCCAAAAGCGAAGACGGGGCGGACGGGAGACCGTTTGGAGGAAGCTGAGTTTGATTGCTGTAAGGGATCGTCATTGCGGCCTCCTAGCCGGAATTCCCATTGCGCGGTCGAAGCCTTCCTCGGCACGATCAATCCCCCTCCTCAGAAACATCATGTTCTCGAGCGGTAGGAATTGCTGGCGTATATTGTGAACGTCGGTTGCTCCGAAATTCCCTGAAGCCGCATCGTACAGGCTTTTGCCAGTCTTCTGCAGAACATCGCCGGTCGGCCCAGCGAATTGCCCAAGCAGGTCGATATTGGCCCGGCGAGACAATGGGCCGGTTGCCCCATAGAGGCGATCCAAGGAAGCTTGCCCGTGCGTGGCGCCTGAAAGCGTGCGGTTCGCCTCGCCTATAATCCCAGTCATAGCCGATCGATCAATGCTCTCCGCGAGCCAGTTCTCTGGTGTCGATGGCCATGGCTGCCCGGAGGCCTCCTTGTAGAGGAAGGTAGCAAGGCCGCCCATCCCGAGCGTCACCGCGAAACCCTGTAGAGTGCGAGCATCCATCTGCTGCAGGTTGCTGATAAGAATCTTCTCATGAGCTGCAAATACGAAGTTTTTGAACTGTGCCAAGAGCGCGGCGAATTTCTTATCCATGAAAAGCGGCTTGTCGCCTATGCCAGCGCGCATGACGGCCATGCTGCTGTCGTGCTGCATCGCCGCGTTGAAAGCATCGCGTGCGCCGCGATCCGTCCATGTCGAAGTGTTGGCGACCTTGCGGCCGTCTACGAGCGTGCTGTTCGCTTCGTACTGGCGCGATATCCTCTCAGCCATGCTGCGGCCAATCTGGAGCTGCATAAGGTTGTCCATGTCTTTCGCAGTCTCGACGCCATCAACCACGCGCTTCGTCGCACGGCCCATTTCACCTTGCGATACCATGTGTGCGAGTGTCTCTGCAGCGTCGGTCAGAGGTGTGTGGAGATTCGCGATCATGGACTTGTCAGCGCCATAAGCCAGCGTTCGGCTGAACTTGTTGCCAGGCGTTGCATCGATCACGTCATAGAAATTATGGCGATTATGCCCGAGTAGACCGCCAACGCCGAGCCCGGCATCGAGAGCTTGCTCCCGCGCAATCCCCCGGAACTCCGACGACATGAAGCTTTTTACGAGCGGGGTCCATGCATCCTTCCATACTGTCGCAACGCCGTAGCGGAAGACAAGATTTGTCAAGTCCGTCGAACGCACTACGGCAGACGTGCCCAATTTGGTCATGACATTGAGGTTTTGGAAATCGCGGATGAGCCCTGCGAAGTTCCTGGACTGAGGGTCTTGATCCCAGCCAGCGACGCCGCGAAGGCGATCACGATCTGATTTGAGGTCAGCTAGCACACCGTCTCGCTGCTTGATGATCTTCGCCGAATCCGCGCCCTTCTCGATCATCGATGCCGCTTCGTCGTTAACCTTGCGGAACGCGCTTTCCATGGAGATGTCGCCATCGAACCGGCGTGCTATCAGCGTGTCGGGGACCATTGCTCGCAACATCGACGCGGTACCTTGCTTCGCCGAAGTGTTGAGTATCCCACGATCAATAAGCTTGTTGACATCAACCCATGTCGCGCGGTCTTTCAACGAGCCACGCAGTTCGTCAAGGCCTCCATGAAACCCCGCGCTTGCTGGCTGAGCGTCGTAATCCAACCGGCCAACCGGTGAGCCAATCAAGCGGTCAACCCATTCCTGCGCGCGCGATGAAAGCTCTTGACGCGATAGGTCAGTCTTCGTTCCAATCATCCTCTCAGCCGCAACCCCTGGCTCCTCTTCTGGTTTGATGGCAGCGTTTCCTTTCCATTGCGAAACCGCGTCTGCAAGAGCCTCCTTGTCGCCGCTAGCAAGAGCGCCGGAAATTCTCTCTTGGATGCCGGCCTTCAGACCCTGTTCTCGCTCCATCTCATCGGCAAAGAATTGTCGCGTGTCATTGTAATTGGCTTTGATTTTGTCCCTATCCCACATGTATGGGAAGTATGACTGAGCGCCGTTCGGAGCCGATCGGTTCGGATCGAGCATAGGGCGACCGTCCTGCAGCTTCGTCTCCTCCGCCATCTGTGTGACTGGCTCCCAGACCTTCCGAATGTCGCGCGCGGCCTGCTGCACCTCCGGGTTTGCGTGAGTGTCGCCGTTGTGCATAGCCACGCCGACCTGCTGGTCGAAGTCATGGTTGCTGAGTTTCGTGGCCGTGGTTGGAGCGGTGATCCCTTCCTTCCCCAAAGAGGCTTGGATTTTTCCAGGTGGCTGCTCGCCGTAGTAGTGTTGTTTCCAAGCGTCATCGAGGATATCGATCGTCCTGGCCATCGACGAATTCTCAATAGTACGCGCCTGGTTTTCTAGGTTCGGACCGAATGGAGCAACCTGCGCTTCAGGCTTTAATTGCACACCGAGGTTGACCATGTCGGCGTGGATACGCCTGGCTTCCACGAATGGCGAATTGAGGATGCGAAGGTTCGGCGACGTACCAAGCTTCTCAATGCCGATACCGGTAGACTTCAATTCGAGCTGACGGATGTCTGTCGGAGCAGCGCCAACTGGCTGTGCTTCTACCGGCGCGAGCGTTCCGTCAGGCATCGCACGCGGTCTTATCGCGTCAAGCGCCTTCGCCTGCACCGCTTGTTCAGCTGGCGAGAGCATACCCCATGCTGCGCCGAGTGCCCCGCTGAGGATGGTTGCGGACGCGACATTGAACTCCGAGTCTTGCCATGAGCGTCCAACTTGCGTCGCATGCAGGGCTGCTTCACTCGCCGCCGATCCAACTGCTGCTTGCCCCGCTAGGATTGCCGCCTTGCCAGCGACGCCAGCAGCCGCAAAGTCGCCAACAATGGGGACGTAAAGTAGAGGATCGGCCAGCCCAGCTCCGATGGTTGCTACGGTTCCAGGCCAGCCTGAAGCTGCTAGGGTTCTTCGATCTTTGTCCTCGCTGTCCTGCTGCGCCATGATCCCGCGCGTATAGGCTTCGTTCGGAGAGCCCGCATAAATGGAAAGATCGTCGCCGGCGTGCGATGTCCCCCTGATTGTGTCGAACGGGTTGTAGCCTGGCGTCGGCGTCGCATCCGGCAACGGATTGTGCGCGAGTAGGCTACCGATCGGATTGTTCAGCCGGAAAGCCGCATCAACCGTTTCTGTGATGTCCGGCGCGGCTGGCGGCGCCGCGAAAGGGTCGGGGCGCGGCACCAAGTCAGCATGGCGCGCAGGCGGTAGCGGCTGAGTGGTTTGATCGATCGGGGGTCCTTCGAGCGGAGTTTGGTCATCCATTACTGACCACCGCCCCATATTGGACCACCCTGCGCCGTGGGCCGGTTGGCTGTCTCGAAGTCCTCGTTTGCGCGAGCCTGTGCTGCCTTAGGATTTGCATAGAACCTAGCGGTCTTCGGCAGCGCCGCGTACTGGCCATCATTGCCCAAGGCTACAACCCGATACCCTGGCGCTGCGCCGCTCTTAATCTCTGCTTCCGTGCTGCCATCCGGCACAAGGTAGGCTTGCGCCCCGCCATGGCCGTTCGCGATCATGAAGTCGTTCAGCTGATCGCCTATGTACGTTCTACTCCCGTTCACCTGTGGATAAGCCGGCGATGTCTCCGGCGCGAAAGCCGTCAGCCTTCCACCATTCGTCGGCGAGAAGGTCCATTTGCTCGCGACGATTTCCTTGGCGTAATTGTCCGCCGCTGTTGCATCGCCGGTTTGGCCGAATTGATGACGGTAGGCATCGGCGTAGTCTTCGCGCACCGCTCCTAGTGACTGGGCCGGAGCATCGGAGATCGGACTGTAGTCCTGGCGAAAGGGGTTCCATCTAGCCACAGTGCCAGCCGCGCCTGCCGCCACCATCCCATCTACGATGGTCTTGCCAGTTACAGGCTTCAAAAGGGTGTCTGCCTGATCCTTCAACCCTTCGCGGGCGCGCACGACGTTTGGATCGTTCGCCGTCATCGCATCCTTGGCGAGCTGTTCTGGCGTCATGAACTGCTTTTTATCCTGCCAGGCGCGGAGATCGGACAGCGCATCCTTGCCCATCTTGCCTTCGAAGGTAATCGGACTTGCGCGCCAGACTTGATCCATGAGCGAATGAGCTGCTTCCATCTTGGTTGGATCGCCGCTCTTCGCCATGCCGAGGATCGAATCCTTCATGTCAGAGACAGTTGCGTCTCTCGCCGCCGGCGGGAGGGCGGCGATTCCGTCTAGGATTGCTTGCGCGGACTGAGAAGGCCCATTGGCGAGCCACGCGTTGACCTGTGGCTTCTGGTTTTCCGGGATGGCGCTGAGCGATACGCCTGGCTCGCGCGAGGTAACAGCGTTGGTTATCTGCGCATTGGCTCGAAAGCCTTGCGCCACAGAGTTCGGGTCCTGGAAATTTATCGGCGGAGGTTGTAGCGCCCACCCCTTGCGAGCCGCATATTCAATCGGATGACTTTTGGCAAATGACGCCTCTTCGTCGAGCATCTTATCGTGTGCGGCCGCGACGCCGGCTGCGAATAGATCGCCCTTGCCGGCCACCATTGCGGCGACCTGATCCTTGTAGGTGCCTGAGCCGCCTCCACCTGGCACGGTGCTAGGACCAAAGCCGCCTCCTACGCCACCACCACCTTTTTCCGCAAGTGCCATGGCGCCGCCGGTGATGCGCGCAAGTTTGTCCTGCTCGCCAGGGATGTCCTGTGCGAGCTGAGTGTATTGAGCCAACGCCTCCGGCGCGGGCAGGGTGTGATTGCTGATCGCCGTCTCGAGCGCCGGTCCCTGTGCCTCAGCAGCCGCTTTGCGGTTTTCCATGTCACCGGCAGCAAGGTCAGTGTAGGACGCGTAAAGACCTGGATTGGCCCTTAGCTGTTCATCGGTAAATGGCGTAGTCCTGCCTGGCGCCTCGCTGGTTGTGGACGCGATACCTCCCTCAGGCGTCTGCACATTGGGAGGAGCCGTCTCAGCCGGTAAACCGCGATATTTGTTGAAAAGTGCAACGTATTGGGCGCCACTTGTCCCCTTCCCACCCAAATCTCGAGCCGCTGCTGAACTCGCGCTAATTGGTCTCCCCGTGAACCAAGCCGACGCTGCATCCTGCGGATTACCAAACTTTTGGATATATAGCCCAAATTGGTGATTGAAGACTGCGTCCTGGGCTTTCGGGTCGTTCAGGAATTCCTGTGATGTCATCGAATGGCCAAGCGCGGCCTGAGTCCATGAGGCAATATTGTTTCCCATGACCTGATAAGCGCCATAGGCACGATCACCGGATTTGGTAACAGGACCTAGCGCGCTGTAGCCGCCAGACCCTGCGCTTTCAATCCGCTTGATGGCATTTGCATTAGCCACCATGTCGCCAACCGGGGCTGTCCCCGCCGATCCCCTTACTTCCGAAGGCGACAAGCCAGCAGGCATCGCCTTCAGCGATGTCTTAACATAGCCGGCGTCTGTGGCTAACACATGATCGCCGGTCCGCCCGGCGGTGGCTATAACACCATCAAGAGCAGCGGAAACATCTGGTGATCTGTCACCTGCTTTTATTTTCTCCTTTATGTTGTTAAACGCAGTTAGATTAATCGCGGTTTCGTCTTTATTGATCCCCTCATTATACCGGATTCGCGCTTCGCCTTGCTGCAGGAACTGGGCGCGCTCCGTGTCGCTAAGGCCAGGGATTTTGTCGATCGCGTCGCCAACAGCCTTTTTAGCCGCACTTGCGCCGCCGTTTCGCTGGGCGTCATCGACGCGGCCGACGATATTGTCGGCTTGGAAGCTGTTCAGCCTTTCCTTGAGCTGGTCGTCATAGCTCTTGCCCTCTGGCTTAGCGAGCCCAGGATTGTCGTTTAGCTGTCCGTAGAGGTCTTGCAATTTGTCTTGAAGCTCGTCGAACTGCTGGCTTCCCATCTGACCGCCGCGCGCCAGCGCCGACATGTCGTTTGATACTGAGCCGATTTGGCTCTTGACCGCCTGCCCGGAGGCGATAACGTCTTGCGAGGCCTTCTGCGTGACCATGCTGTTGTAGTGCTGGCCACCGATCGAAATGGCTTGCAGGTTCGCCTTCGTGCCATATTCATTGCCGAAGGCGCCATAGTTTCGCCCTTGGACATAGGCATCCCACGCGCCCTTAAAGCCTTCAGGATCGCCAGTATATTTTGCGCGGAGCTGTACGGCGGCCTGGGAGTCTGCGGTTTCACTCGCAGAGATAAGACCGGCACCATATGATTTGCTGTACCCGGCGCCGCCGCCTCCAAATAGCGAACTGAGGCCGGGGATGACGCTCGAGATTCCATCAGAGCCGCGTGCTATTTGCGGAGACGATCCGGTTGGCGCTTCTCCTGGACCGCCAGGCGCCGCCGCCGGTACTGGACTTCCTGATTGAGCTGCGCCTCCGATACCTTCGAGGCTTCCGGCGCCTGGAGCATTACTTCCCGCAAGCCCAGCCGCCGCGCCGGCCGCATAATCGGAGCCAGCTGACTGCTGTTTGTAGTTGGTGATCATGCCGTCGATGAGCGGCGAGAGCCCTTTCTCTACGCCGGAAGCAAGAGCCGTGATTGCCTGAGCGCGCGCCTCGGCCTGCTGATAGACCATATCGCCCGTGACGCCAGGCTTGAACGGCTCCTGGACGACGTTCCCGAGCTTTTGATAGCCCTCGGCAATGTTCTCTTTGAGTTCGGTTCCGACTACCGGGCCGCGCTCGAGGGGATTACCAGTATCAGCCATCAGATGAACTTCTCCAATAAGCCGCCGATCCCACCGACCAGAGAGCCTATGACACCTAGGCTCTCATTGCTCTGTGCCTGTTGCGCAGACTTGGCGTAGAATTGCGCGGCTTGGTATTGCTGAAGGGCTTCGTTGTTGTAGTTTAGCGTCGTCCTTGCAATGTCCTGGAGGCCGAGGCCGAGGGTCGTGTTCTCCACTGCGGTGCCTGACGGCGAAGTCATCTGCGCACCAGACGCGGCGCGCACGGCGTTGATGTTCGACAGGGTAGACGCAAGGTGCTGGGTCATCGCCGTGTCGACTTCGTTGCCCTTGATCCGGTCTTCCCAGTACATATCAACGGCGTTCTGTTCGTCCTGGCGGTCCTTGGCCGCAGTTGCCTCGCCCTGTTGGACGGCACCGATCGCGCCACCAATCCCAGCCATCGCTACACCGTCAATTCGAGAGAGAACTCAATCAAAGTCAGTGGCCCCGGATTGTCCTTGATCAGCTCAATCGTCGGATCGAAGGCGCGCCCAAGCGGCCGCGTCCGGTAGGTCGTCTCCTTGAGAATAGGCTGCGCGAACGGGTTATCGCCGAAATCGAATGGCGGGATGGTTCTGCCGCCGAACGTGAATCCGCTCGAATTATAGACCGAGGCCGTGGCCCGCGCGATCTTCCGCAGTCTCTGCCGCTGCCCCTGCGCCTGGCCGAGTGGTGCCTCCGGCATGAATGGCGAATAGGTCGAAGTGAAAGCCTGCCCTGCCACGATCGTAGGGCTCGAGAAATCGTCATCGACGTGCTTGATTATGTTCCCGGTCGCATCGACGTTCCGCACCCCGTAGTCAATCATCCCGTCCATGACGCGCACAGTGCCGTTCGCAAAGGCGAAGAACGGTCCGCCGCCTGGAGGGATTGTCTGTGTCATCGCCAACGGCGGCGAATTGATCAGCACGGCGTGGTCGAGAAAATAGAGATCATTCATATACTCGAGGACATACTGGCTACCGTATTTCGTATTGAACATAATATCGAGCAAGCCTTGCGACAGCCACGAGACCGACCCTACGCCGATCCAAGGGAGCCAGCCGACAAAGCTTTTGTCATTCTGCATCCTTCCGACCACAACGGAGCCGTCCGAGTTGAGGACGAAAATGTACCTTTCCGGGAAACCTTCGTCGCCGCGACCTACGGCGATCGTGACGGGGTTGTTTATGAGCTGAGAATGGAATTCAGTAAGGTCTTGTTCAGCGTATGGCGTCGTTAAATTGCCGGTGCGGATGATCGCCGACACGCGGTCATCAGATGCCGAGGTGAAAATCAAAGCGTCACGCGTGACAGCCGGCTTGATGCCGGAGCAGGTCGCATCGGAGATGAAGTTGAAGCGAGCTGTCCCTGGCTGGAAGGCCTGGCCGCTCTGGACAATCGGAATGTAGTAGACGCCTTCATCGGTGAAGATGAACTCGTCACCGTTCCATTCCACGACATTGCGGACGCGCGGCTGCCCTTCGATGAACTCGAGGATGGCGGCATCAGCCGCTGCCCCGGCGGCTGGATTTCCAATCGCCGCGGCGCTATCCACCCAGAAAATGTTGTAGTTGCCTGGAGATGACCACAGGATCGCCTCGGGCCGTAGAGGGAAGTCGCAGAACCCCAGCCGCTGGTGAGCGAAAAAACACGCCCTAGGCCAGTTCAGGAAGTTCATGAATTCCTGCTGCCAGGTGACAACTTCGCCGCCCGGGCTGACGACGCCGGTATTCGGAAGATTGACCTCCGCCGTGCCGAATGCAGATACCATGAAGTCGCCGGCGATCATCGCTGGATTTTGATTGTTCAGTAGCATCCCGGCGATGTAATTGAACCCTCCCGGCGCGGGCGCGTAGTAGGCTACCTCCATGATGAATTTTGAAAGCGACGCCTGCGCGAGACTATTTATAGGGAAAGCTTGCGGCCTGTTGACATTCGTCCGTATCGCCGTAGCCCAGAATGTCGGCAATGACGGAGATGGAGACACGGTGATGTATACCTGTGCCGTGTTGATATACCCGACGATCACACACTGAAATCCGCCGATCGACAGCAGCGTGCCTTGCATCTCAGGTCTGAAGATCGAATCAGTCGCAGTCAAAACCATAGTCCCGGTAAGAGCCGGAAAATTCACGGTCACGCCGAGGTCCGCGTTCCGATAGAACGGCATATTTGACTGCGGGCCGACCTGCCCGAATGTGAACCCGTCGAACCTGAATTGATTTAGTTTCTGATCCCAAAAGGCAACTTGCGGCTGCATGAATGGGAAGCAGATCACGATCCTGTCTTCGGTCTTGGTCCAGTTTATTTGGTTTGAGTTCGCGTCATTCCACGGGTAAGTGAAGAAAGAACTGAAGCCAAAGACACCAGAATTCGTGCCCTGCACACTGGACGAAATCAGAGTATCGTTCTGGTCAGTTATGACGATCGCCCCGGGCGGAAAGTGAATTATCAGCTCCTGATTTGAACTCATGCGGAAGCGCTCAGAGCGCACACCGTGGGCATAGGCGAAGGCATTTCGGCCAGGCCGCGACACGATCGCCCCGGTGTTGCGCTGGCGCCAATTCATCATGATGCGCGCGCCGACCTTCGCGATCTTGCTGTCCTCGCGTCGGTTAGCGTCTTCGTCGATCTGACCGCCGCCAAAGTCGGTTTGGGCGGTTACGTTTCTCTGTGCCATCAAAGCCCCGAAAGGATCGCCGCCGCAAAAAATGCAGTGGCGTAGACAACAAACCAAATGCCACCGTCGCCGTCTAAATTCATAGCCACCACCCTAAATGTCTGAGTCGTCTTTTCTCGAGGAAGGCCGACCGGAAAGCGGCGCGCCTCGGTAGTTCGGAATCGGACTTCGATCGCGCCTCGGCCATTTCTTCGGCCGCCAGCTTCTTCGTCGCTACAGCGCCGTCCTTATCTTCGTTCAGACCTTGGTATAAGAGCGATTCGATTTCGCGCGTGAGCGTTTCGATGAACCCAGGATTGGCCGCGATCGCCGCTACCGAATTGACCACGTAAAGAGCCGTTACCCCATTCGGCCCGACGCAATGAATCTGATCGCCAACAAGCCTATAATCCAGCGGAGGAGGGAGTACCGCCGTCCAGCCAACCCCAAACGTTGGGATTTGCGGGACAGTTAGCGCAAGATCGGTCCGCCAGGCATTCTCGAGATGCAGGCAATCTGCAGGCTTTTGGTAGATGTCGGAATAGCCTGGATATGTCGATGTCCCGAGGCGGGCGAGGGCTATCGTCGCCGTCTGGAATGTCCAATTGTGCGCATAGAGCACGCGGGGCAGCATCCTGTCGTAGGCAGTTGATGCTGCGATCCATTGCGGCGACCCGTCGTCTGTCGTGACTGGCTCGTTGCCGGTCGCGATCAGCGCATTATTGATGACCGTCAGTTTGTCCAGAAGCATGGCCTCGCCCTATTAAAAAACCCGCCCGTTTGTGCCGGGCGGGCTTCCCTTTCAGAGCCTATGAAACTTCAAATCACCAGTGCGGGCCGGTGGAGTCCGCCTTCGATTCTACCGCCTCCGGCTCTTTAGGCTTCTCGCCATCTGTAGGTTCCCAACCGCGAAGGCGCGTTTTGTCGATCACCTCAACGCCAGCATCCGGTTCATCGAGCGTCCAGAGCTCTGGCTGCTGCGCTTTCGCGGCGTCATAATCAATCGTGAACATGTGGTGGCGCTCGATCTTGCCATCCGGGCGCGTATAGAAAGCGTAAATCTTGCTCTTCACGATATGGATGCCGTGCTTGAACGGCGTCGAATGCGTCTCACGGGCCCAAGCCTCGAGGCGATGAACGCGCTCCTCAACGGTTGGCTCTGCATCCACGGCCGGTTCAACAACCGGATCAACCACAGGCTCTTCCTCTGCAACTTTCTTCGTCATCACTCCCACCCTCGATAGCTGCTATTCTTGAACGTGTACCCAGGGAAGCCGGGTCCATCGAATATGGTGCCACTCTGCGCAGACATCGCCCATTTTGCTTTGTCGGCGCTCTTTAGCGCCTCGGCCCAATCTTGTTTGTCGATAATGTGCCTAATGCAGGAAGTGCCATCCCCGAAGTAGGCAGTAAAAACGCCATTTGGTTTGTTCGCAGGAATTGTCGATCCGCCTGCCATTATGGCGCCCCTGCCGCGCCCGTGCGAATCTTCCGCTTGACTTGATTCATCGTCAGCGACGTATCGAGCACTGGCGGACCCTTCGACTTCATGGATTCAGGCGTCGGGAAGACAGGGTAATTGCGCTTGTCGATGACCTTTGGCGCGGACGGCCCTGTTGGCATCTTGTACTCATCGGCCAGCACCCAATCGTCGGGATGCGCGTCAAACGCCTCCTCGAAGTCGATGTAATGCATGTCGTACAGCTCGAGCGAACCGTCCTTGCAGCCGAGATAGTAGCACTGGACGCGACTGATCGGAGTTTTCAATAACCTCACTGGCTCCATGGCCATCTACTCGCGAATGCCGTGTAGGTGATCGACTTGGCGGTGCCCGCCACGGTATTATAAAGATAGAGATACTGGTAGGCCACGTCGTTCTGAACCATGTCGGCGAAAATGATAAAGCGTCCAACGACGGTAGTAGAACCGGCGCCGGTACCCGCAGAACCGGCCGAGCCATTCGGGATCAACGTGAAGTTGCCGACCTTCAAGCCGCCCAGATGAACAGGTGCGGAACCGTTCGCGTTGTTCGAGCCCATGACGTCGATGTTGTAGATATCATCGGTATTCGCGGTGACGATCGCGCTGATGTCGATGATGATGGCCACCCTCATGCGGCCGAGTTCGCCGACGATGCCGAGATCAGTCCGTGGAAGCGCCGCACCGAGGTTCAGGATTTGCGACGCCGCAGCGACCTGACCGATCCCGTTGGCGGTAGTAGCAGCCGCCCCATCGGCGAGCTGCATAAATTTGTCAAAGTCATAGGTATCCATGTTTCGGTTCCCGTTCCGCCTTTAGGCTACGATCGCTAATTGCTGGATTCCAGCAAGCCGAATGAAGCAGAAATAGTCATTGTCGACTAGGCCTACATCCCAGTGAAAGTGAGTGTTGTAGGTGATGCCGTCCTGCAAGAGGCCGTAATCGCGGACTTCCATCGGTGCGTTCTGGATGGCGCACAGGCGGTTCTCGCCAAACGCCACAACATAGATCGATGCGCATTGTGCAGCACCGCCGGCAGGAGCCACTTCGGTGAATGGCAGGATCGGCGGATTAAGGGTCTTCTCGTAACCAAACAGAAGCGGCAGACCTTGGTAAGTCATAAACTGCTGAGGACCCGGAGCTGCCGCGCCTTCACCAGAGCCACTAGGACCGCCGGCCGCAGTGTAGGAACCAAATGGCTCCTTCTCCTGCTTAATCACGAAGCCGGACACGGCCGTATTGCGCGCCGCCTGAAGGAAGCGATATTTCATGCCCCACGGCACAATAATATGGGTCGGTGATTTGACGTTCTGAATCGCCAGGTCGAGCTGCGACAGCGACAGAGCCGTCCCGCCGGAGGTTGCATTGGAGTTGTCGATCTGGCGGCCGAGTAGCGCAGAGCGCTTCTGAAGGCCGTTGAACACGGTATTGTTCGACGTGTTGTCGCCCTTGATGAAATTGGTGATGAAGAGCTGGCCGAGTTCGGCCATGCCGCCCATTTCTTCCCAGGTACGGCGCCGATCACCGCCGCGATCAACCATCGAACGGTCAACCGGGATATCGTGGTCGATCAGGTAGGTTGCTTCCTGATAAGCCGCCACGACGCTGGAGCCGCTCGTCGAAGGCGCGTTGATGGCGCGGAAGGCCATATTCGCCGGGAGCGAGACCTGCCGGTATCCGTTATAGGTAAAGCCGGAGATGTTCTGGAACGGAAGGACTTCCATCACATCCGAGGACTTCGCAAACTCGATAATGAGGGGTTGCACTTCCTCAGGGACAGCCTTGGCGTATTCGCCAATCGTCATTACGGGGGTAAGAATCGGGCTGGTCATTTATTTCGTCCCCTCAATGGCGCGGGCGCGCCCCTTCACGTTGCTGTTGAATAAACCAAGTGCGCTTGTCCACGTTGGACATAGAGTTCCACTCGGCAGGCTTGCCGTCATTCGCCTCTGGCGCCTCTCGGCCGCTCGCATTGAAACTGCCGACGCCCTGGTTCGTGAGCGACTTTTTCATGCTCTCGAAAGCCTTCACGACTTCCGGCGAATAGAGAACAGCCTTCAATTGGCCAGAGGTCTTGTTGTCAAAGGACGCATCAAACCAAGTGGCCAGATCGCCAAGCCGCGTTTGGGCATTTTCGCCGAGCGCCGCATCGCGGGCTCGGAGCTGTGATTGCACCATGCCGGCGCGCAGCGCTTCGACGCTCAACACGGCACTGAACTGCTTCTGCGATATGCCGGTATCTTTGGCGATCTTGCGGAAAGCCTGAAGGAATGGATCGGCCTCGTTGAATTCATACCCCGCCGGCAATTCAGCTCCTTCCGGAGCTTTGAAATCTTGTGGGAGCGTGGTTTTGTAATCTTTGGCCTCAGCCGGCATTTCGCCGCGCGCGGCCTCAGCATCGGCGAGCCTTTTTAGGTCTTCGCCTTTTATGGAGTTCTTGTCTTTATCCCAGAAAGCATCCGGGAGGCCGTCTGGTTTAGTCGGCGCTGACGGGGGTTGGGCGGCGGCTGGTACGGCGGCCTGCGGGACCGAACCCGCGCCCGTATCCGTCTGGGGGGTCGACGGGGACGCGACGGGCTGTTGCGCCGGAGTCGCCGCCTGGATTCCCTGGGCTTGTGCTTCGGCCGGTGTTGGCACTGCTGGCGTCGGGTCGGTCATTCGACAGTTCTAGGTCCAGGAGTTTCAGAATATCTGCCGCTAAACTCCTTCGCCCTTCACGGTAGTGCAACGTACTAAGTTCGAGAGTGCTGCCGGCGACGTGCGCAATCTCTCGCTGAAGGCGCGAGCGCAGGAAAATGGCCTGGTGCAATTTGCCTAAAACCGCGATGCCGGTATCAATCTCTTCGTTTGTCATTTATTGTCTCTATGAGCGGCGGCGTGGAAAGCAGACACGCGGGATGATGAGGTTAGGGGCGGCGCCCAGAAATTGCCCCTTGGAAATGCGATTCTTTTGCAACCCAAGTCCGCAAGCCGGAGTAGCGCCCGGCCCGCTCACAAAACCGCGATGCCGGTATCAATCTCTTCGTTTGTCAATCGTCATCACCAAGTTCCAGATAGCCACAATCAAATATGGCAAGGCATATATCAATACGCCGAGCGCCAATGCGACGGGGATAATAAGCAAGAGCGTCACATCCTGCCTCTGATTTGGAGGCTTGCCGGAACGGGCGCTGGACCTGGCTCTTGCGGGACCGGCTGGCCTTGCGGAACTTGCGGCGCGGTTGCCGGAGTGCCTTGCTGCAGTTTCTGGATGGTGTCAAGTTTTGCCTTGGCGTCCTTGTCGCTCAGCATCACGTAAATGCCGCCGCCGTGAAGTTTTTTCTGAAGGTTCTTCAAAGTCCTCGGGCCGTCCGTGTAAAGTTTAAACTCCTCCGGGACCGCCGCACCGCCGATTTGCACAAAGCGCGTAAACTCAGCCACTTCCTGCTGTTCGGCAGCGCGCTGCGCAGGATTGAATGGCTCGAGGGAAACCGACCGGCCATCGACCTCGATTTTCTTGATGACACCTTCTTTCTCTAGAATATACTGGAACCGCGTGAAGACGCCGCCAGCAAACTCTGACCAAAACGACAATCCCGGCGTGCCGATGCGCCGCTGCGCAAGGGTCATCTCGTCGAGCCATTGTGTCGCAGTTGGCGGCGTATCTCCGGTCTGTTTGGGCCAATCGAGGAAGAATAGACGCCGCAACCGCTGCTCGAGGTCGTTGCGGTCATAGATCGCGGCGTCTGGAGGGTTTGGGGTATAGATCGGCTTGATCGCACCTTCCGATCCTGGGCGGACCGGATAGGCCATATCACATTCTATGCCGTCCTCGATATTCGTCCAGGAATCGTCTGGCCATGCGATTGGAGGTCTGAGACTAAGCTCGAGATTTTTGATCTTCGCCTCGGTGAGCGCATCATCGGTTCGAATGTCTGGAAGAGCTTTAATCAGCGGCCCGATGCCCCAGCCCCATTCCGGCGATGGGCCAAAACGGGCGACAATAAGCGGGCAGCAGCCGCGACCTTTGATCTTTTTGCTATCGACAAGCTTGTTGCCAACCAGAACAACATAATACCAGCACTCGTCATTTTCTTCCTCCCAATCGCGCCAAAAACCCCATGAAATGTTCGTTTTTCCGCGAGGCGAGGTCTCTATCTCTTTTGACAATTTCTCAGGGAGATTTATGCCCTTGGTCAGGGCGCGGATATGGCAGTTGCGGGTCCAGCGGGAGACCCAGCGATCGTCAACGCCACCAAACGGCCCAGTGTGTATTTCCAACTCGCGGATTGGGATTGCCTGACAATTTATCGGCTTTCCGGCCTGATCCCTCTCGATCCACATGGCAATTGTGCCGATCGCAAGGTCGGGGGTGAAGCCAATTCCGCAAGCGGCATAAAAATTCGAGCCGGCGATCGCCTTAAATATAGAGGTGTCGCCAGCCTGCACCTGCTTGTTCACCATATCGACCTGAGCAGGCGGGACCTTCATTCCTGCTTCGCGCTTGGCCCATTGTTCGGATTCCGGCAAAAACGTGTTAATGATGACCGTGGTAAAGTCCTCGGTCAGCTCAAATGCGAAACTCTGATTGAGTTGGGCGTAATCTCTCGGCTTGACTTCCGAAGTGGGGACAGTCGAGAGCACATTCCGCGCGCGGTGCGGCGCCGCGAAGAAATATCCCTCGCGCATATCCAATTCGAATTGGATTTTGGTGCGGCGGCAATCAGCAAGCCGGTCGTTGGCTTCGCGCTCGAGCTTATCGTCCACTTGACGGTGCTCCAGCCACAGCAGCCGCTGTCGGGATACCGGCGGTGCTCGCGAATGGCGTCGCCATGCCGCCGCTGACTGTCGAGAACGGCGCGGGGATGCCGGCCGCCTTCATGGAATTGGTCTGACCGTAGGTGCGCAGCCAATCGAGCTGAAGGCCGCCCATTTGCTGTTGCGTGGCATTCGCCGTCGCAACCTGCGAGTCCTTGTACTGCTGCATAAGCTGCATCGTCAGCCAGTTGTTTTGGGTATCGTCTTTGCTTCCGCCGCCGCCCATTTTGTCTCCTCGCGCGGGCGTAGGGTGGATCAAAGAGAATCGCTTGGCAACGCGCCGTAGACGATTACGCCGCCAGCGCGCAGGCAATGCTTGTACAGGCGATCGGGAATTGCATCCCACGGCGCGAAACCACGCATGCCTAGAATATCCCGCACGCTCATTGTGCAGCAGCCCATCATGCGAATATTCGTGTATTTACGCTTGGCCGCGGCGAGGCGAATAACGGCGCCTTCAAGAGACGCAATCTTTATATATTTTTCAGCTTCGTGATCGGGTACGGCGGCTACTTTCGTTCCGCAGAATTCAGGATCGATGAAAATCCACGTTCCGGCCGGTTCGCAATGGCCGAATGCGTAAACGTGCTTCCATTTGCCAGGGATAAGGTGCTGCCAAATAGGGCTCGGGATGGACGGGCTGAAAACCACGTACCATACGGAAACTAGCCCACTCGTGCGCCGGACAAGCATTTTACTTCTTCTTCGAGCGGCCCTTGCCTGCTTTGGAATACGCAATCGCGATCGCCTGCTTCTGTGGGCGGCCGGCGTTCATTTCCGTCTTTATATTATCGCTAATGGTCTTTTTGGACTTCCCGGATTTCAGCGGCATCTTATCGTCCGTTCATGCAGTCGAGGTCTTCCGGTGGACATGCTGGCGGCGTCACAGCCGGGGCAGCAGATGCGGCAGGCGGCGCCGCCGATTGTGTCGATGTCGACGGCGCCGGTGCTGGTCCGAGCAAGGAGTACCTCGGGCCAAACTCATCATAGAAGAATTGGCTGAAGCCTTGGGCGCGGACGCCGCCGAGGTTCAGGAAGTAGAGGAGCAGCGCGGCAAAGATAATTTTCAATTTCCCATCCCCATCCAATCGGCGATCGCGTCAGTGCAACCGATCATCCACAAGGCGCCGCTGAAAAACAGCAAGGCGGTTAAAGCAAATGCCGAGCCGGCCATGTTGAGGTTGCCCATCGCAAATACTCACATTTGGTTGTGGTCCGAAAATATCGAGAGTGCCTGAACGTGCGCGCGTCGGATAGTGTCGATGTTCGCCTTGAATTTCTGCAGAGCGTTTTTATCCGCAGCCGAACATGTCGAGCAATAGAAAGCATCGAACATTTTTTTTATGTGGTCGCGATACGCTTCATCGATTGCCGCTTTTTCCATCTCAAACTTGCGTGGACCGGCGCCGGCGCTCATCAGCATACGCGAATCCACGCGAATCCGATCCACCGCCAGCAAGTATCGTGCCGGTGCCAATCGCCCTCGTATCCCTCATCGCGGTCGCCGTGGTGCCAGCCGTGATGTTCACCGCCATGCCAGCCACCATCGTGATCGTGGTCGCGGTCATCATGATCCCAGCCACCGCCGCCATGTTCGTGGCCGCCACCGCCGCCAGGGCCTCCGTGGTGGTCTTGGGCGATCGCCGCCATGCCGAGGGGCAGAGCAACCGCGAAAAGCGTCGCAAGCAGAAGTTTCACCATGTCACCCTACCTTTCTGCCGCCCAACCTAAACCCAGAGCCCAAACCTGGCGACGTTCTAATCGGACGCACATTGCTGAACGCCTCGAGGCCGACCATTGCCCGCCCTTCGCCAATACCCAAAAATGCATATTGCAGAGCGTCGGCGATATCCGAGTATTTATCCTTCATTGGCTCAGGATCGCCCAGTGCGTTCTTCTTCACCCGGTATCGGCCGCACATCGCCGCCTTCAGGGTCGGACATCCGGTAGGGCTGAGGACAAATCGCGGCATTCCCTTGTGCATCTGGTCGAGAACGGACTCGACTGCCATGATGCGAGTCGCCGTCGCATTCTGCTTCACGGGCGCGGGGGCGACGAGGAGGCCGCTGTATTTGAAGACGTCGTAACTCGTACGCTCATCGGCTTGCCCACGATCCTGTCCTTTGGGATCACCGAAAATTCGATAATTGCACCCGGGATATGTGCGCTCCAGAAACCGCTTGAGTTCTGGGGCGAACCCTGTAGCAGACAAGCTGTATCTTCTAAATTCATGCTGAATAAATATCCTCCCGTCTATAATCTGCATGCAAATAGCGGCCGGTCGAGTGCGGCCAAAATCAAGCCCAACGACGACATCTTGCTTCTTCTCGATTCTGTGGCCTTCGGCATCAATGTGAAAGATCGGTAGCACCGGCTGCAATGTCTCGGCCGCAATGTGGGTGTCAGAATTAAAGTTCTTAAATACCGGCGAGCCGTCAACGACGAATGTGATCTGATTCCGTAATCGCGAGTCAATCCACGCCTTCGTCTTGCCTTGGCATTTCTCATCGTAAAATCCCGGTTTTAGCCATTTAACGTTCTCAGCATCCGGGTTATTCCGATATCCGACGACATTCCGCCCGCTTTGGTCGCGGACCTCGAGGACTGCCGGCGGCTGAACGAAATACTTCCAGTTATGAGGAAGCCCTGGCTTGATGTATTCCTCGTCGTCGTCTGCTTCCTCTACCTGAACTTCGCCCGTGACCTTCATCAGCCAGTGCGTCTCATCAGGCGCGTTCATATCGGCCAGGACACCGTCCCAGGCAGCGCCCCCACGCGCAATTGCCGGATATCGCCCGGTGCGAGACTCTGCTTCCATGAAAATCAAATGAGACATGTACTCAAGTTCATTGAACCAGACGCCAGTATATTCCATAGATCGGAATTTCTGGATGTCGCCTTCCTCGAGTGCGGAGAAGAAAACTACGTCCAGTTCGATATCTCCAATTCGTATTTCATGCCGGTAAGGCCTATCCCAGAAAAACCGCCCAAACTTCTCCTCCGGAAACCAATCTAACCAGGTCTTGATGGTCGTGTTGCGGAGATTGGGATAAGAGTCGCGCAGGATGACCCACCTAGAATGGCGCTTTCCGGTCTCTGGGTTGAGGCGCTGCTCCATTGCATGCATATAAATCCTAAGGACGCAGGCCGATGAAGTTCCAGAACCAATTGGGCCGCGTATAATTGAGACGTGCGATCTATCAGCAAGGAATTCGCGCAGGACGGGGCCACCTGGCTCATAAATCGGAAATCCTTCAGGAGATCGAGGCAGTCCAAACTCTGTCATGCCCTGCCCACATACATGGCCGCCCATACGACAGCGACAACGATCATTATGGTATATCCATATTCAGGATGCGCGACCACCACTTCGTTCAAATCGTGAAATGTCATCAGCAACTTTCCTCGCAGCTTGATCGAAATAGATCGGCAACATTCCACCAGGCCCCGGCCACATGTCTCTGCATACTCCAAAACGCTCACACGTCACTGCTCGGCATTGAGATTTGCAAATAATTTTCGCTTCGGCAATCACGGCTGGGTCGAATTCAGTCATGAGGGGTAGACATCCAAAACACCGCGTAAATGGCAATTGCCAGAATGATCAGTAACAAAGTCATCCTGCAGGCCTAGGAGGAGGAACCAGAACTCCCATCGTCGGCACCCAGTTGACATGATAGGCTTGGTTCCCAGCTGCGTCGTACTTCCCCGGAAGGCGATAAACTGACAAAACTGACATCTTCACGCGCACCTGCGCTCCGTCCGCCAGCTTGATGTCGCTCCAACGCTCGATGGCCTCGTCAATCTCAACCAATTCAGGCTCGCTCATTTTAGACACACCTTCCGACAATTGTCGGCTAACACCCTACAACCCGATCAATAAC
>Ga0193713_1000008_pt1 | contig 48401 bp, 47 predicted proteins | sample H3a2metaG_FD_143054 | JGI IMG/M metagenome (GOLD analysis project Ga0193713, IMG submission 143054) | Soil microbial communities from a riparian zone of the East river system, Colorado, United States - H3a2 | ecosystem: Environmental > Terrestrial > Soil > Riparian zone | place: USA: East River... | reverse complement strand
CATCGAAGGTCGCGATTATTTTAGCGACACGCCTCTGCCTGGTTACACGCCTTACACTTATCCGCATCCTTTAACAGGCGGTGGCGGTACAAGGCCTGCCCCTACAGCAACGGCAACAGCAACAGCCACGCCAACGCCGAGTCCCACGTCGCCACCGTCGCCAACCCCAGCGCCGACGCCCACAGCGACAGCAACAGCAACACCCGATCCGACGCCGACGCCGACAGCAACGGCGACCTCGACATCAACACCGTCGGCAACACCGACCTCGACGCCGTCAGCTACACCAACAGCTACCGCGACGCCGACCGCGACTGCCAGGCCGAGGCATACCCCAAAGCCGCGTCCTTCCCGCAGGCGCGATTAGGATAGCAGACACTCGAATTGAAACGTTAGGGCAGCCTTCAGGTAACACGCGACTATTCAATGAACCCTTTTTTGCACAGCCACCACAACGCTCGGCCCGTCCGTCACGTTAGACGTAACCGTCGTAAATTTTTGGTTTCGCGGTTTGAATGTGTCGGTCAATGAGCGCGCAGAATTCGTCCGTGTGCCAGTGTTTTCGTGTAGCCCACCAAGTTTGAAATCCTGGGTACGCGTCGGTGTCGGCGAGTGTCCGCTCATATCCACGCCATAATCGTTTGTCGAGCGTTCCATCTAGGACGCCAAGATAGAGACTGTCGGCAAATCGCAGAAAACGCCCCAAGTGCGCGCCAAACCTTAGCTTCGACGTGCCGTCCAACTGGTCGAACGATTGCAGAGCACGAATCCAAAGCGCGGCCAAGTCGGGATTCTCGACAAGGCTTCTGTTCAAATCGCTCCAGTGCGTCGTTAAGACGTTCATTGCTGCGCGCCTGCTTTCGTTGTTTTGATTGCGGATTTGGCGGCAAGATAAACGATCGAAATAATGACCCCGAGAGCGCCAAGCATCTGCCCACCGCACTGATCACCTCCCAATTCATGGCCGTTATTCTACCGCCGACTCAACAAATCCCAACGCCGAACGTCCAGCGCCCAATTAAAACCGGCGAGGGAGGGAAGAACCGAAAGGGAAATTACCCCGGCCTCGATTTGAGAACAATCAGAGAGCGGGATATCAAAACGCTCGCGCGTCAAATCAAACGAATTGAACCTTGGCGCACATGAGTTGGGGCTATTTACGAACACGCATTGCAGTGCCTCTGGCCGTTAAACCTGAAAGAACGCGAAGCAAAAGATCGACCAGTTTGCGAAGAAACCAGATTTCGCCTTCGCTTTTATCGCAAGGGGCTGTGCGCCATATTCGACGAGCACCGCGAATGATTCCCGCACACGCTTATGAAGCCAGATCGGCTCAGAATCATCGTGGTCGATCTAATCTCAGACGCGCCGTCATTTGGACGGCCTTGTCGGATGCCTTACTGTCTGTCGGAATATCTTACAATTCCACTCTTGGTATTAGTTCTAACCCGTCCTATCTGATGCTGAATCGTTGGAATAGCTTACGTCGGAACGTTTTACAATTTCGGCCAGCAACAGCATAATCCGTTCATTGGCTTCCTGCCGACTCGTCAGACTACTTTCTGTCGGAATATCTTACGATTCCGGCGGTCGACAGCGTAAATACAAGCGCCAGTTAACCCATTAATGGATAGACGCTTATAATGTTTTATTTGAATGCTTCGATTCGGCACGGAGTTTGCTGTTTTACTGGGCGATGAAATCGAACACTCTCTCAAACAAACTCGTACTCGTTTCTGCGGCCGCTTGCGCTCTAATTCTCGCATTCAGCCACAATGCCGGCGCCGCTCCCCATCCTATGCCTCCGTCGATTAACAACGTTCCGGACGGTGGCGCGACAATAATGTTGCTCGGGGCGGCCCTCGGCGCGCTTGGTTTGGCGCGACGATTCCTGTCGAGGTAAGCCTTCGCTTTCAAGCTTGGATTAAATTGGTCGTTCAAACGAACGCCTACCTTGCTTGATATGCCAGACACTGGCGTCTAACAGGCCACAGCGGCTACCAGGATCGAAATTTCGCGCGGCGCGTTTTTCACTAAGGTTTTACGACCACTGGTGTCCCGACGTGAGCGGCGTCATAAAACTGGCGTGCTTTCCAATAGGGCATCCTAATGCATCCGTGTGATGCGGGCACCCCTGGCAGGTAGCCCTGGTGCAATCCGTAGCCCGGCGAGAATTCGAGAAAGTAGGGCATCGGCGTGCCCACAAAGTGCGAATGTGGTTGTCTGCTGTCACGCCTGCTATCGACGTTGGCCTTAACGATCCTGCCCGAGTCATCAATGTAGTCACCATAGAGGCTGGAGCGATGATTTGCGTCTTTACGGATGACGCGAAAGCGACCAATCGGAGTGCGGTATCCTTCGCGACCGCTGGATATGCGGGACGACGCAGTTCTATAACCTCCTCGGTAGAGATACGCTTCCTGCTCCCGCAAGCTCACGACGATCGCTGGCCTACCGGAGTGACTCTCCGGTATTTTTGACGTGATGAGATCGGTGACAGTGGTGCAGCCGCTCAATGCCATGAAGGTGGCGCCGAGCGCATATAATGGTGAAAATCGTTTCATCCTGGCTAAGGCCGAATGCATGTTTTTCCAAAGATTCCTAGCGCTGGTTTTATGTCGCCCGCCGCTTTTGTTTGTGGCATTTGTTCTCGCTATCGTTTTAATCGTGTGGGGCGAAATCGGCGGCGGTGTATGTTTGCCTAGCTATCAACTGAAGCAGAATTTTCTCCCAACGATTGACTTCCGGACCAGCGTAGCGTGCGAAAATTCAGCCGGTGAGGGTTTTGCACGTCGTTCAGTGACCACCAACTTTGCCGAAACCCCTTACAAAAATTTGATAGTGATTTCGCGAGCGTACCCTTTAAGAATTGGCGTTGTCGCGCTTGATCCGTCGCAGTGGGCTCCGCGATTCGGTTCAGCGCTTAACTATTATGCATTCTGCTCTTCATTGCCGATAACGAGGGAACCGGTGAGGGAGGGATTCGAACCCTCGGTAGCCTTTTGGGCTACGGCGCTTTAGCAAAGCGCTGCTTTCGACCACTCAGCCACCTCACCAAAAGCAAAGCGAGAATATCGCAGGCAATTTTGGATTTCCAATTCGTAATTTGCATCCGCGGACACCGATTTCGTCGCCTGCTGGTAATTTCATCGGAGTTGCCAATCGCCGATTGCTAACTGAAATGATGAGAATGATCAGCGAAGAAGAAGCGCGCCGGCGAGTTTTGCAGAGCGTCGACTTGCTAGGGGAACGAGCTGTTCCGCTTTCAAGAGCGCTGGATTGTTTTAGTGCACGTGAGGTCGTCGCGCGATTGCCGCTGCCGATATTCGATAATTCTGCCATGGATGGCTATGCCGTTGTGGCAAGCTCATCCGGAAAAGGTGCGCGATTGCAAGTGATCGGGGAGCAGCCGGCTGGCATTAATCGGGAGCTCCGAATTTCTCCTGGCGAAGCCGTCCGGATTTTTACTGGAGCGCCGATACCGGGCGGCGCGGACGCGGTTGTCATGCAGGAAGACACGACGCGCGAAGGCGACGAGATCCTGGTAAATGTGGGCGTCGATCCCGGCGAATTCATTCGGCGACGCGGTTGCGATTTAGCGGAAGGTCAGAAAATTCTGGCGCGCGGCGAGCGGATTCGCTCGACGACGATTGCTCTCCTGGCGTCGCAGGGTTTCGCCGATGTGACAATCGGCGGCGAAGTAAACGCAGCCATTGTTTCCACTGGTGACGAGGTCGTGATGCTTGGGAAGAAGCTCGATCAAGGGCAAATCTACGACAGCAATTCGATATTGCTTCAGGCACTGGTGCAGCGCTGTGGGGCGTCTGTGACATTAGCCGAACATTGCCGCGATCAACGCGAACGATTGATCGAAGCGATCCAGCGCGGAATCAAAAGTCATATCCTTGTTATTACGGGAGGCGTCTCGGTCGGAGAGCACGACTTGGTTCAGGCAACACTACGCTCGCTCGGAGCCAGGATCGACGTGTGGCGTGTGGCGATTAAGCCAGGGAAACCATTTCTCTTCGGTAAAGCCGGCGGATGTGCTGTGTTCGGTTTGCCGGGAAATCCCGTGTCAGCATTCGTAACTTTTCTACAGTTTGTGCATCCAGCGATTTTGAAAATGATGGGTGCGAACAACCTCGATCTGCCGAAAACACCGGTAAGATTGGCTGTCGATCTCGCGAATGAAGGCGATCGTACACATTACATGCGCGGCAGAATCGACAACGGAACGTTCGTGCCCACCGGGCGCCAGGAATCGCACGCTCTTTTTGGTTTGAGCCAGTCAAATGCACTGTTGCCGGTCGCCGTGGGCGAGTCGTTGAAGGCGGGTGCGATCGTCGAGGTGCAAACCTGGGATTAGCGACGGGCGTTTTTCCGCAAAATAGGAACAGCACGTTGATCGATTTTTGGGAAAGCGGCTTTACGAATACCAAATCCTTGGTGCGTGGGATTGACAGGCAATGCGCGCGTTTCTAGCTTACTCGGCTTGAATACGGGAGTGCTCACCGCGTTTGCACGAAGTCCGGCGGATCAAATTCGTGCGGATGCGGAACGGCTTTCCCACTTCGTCCTGGAGATGCAGCGCTGTTTCTTGTTGCGTCTCTGTAAGGAACTCGCGCCCGGCAACGTTTCCTTTGTGCAGTTTTTTCTTCTCGCGTTCCTCGATCAAAAGGAAGTTCTCACCATGTCTGCGATCGCGAAGAAAATGGGGCATACCACCGCGGCGGCCAGCGGTTTGGTGGCGCGCCTTGAGAATCTTGGTTACGTGGTGCGCTCTGTTGCGCGAGATGACCGCCGCAAGGTGATGGTTTGCATTACGCCGAAAGGTTCGGCACTCGTCCGGCGGATTCGCGAGGAAATGGTCGGCAATCTGATGAAAGTTTTGGAACACCTCACGCCCGATGAACAAAAGGCGTGGTTGCAGATTTACACTAAAATTTATGATTACTGCCAATCGAAATGATTTTCATCTATTGGCCGGCGGTGTTATCACACCACGGTAAAAAGTACGCAGTTTGAATCTACGCGCCTACGATTACGCGTCTAATCTCTCGGGCTAAACCTTCTTTATGCGAAAATATTTTGTAATCTCCGGGTTCGCCGCTGCGGTCATTGCTGTAAGCTCGGTAGCGCGCGCCGGCACAGGCGAAGGATCGACATCGACAGGCGGTGGTACATCTTCTTCAGGCAACGTTCCCACGTTTACACTTGATCAAGCGATCCTAACTGCGCTGCAGCGCAATCCGACTCTCCTCAACGGGGAACAGGAGATCAAACGGACGAAGGGAGTGATCATTCAGGTTCGTGCTCAGGCGCTGCCACAGGTCAATGTAAATGCGACGTATGATTGGACTGACCCGAACCTCGTTAACGCTCGAACCGTAAGCACGACGGCTGGGGTTCCGACCGGACCGACACTCACGGGGACGGGCGCATCCGGTTCTCTCGTTGAGGCGCCGCAGTCGCAGGTCGGGGACGCTCGGACATTGGCGGCCGCCGCTCCCACAGCGACACCAGGTGTTACGAATAGCCAACTCAGCGACGTATCGTACAGCATCTCCGTTATCGGAAGTCAACTGATCTTTAACGGCACAACTTTCAATCAGATCCGGGGCACGTTTTTTCAGCGCGACAGCGCCTACTTCGCGTTCCGGAATATTCTGGATCAACTCATCGCGACCGTGAAAACGCAGTTCTATCAGATCGTGGTCAATCGAGAGCTCGTCAAGGTGAACGAGCAATCGGTGCATCTTTTGGAGAGTACAATCAACTTCCTCTATTGATTACCGCGCAAAACAACTTACGAATATCGAAGTTGACGCTAGCCAAGACCCTTGGTCTGTACTTCCAACCACGACGCGGTGAAGATCCACCTTTGGAAGTACTAGGGGAAATGCCATACATCCCGCGACCCATTAACTTGGCCGATGCGATCGAGATGGGCAAAGAGCGGCGCCCGTTTCTCAAGCAGGCGCGGGCAAACGTATTGAATCAACTCCAGCAAGTGCGGGCGACAGCGGGCCAGTACCTCCCGACTATCACCACGAGCGGGGGCGGCGAATGGGTCAGCTCGCCGACTAGTTCCAGCTGGCATGATATTTCTAAAGGTTGGATCGCAACGGTGCAGGGCAGCATGCCGATCTGGGACAGCGGCGCGATCGCTGGCCAGGTCATACAACAGCGCGCCCTTCTTTCGGAACAGAAGATCACCTATGATGACGACGTTCGGCAGGTGGAACTGGAAATTCAACAAGCCTACTCAAATCTGCAGCAGAACGTGGAGCTGGTTAAAAGCCAGGAGAAAAACGTCGAGCTCGCCGATGAGGCGTTGCGTCTGGCGAAGGCGCGCCTCGATGCTGGTGCGGGAGTTCAGTTGGATGTGCTGAACGCCCAAGTACAACTACTCACCGCGCAATCGACGCGTTTGCAGGCCCTGTTTGGATACAACTCGTCGTTAGCAGAGTTCGACCGGGCCACGGGCAAGCAGAGCACCTACGACGAGATGTTCGCCGACCTCGCGCCGCGCGCCACGAAAACAAAGACCTATTACACCGGCAGTGGCGTGGACGCGGAAGGAAAGCCAAAGCAAAGTGACGATGACGGGCCGCGAATTCGGACTGGAAGATCCCGAACTTCATCTTCCAAATAGGGCCTCAAATTTCAAATTCCAAGCTATGGAGAAGGCTTAATTTTCCAACAACGTGGATGCCTTTCGCCGTGTCATGTTGAGCGGAGCGAAACATCTCGGGTCAACGCCTGCCAGAAAAACAAAAAGAGATTCTTAGCTCCGCTCAACATGGCAACTGAGTGTTGGAGTTTCTCCGGATGTTAGAGCTTGTTTTTGGGGCTTAAGTGATGGATTTGCCGTTCGACCAATTTCCCGCGCTGAGCGCGATCGAAATCTGTCGTCACGTTTTCACGCAGAGAATTCCCGACATCGACGTTGCGCATGATAAAGCCGAAGTGCTGAAGAGGCTTGATGCCGCGCATCGCGGAATTCGCAATGCAATCGGCATGGGCGATTGGCCGCTGTTCACGGCCCAACAGATTCATGGAGATAAAATCGCAATTGTCGATCTTGCAGAATGTGGCGGCAGCCGTGTCGGCTGCGAGGACAAGCATTTTCCCGGCTGCGATGGCATCATCACCAATCAACGTGGTATTGTGCTCGGCGTTTACGTCGCCGACTGCTGCGCGGTTTACATTGTCGATTCAAAGACGCCAGCGATCGGTCTGGTTCATTCCGGCCGCAAAGGCACCGAGCTCGGCGTCGTTCCCAACGCAATCAGGCAAATGATCGAGCGCTTTGGATCAGATCCTGCGAACATCATCGTCCAACTCAGCCCGTGCATTCGTCCGCCACATTATGAAGTAGATTTCGCTGCGGAAATTGTTCGCCAATGCCGCGCGCTTGGCGTGAAGGAAATCCACAATTCCGGCGTATGCACAGCCTGCGATCTACAAAGTTATTACTCCTATCGCGCCGAGAAAGGGAAAACCGGCCGCATGCTTGCGCTGATTGGATTCAATCCGACGATCGCGAATACGAAAAACCGGTCGCTTTGAATTACGGAATTTTCTCTAATTCTCGTGAGGTATTGTGAACGCGCCGTCTGAACCGCAATTCCGATCGTTGGACTTGCCGGGAAAGCATGTAACTCGCGCTTGGATAGCTGCGACCATTTCAGCCGGTCTCACGCTCATTTTCGGCGCGCTCGCAGCCGCGGGCGTGATCGCCGCGCCAGGTTTCGGCGCTTGGATGCTAATAGATGCTGCCATACTGGCGGGACTCGCCTATGGCGTCTGGAGGCACAGCCGAGTTTGCGCGCTACTGTTGCTTGTCTACAGCATCGCCAACGAGATTTATCTCGCGCTCGACGAGACAGCGCACTTCTCGCTTTTGCGCGTTGTATTCATCTATTTTTATTTTCGCGGCACGATACAGCTTTTTCGCGAACACCGCGGCCGAGCGGTGCCACAGCCAGTCAATACCTAATCGGCTATTGCAGTGAGTCTCGATGGTTTCGCGACGCCGTGCGTCCATCTTAATCAGCGTGCTTGCGCAAGCTGCCGCTTGGGCTCCACGGAGCCGGCCCGGCTGGATCTCGCTAGATTGACGTCTCTTCGCTGTCGCCGCGTTTCAGCGGACAAATGCCGCGTTTCGTTGCGTTCGCGACGGAGTCGAGGAATTCGCGCGCTGGTCCACCGAACTTCATCGTCGCGGCTTTTTCGAGCGCCTGCGCGATGTTCAGTCCGCTCAGGTAAACAAGTTTGAATGCTGCCTTGATTTCTTCTCGATTTTTTGCGCTAAAACCAGCGCGACGTAGCCCAACAACGTTTACTCCGAAGACGGAATTGCGTTCTGCTGCGATGACGAACGGTGGTAAATCCTTACCGAACGCTGAACTACCCTGCACCATGACCAGTCGGCCGATGTGCATGAATTGGTGAAATGTTGAGCCGCCGCCGAGAAATGCGCCATCGTCCACCTGAACAAAACCGGCCAGCAAACAATTGTTCGCAATGATGACGTTGTTTCCGATCTCGCAATTGTGGCCTATGTGCGCTCCCGCCATCAGAAAATTTTTATCACCGATTTTCGTCGAGCTTCCTTCGGCCGTACCGCGATGAATGGTGCAGTACTCGCGAATAATGTTCTCGTTGCCGATCTCAATTTTTGTTTTTCGTTCCGGAGAAAATGAAACATCCTGTGGCGGCGCGCCAATGAGCGCGCCGTGGCCGACAAAATTGCCGCTGCCGATTAACACTTCTCCTTCAATCACGACGTGCGATTGCACGATCGTTTTATTACCGATCACTGCCTGCGATCCAATCACCGAAAATGGTCCTACTTCGACGTCGTCAGCGATTCGCGCGGCCGGATCGACGATTGCGGTGGGGTGAATCTTCGCGCGGATCATCTCCACATCGAGATTTTTGAGTGAGGGTACTCGTGTCGGGTCGCCTCTCCTTTTCGAAGAGAAAGGGTTAATCCAAGGTGAGTTCGTTCGAACCCGTTACCTTCATCCTCTCCCCTTAAGCAAGGAGAGAGTCGAATCATGTATGCCGTTCTCATAACACGCCTGCTTCCTTGAAACTGAAGTAGCCGGGATTCCCTTCCGATGGCGCGCCGATGATGATGTGATCGAGCAGCTTGATTTGCAATAATTCAGCGGCTTCTGCCAGGCGTCTGGTGAGGCTGTGATCTGTCTGACTCGGTGACGCGTCGCCAGAAGGATGATTGTGCACCACGATGACGGCGTAGGCGGAATAAGTGATGGCTGGTCGAAAAATTTCGCGTGGATGCGCGATGCTCTCATTCATGCTTCCCACCGACACGGACTCGACACGCATCAAACGGTAGCGAGTGTCGAGCAGGACAACACGGAGCGACTCGGTCCGAAGCATTCGCATTTCACGACCTAGCAACTCATGGATCAATTCCGGCGAATCGAGTTTTTGCTGGAACAATGGTTCCTGCGCGAAACGTTTTCCGAGATTAAATGCCGCGACCAACTCCAGGGCTTTGGCCGGACCGATTCCTTTGATTGCCCTGAGCTCCTTGACGGAACAACGACTCAACTCCGCGAAGGATTTGTATTTTTCCAGAAGTTCGCGAGCGACCTCTATCACATTCATTCCCCGCCGTCCGGTGCGCAGGAGGATTGCGATCAACTCCGGGTTGGTCAGCGCGTCGGGACCTCGTGCGAGTAATTTTTCGCGTGGCCGCTCATCCTGCGGCATTTCGCGGATTTTCAGCTGCGCCATTGAATTTGGAGCGAGCGGCGTCAGTGCCGCGACTTCAGACGCGAAGTTGATCGAACATTTCGCACAATGCGTCGCCGAGACAGAACAATGCCTCGGCGTAAGGACTCGATTTAATTTCATCCAATGCGTTTTGCGCCTCGCGAATCAAGTCGCTCCCAGCGGCGATCGATTCATTTAGCGCTCCATTGGTCGCGCCATTCTTCAAGAGCTCAATCATTTCTTCGACTCGCTCTTCGAGGACAAGCTGGCAACAACGTTCCCGCTCAAATTCCGATGCTGAGCGCAGGAAGATCAGAACTGGCAGCGTGAACTTACCTTTGCGGAGATCGGTTCCGAGGGTCTTGCCGGTTGCTCCTTCGTTCCCGGCAAGATCGACACAATCGTCGTAAATCTGATACGCGGTGCCAATTTGAAACCCGAAATTCTTGAATCTTTCGATCACACTGGGGTTTGCCTCGCTTATTACGGCAGCTAGTTCCGCAGCCGCGGAGAACAGCGATCCCGTTTTCATTTCTACAATTCGCAAGTAGTCCTGAACGCCAAGGTTGAGATCAAACTTGCGCTGTGTCTGAATCATTTCGCCAGAGCAAACAGTTGCGGCCGTACGCGCAATTGCACGCCCGATGCCCGCGTTTTCAAAATTCGTCGATAAGGTAAGCGCATGAGCAAAGAGACAATCGCCGAGCAAAACGCTCAGCGAATTTCCCCAGCGCGCGTTCGCAGTAGGCTGCGCTCGGCGGCGCTCTGCTTCGTCCATTACGTCGTCGTGTACCAACGTCGCGATGTGGATGAGTTCCACGATCACGGCAAGATCGACATGTCCTGAGTTGATCTCGCCGGTTGCGCCACCGGCCAGAAGTGTCAGCAGCGGCCGTAAACGTTTACCGCGGCTGCCGATTGCGTACACGACGTAGCCTTCGATTGCCGGATCGAAAGCCGCTGCTTGTTGCGCAATGCGTGTCTCGACTTGTTCGAGATGCGGCTGAACCAACTTCGCGACTTTGGCCAGCGAGCCGGCGGGAGAGGCGGCCGCCGCAGTTCCAGTCAGCCTCGGCCGTGAGCGCGCGAAGAGTTCCACGAGGCGAGGATAGCGGCGTGAGTTGTGTGTTGTCAAAGCAACACGAGCGTAAATTTTCAAGGGACACGCGCCAAACTTGCTCGCGGCTCGTTCAAGACTGTTCAGCGTTTTCGCAGCCAACTCTCGGTACCGTACTTTTCCTGAGCGAGTTTTCGCGCCAGCTTCAAAATTTCTTCATCGACTTTTCGCTCGCAGCAATTCGCGGACAGGGCCTGCGCAAATCGTTCGGCCAAACCGTTCCCAATATCGATCCCTTGGATGCTGCCCTGTTGCAGCAAACCGCGGCGCGTTCGGCGTTGAGCGGCGCCTGCGATTTTGCGGCCATCGATCATCACGTCTGCACGCACCGGTGTTGTGAAACAATTGTAGCTGGCATTGCTGATGACGGCTCGCCTCGGCGCAACCGGCGCACTGAATCGGCCGGGGTCATCGCCCCTGGCTACAACTGCATGATGCCCCGTTTCAGCCAACGCAGCGCACAGGGCGCAATGGATCTTTTCATAGACTGATATCGATGCGACGACAAAGTCCGCATCGTTCGCCGGAATTAGAATCGAATAAGTGAGGTCTTCTCCGTGAAATACAATTCCGCCGCCAGTCCAACGCCGGACCAGATCGCGCTGACCCTGGTAATTGGCGACGTCAGCAAATCGACCAAAATATCCAAATGAGAGAGCAGGGGACTGCCAGCGATAAAAACGAACGGCGGGAACTGCAAGACCCTCGAGCAGCGCTTCGTCAATTGCCATGTTCACCGCCGCTGAGTGGGCGTCGTCGTCCTGATAAATAGCTAAGGTCGTGAACAAACCCCGTGTCGCCTCATTACTTTTGTCATTCCGAGCGAAGTCGAAGAATCTCTGACTGCGAGGGTCCGAAACAACGATCCCGCTGTGGCGGGAGACTTTGCTCGACATGACAATTAGGTGCGAAACTCATCCAAAATCTTCGCGACAGCTTCGTTTGGGTTTGGGTGGGCAATAATCGGCCTACCTATGACAAGATAATCTGCACCTGCTTCGAGCGCCTCGCATGGAGTCATCGTTCGTTTTTGATCACCGGGTTCCGACAAACTCGGTCGAATCCCAGGGACAACGATTTTGATCTTGTCACCGAACTCACGACGGAGAGGTTTGATTTCGTGCGAACTGGCTACAACTCCATCGATTCCTGCTTCAATCCCTAATTTCGCCAGGCGCAACACCTGATCATCGACTTTGTCCTGAATTCCAATTTCCCGTAGCGTCTCTTCAGTCGCACTCGTTAGAACAGTCACGCCCAGGAGCAACATGTTATTTACTCGCGCCGCAGTCGCGGCGCGGATCATTTCGCTGCCGCCGCTCAAGTGAATGGTGAGCATCTGCACGCCAAGGCGGCTCGCGGATTCGACGGCTCGGGCGACCGTATTTGGAATGTCGTGCAGCTTGAGATCGAGCCACACCTTGGAGCCTGTAGCCGAAACCGGGCGCACAATTCCGGGGCCTTCCGCGGTATAAAGTTGCAGCCCGATCTTGAAAAACGAGATTTGGTCGCGCAGCTTTTCAACGAGCTTAAGCGCTTCTTCCTTTGTCGGTACATCCAGCGCGACGATGATTTTGTCAGCTGCTTTTGTCATCATGGCAACCACTTGTCATGTCAAGCGAAGTTGAGACATCTCTCGATATTTCCGTCGACCGATAAGAGATTCCTCGACTTCGCTCGGAATGACAGAACAAATTGCAAGGAACTATGCAAGTCCTCGCTCCTGCGAAGATCAATCTTTCGCTGAAAATTCTTGGCCGGCGGAACGATGGTTTCCACGAGCTCGACACGGTCATCGCGCCGATTTCGCTCTACGACGAGATCAGAATCAATAAAGGGCACTCGGGAAAGGGCATCGAGTTTCGCTGCGACGATCCATCAGTCCCGCAAGGCAGCGACAATCTGGCTGTCCACGCTGCGAAGGCGTTCTTTGAAGCAACTAAGATCGACCCTGCGGTTTCGATCGAGCTCAAAAAGAAAATTCCGCATGGCGCCGGGTTGGGCGGCGGGAGCAGCGACGCCGCTTCCGTACTGCTTGCGCTCAACAAACTCTTCGATGTGAAATTATCACGGGAAGCGCTTGCCAAAATGGCGGCGCCGATTGGATCAGACGTTCCATTTTTTATTTTTCAGTCTGCTGCACGATGCGAGGGACGTGGCGAAATAGTCACGCCCGTGAAATTGCAGAGGCAGTTTTCGATCCAGTTGTTGAAACCGGGCTTCGCCATCTCAACAGCATGGGCATACTCGCGCTGGCAGTACTCTCGAGAATTCCCGGGAGTTCGTTACGAAGCCCAGGAATTTGCTGATCAGACTTTCGTGAACGAGCTCGAACGTCCAGTCTTCGAGAAATTTGTTTTTCTCGCCGAACTGAAAACGTGGCTGCTTAGTCAATCGGAAGTCGGCGCGCCGCTCATGTCGGGTTCCGGTTCGACAATGTTTGCCGTGATGCGCGAGAATGCAGATGCGGATTCTGTGGCGACGCGGGCCAAAACAGCACTCGATCCAGAGCTGTGGACCTGCAGCTGTAAGACGCTCTGAATCAAACCCGCGAGCGACGACGCCCGGTCCCGCGGCTGCGGGCCGAATATTTCGCCGGCCTTCGTTTTGGTTCGATTTTCGAAATGCCGGTGCCGCCTTTCACCTCCATGATCTGATCGCGCAAAAGGGCTGCGCGCTCGAATTCGAGGTTCGCCGAGGCTTCCTGCATCTCTTCTTCCAATTCTCGTAGCAGTTCGGTCACATTGAAATCGCCGCCAGCCTCCTGAATAACCGATGCGGCGATTTCGCGTCCGCGAAGAATGGTATGCAAACTTTCCTGCACGGCCCGCCGAACCGTTTGCGGAGTGATGCCATGCTTTTCGTTGTATTCCATCTGCTTTGTGCGCGGGTATTCGGAAATCGAGATAAGCGCTTCCATGCTCCGCGTAACCTGATCTGCAAAGAGCACTACTTCGCCGTTCACATGTCGCGCGGCGCGACCCGCCGTTTGAATCAGAGAAGTCTGGCTCCGCAAGAAACCTTCCTTGTCCGCGTCGAGAATGCACACTAGCGAAACTTCCGGAAGATCGAGACCTTCACGGAGCAAATTGATGCCCACAAGAATGTCGAAATCTGCGGCGCGTAGTCCGCGCAAGATCTCGACGCGTTCGATCGCGTCGATGTCGCTATGCAAGTACCGCACTTTTAATCCGACATCGCGCAGATAATCTGCCAAATCTTCCGCTGTCCGCTTGGTCAGCGTTGTCACCAGAACTCGCTCACTCTTTTCCACGCGCTGACGGCAGAGCTCAATGGTCTCGTCGATCTGATTCTTGAGGGGCTTGAGGGTGATTTTGGGATCGAGAAGTCCAGTAGGACGGATGATCTGCTCGACGACCAGCGGCGCACCCGGTGTGTGCACATCAAATTTTTCCGGCGGTTCATCAGTACGTGAAACCAGAACGTCTGAATTGGACGATGAACGTTGTGCCCGGGCTCGCCGTTTCTCTGAGTTGAGCGCCTGCTCGCGATCTATTGGACTTAAGCCTTTTTCGCCCGGCAACACAAATGGAACAAGTTCTCCCTCCCCGATTCGCTGCCGCCTGTGCGGGATGTATCCCTTATTTCCAACCATGCTGTTTTGAATTTCAAATTCCGCCGGCGTCGCGCTGACGTAAATCGTCTGGTTCGTCAACTTCATGAACTCGTCGAAATTAAGCGGCCGATTATCGAGTGCGCTGGGCAAACGAAAGCCGTAATTTACTAGCACGGTCTTGCGTGAGCGGTCGCCTTCGTACATCCCGCCGATTTGCGGGATCGTGGCGTGTGACTCGTCGATGACTACGAGAAAATCTTTCGGAAAAAAGTCGATGATCGTGTACGGCTTGGAGCCAGGCGGGCGCCCGGACAAATGGCGCGAGTAATTCTCGATCCCGTTGCAGAACCCCATTTCCTGCAACATTTCCAGGTCGTATTCCGTGCGCATCCGCAGGCGTTGCGCTTCCAGGAGTTTGTTTTGCGACTCCAGTTCGACGATACGTTGCTCTAGCTCTTCACGGATCGTGCGTAACGCGCGATTGAGTTTGTCTGCAGGTGTTACGAATTGCTTGGCGGGGTAAAAGGTAATTACGGACAGCGACTCGTGTGCGTGCCCGGTCAAAGGATCAAACTTCGTGATCGCCTCAATTTCGTCGCCGAAGAACTCGATTCGGACGCCTTCTTCGTCTGCGGAACCGGGATACACCTCGACGACATCACCGCGCACGCGAAATCTGCCGCGCGAAAAATTCATATCGTTGCGCTCGTACAACATTTCGATCAAACGGCTCAGCACCGCTTCGCGCGATATGTGTTGACCTTGTTTTACAGTGAGCAGCATTTGTAAATAATCTTCCGGCGAAGTGATCCCGTAGATGCAAGAGACACTTGCTACCACAATAGTGTCACGGCGCGAGAGGAGTGCGCTCGTTGCCGAAAGCCGCAATCGCTCGATCTCCTCGTTGATGGAAGAATCCTTCTCGATGTAGGTGTCGGAGCGCGGGATATACGCTTCTGGCTGATAATAATCGAAGTAGCTGACGAAATATTCGACTGCATTCCGCGGGAAGAATTGCTTGAACTCGGAGTAAAGCTGCGCGGCAAGCGTTTTGTTATGCGAAATGACAAGCGTCGGCCGGTCCAACTCCCGGATCACGTTTGCGATCGTGAAAGTCTTGCCCGAACCCGTGACACCAAGCAGTGTCTGGTGACGGTTGCCGGCTTCAACGGACTTAATCAGCTTGCCAATCGCCTGTGCTTGGTCGCCTTTAGGTTTGTACTTCGATTCGAGCTGAAAAGACATTAAACAATCTAGCAGCGACTGTTGAGAATGCCCAGTGCCACCTGGCGATGATTAGCCCCAGATCTGTCCCAGGACTCTGCGGAAATTCCCGCCGAGGATCAGTTCGATGTCTGCGTCGGAGTAGCCCCGGCGAATCAGGCCGTCAGTTATGTCAAACATGCGTTTGTAATGATTCGCGCCCTCGATGTCCATTTTGTCGCGGAAGGCGTAACTAGACTTGTACAGACCCCTTAACCATTTCTTGTAATCCTCCGGAAGTGCGTCGTAGCCGTCGAGATCGATATCACTACCAACACCTACATGTTCAACTCCGACGAGCTTGGCGACGTGATCGTAATGGTTCAGCAGGTCTTCTATCGTAGTCGGTTCCCTGGCAGAAACGAAATTACGGACGCCGGTGATACCCATCACTCCTCCTTTGGCCGCCATCTTGCGGATCGCTTCATCAGTTTTGCATCGTGGCTGATCGGGATTGAGTGCCCGGCAATTGGCATGAGTGATGAGCACTGGCGCCTTGGAAATTTCGAATGCATCGAGCGTCGTGCGATCGCCGCAATGAGCGACATCAACGGCCATTCGTACTTTGTTCATACGTTCGATGATCGTAACGCCGAAATCACTGATGCCATCGTCGCGTCGCTCTGTGCTTCCGTTGCCGATCAGGTTGCGGGTATTATAGGTGAGCAGCGACACACGTTGTCCGAGTTGATAAAATCGATCGACGTCATCCGGCGTCCGAAAATGCTCGGAGTTTTGCAGTCCTAGAATAATGCCGATTTTGCCGGAGCTCTTCGCGGCATCGATGCCTGTGGCGCCATCTACACGCATCAGGTGGTCTCCGTAATGCGCAATGAATCCATTCCACAGACCGAGAAACCACATCACCTGGTCGTACGCGTTTGGTCCGGTCGTTCCCACGCCGATATGCATCGCGTCGATTCTGGAATCTTTGAAGCGCTGAAAATCAGCAACAGTAAATGTTTCAGGATTGGTGAACCAGGTCGGGCGCTTGTCTCCCTTGAACGGCGCCAGCACTCCGAGCAGCGTGAAGGGGTTAAGCATGTCCACTATTGTGGCGCGGTGAACCAGCTCGATGGCCCGGGTCGAGTATTTAGTAGCGCTCTCCGCGAAGAGCTGAAACCAGCCGCGATTGATCGTGGGCGCGGTGATTGTCGCTGCGGCAACACCTAGCAAGCGCTTCAAGGACTGACGGCGTGTTATCATGCCTGGGCTTTCTCGGTAATTTGTGTCGATTTTAGGGTCAGTTGACAGAAAAACCAGTTTTCTGGAATTATGGGCCGGTGAAGACAACGCTCAATTTGCCCGACGAGCTCATCATCGCGATTAGTTGTGCTCCCGGTCGATGCTGATATCATCCGTTTACCTCTTGGTCTTTGGCGACCACACTTCAGCCGTGCCAACGTTGACGCAGTCGTTAGCGGAAGCATTGGCAACGCTGTGATGCATACGACGAGAATGCGCAGAGCGCGGTTATGAATGTGAAAAATTGCTTGGCAGGCTGAAACGATATGTCCACTAGCACTGGGGCCGGTGTGCGGCTGGAGATCGGCCATGTCTTGTTCATGGACGTGGTCGGCTACTCCAAGTTACTCCTGGACGAGCAGCGCGAGCTGTTAGAACGCCTGACTGAAATCGTCCGCCACACCGAGCAAGTTCGTGCTGCGGAGGCGACAGATAAATTGATTCGTCTTCCGGCTGGAGACGGAATGGCGCTGGTTTTTTTCAACAGCCCCGAGGCGCCTGTGCAATGCGCGATCGAGGTCGCTGAAAAGCTAAAGCAATATCCTCAGCTGAAGCTTCGGATGGGGGTTCACAGCGGGCCGGTCAACGAAGTTCGGGATGTAAATGGTCGAGCGAACGTTGCAGGCGCAGGAATTAATATTGCACAGCGAGTGATGGATTGTGGCGATGCAGGTCACATTCTCTTGTCCAAGCGCGTGGCCGAAGACCTGACACAGTCGCGACAGTGGCGTCCTTACTTGCACGATCTGGGCGAATGTGCCGTCAAGCACAGCGTCCCCATCTCCATTGTAAATCTCTACACGGACGAGATTGGGAACGCGCAATTGCCGGAGAAGTTTAAACAATGGCAATCGGAGCAAGCCGCGCAGGCGGCAGATGGTCCTCCATCGTTCTTTCGACGCAAAGGTCTCTTGATCGCGGCCGGTGCTCTCTTGATCGGCGTCGCCACCTTTGGCGTTTGGCTCTATTTCAAACAAGCGGAAGTAACGTCGATCGTGCCGGAGAAAACCATCGCGGTCTTGCCATTCCAAAACTTCAGCCCGGACAAAGACAACGCATTTTTCGCAGACGGCGTTCAGGACGACATCCTCACCAGTCTGGCAAAGATCAAAGACCTCAGAGTGATCAGCCGTTCGTCTGTAATGAAGTTTCGCGACGCTGCAGCACAGAACCTGCGCGCCATCGGCAAAACGCTTGGCGTGGCAAATGTCCTCGAGGGCAGTTTGCGGCGGGAAGGTGATCGGGTAGTCGTCAACGTGCAATTGGTCGATGCACAGAGCGCACGGCAGATATGGGCGAACCGCTACGACCGCACTCTGGCTGACTCGCTGGGATTGCAAGGCGAGTTGGCCAGTGAAATCGCCGATGCTCTCCGCGCTACGCTGAGTACGGATGAGCAAGCGCGAGTGACAGCCAAGCCCACGCAAAACCCGGATGCTTATGTATTTTATTTGCGAGCAAATCAAATCTCGCGGAACCCCGACACGCTGCTGCAGGATTACAAGACCGCAGAGCAACTTTACAGGCAAGCGATCGCGCTGGACCCGAATTTTGCGCTCGCCCATGCGCGGCTTGGCTCGGTTTGCGCTGAGATTTTCCATTATTACGAGCCGACCGAGGATTGGAAAAACAAAGCTCGCACCGAAGCGCAAATTGCTTTGCGTCTCCAACCCAACCTGGCAGAAGCGCACTTTGCTCTCGGTCAATGCATTTATTGGATGGACCAGGATTACGAGCGCGCTCTCGAACAATTCGAAATCGCTTCTCGTTTATCGCCGAGCAACGGGGATGTTGGACGGTTAATCGCAGCGATCAAACGCCGGCAGGGGAAATGGGAAGAATCGCTTCAAGAGTACGAAAGAGTTGCGAAGATTGATCCCCAAAATCCAAATACCGCCCGCGAGCTTCTTTATACGAACACGGCAATGCGTCGCTGGCCGGAAGCGGCCCGGTGGGCGGAGAAACTGCGCGCACTGGCACCTGCATCGCTCGTTGCGAAAATTCAAAGCGGCTACGTGGACTTTTGGTGGAAAGCAGACACCGGTTTGTTGAAGTCTTTGCTGAACGAAGTTCCTTCTGGTGTCGATCCTGATGGCGGAGTTGCCTCTGTTCGATGGGAGGTCGCAATGTTGGATCGAGATTTCGCATCAGCTAGGCACGCGATCGATGCTTCGAGTGCCAGAGAATTCTCGTACACTAACGAGGGATCGACGCCGCGGAGTTTCTTTGAGGGCTGCACCGCCCTGGCGCAAGGTGATGTTGTTGGGGCACAAAAATATTTTGAAGACGCGCAGTCCGTTTTTGAAGACGCCGTCAAAGAGGCGCCTTTGAGCGCTATTCGGCATGCTAACCTGGGCTGGCTCTACGCGTTTATGGGGCGCAAAGAGGACGCGATCCGGGAGGGCCGTCGCGCGGTCGAACTGAAGCCGGAATCTAAAGATGCCGTTGACGGCGTGATTGTGAATTGCTACCTCGCGTTGATCTATGCTCGCGTCGGTGAAAAAGATCTGGCGTTTCCGCTTCTCGAGCGACTACTCAAGACGCCCGGCGCAGTGGACAGCGTCGATTACAGCGTCACCGTCAACGACCTGAAACATCGCTGGGAATGGGACCCTATTCGGAGCGATCCGCGTTTTCAAAAGCTCCTTGAAAAACCAGCGAAGTGACTGGCCTGCGCTTAACCTTCGCTGAGGTATTGACCGATTCTGATGTAGTGACATTCGATTGCTCAGCCGTTTCAATCGAACCCGAACTTGTCGATTGCCAATCGTGCGCAAAAGATGAGGCTTGACCTGCCGATCAAGCAGTGAATCCAAAAAAGTTTTTTGCTGAGCTAAAGCGAAGAAAAGTCTATAGCGTCGCGGTCGCCTATCTAGTCGGTGGGTGGGCGCTCGCTCAAGGCATTGCTCAGGTCTTGCCTGTGTTCGACATCTCGAATTGGGTCGTGCGCCTTATTGTGCTGCTAGTCATACTGGGATTTCCAGTCGCGCTGGTGCTTTCTTGGTTCTTCGATCTTACGCGGTACGGAATTGTCCGAACGCCCGATCTCGACGCTCGCAGTATCAATACCGTCCGATCTGTGCGCGATTCCGGTGGAGAGGATACAACCGAAAAATCGATTGCCGTTTTGCCTTTCAACGATTTAAGCCCGTCCAAAGATCACGCCTACTTCGGCGAGGGTATTGCGGAAGAGCTTCTGGGAGCACTGGCGAAAGTTGATGGCCTGCGCGTCGCGGCGCGGCGATCTTCATTCTGGTTTAAGGACAAAGAGGCCGAGCTCGGCGAAATCGCATCAAAGTTAAGTGTTGGACACGTGCTCGAGGGCAGTGTTCGTCGCGATGGTAATCGGGTGCGCATCACCGCGGAACTGATCGACGCGGGCGACGGATTTACCATTTGGTCAGAAACATATGAGCGTGAAATGCACGGAATTTTCGCACTACAGGATGAGATCACTCGTTCCATTGTCGATACTCTCAAGCTCAAGCTTGCAATCTCGCCGTTGCGTCCAGCTCGGAGCACGGATGCCTACGATGCTTATCTGGAGGGCCTCGTTTATTCCGACAAAAACACCGAGCCCGAGTTGCGCAAGAGTCTCGAATTTTTTCAGCAGGCGCTCGAAAAGGATCCCAAGTTTAGTCGGGCGTGGACTGGAATCGCGAAAGCATGGCTGTGGCTGGCCGACGCTTACGTGCCCCCGCTTGAAGCGTATCCCAAGGTTCGTGATGCCGCTCTTCGCGCTTTGCAACTCGACGACGGGGAGGCCGAAGCGCACGTGTATCTGGCCGAGACCAAGCGCATACTGGACTGGGACCTTGATGGAGCGCAGGCGGAATTCAATCGCGCGGTCGCAATTGATCCGAATTCGACGCCATCGAATTACTTTATCGCTGCGCTTTACGCCGCGCGCGGTGACCGCGACAAAGCACTGGCTTACTTGCAGCGCACATCGAAGATCGATCCGGCCTCACTTTGGGTGAGCAACTTCGCCTGCGAACTTTACCGTTACTTCGGTCTTTACGATGAAGCGATTGCGGCTGGAGAACGCGCGCTCCAACTTGATCCGACATTTGCCCATTATGGTGAGCCATCGCTGGCAGCGCTGTATCGCGAGATGGGGCGATTCGATGATGCAATTGTTCTCTACCAAAAGGCTCGAGAATTCACTGGCAGGCCAGGGTTTGGTCTGGCGATCACATACGCTCGCATGAACCAGCGCGAGAAGGCGCTGAAAGCTCTTGAGGGAGCTGTCGCAGGCTGGGGCTACCGTCCGGGTGACGCCATCGCGCATGTGCATGTAACGCTTGGCGCGCATGATGAGGCGATTCGCGAACTCGAACGCGCGTGCGAGCAGCGGTCGTCATCCTTGCACGGAGTTGGTATCGCTCCGGAGTTTGTGCCGCTTCGTTCGGACAAGCGTTTCAGGTCAATTCTCAAAAGAATCGGGCTTGAACCTGAGAAAGTCTTTGCAGCAACAGCCGCCTGATTATTGAACGATCACGTGCCGCCCATGGCCATGGGCGGGCACTCCGTGCTTGTCTAAATCTTGCTGCGCCACGTGCATTCCGAAGAGCAGGACCGCAATCAGACCGAAATATAATATCGACATCGTCCAGCGCTGTGACGGTGTGACTTCAAAATAACGCTGTTCTTCCTCAGTTCGTCTGCGGAAAAGCGAATAGATCCGCGGCAGCGACAAGAGAACAATCAACCAGATAATGAAATTCGGGTATTTCCATCCGAACCAGAGAAGCACTGCGAATCCTGGCAACCAAAGCCAGCGTGAGAGCGCGGTCACGATGCGCCCGCCATCAAGCATTCCGACCGGAGTGAGATTAAAAAGATTGAGAAAATACCCAAACCACGCGAGCGCGATGAAAAGAGGTGCGGCGAAGAATTCGCCCAAGACATTGCAAACCAGCGCGCCAAGACTCCCCAGCATCGGGCCGCCGATGCCGACGCATGCTTCCATCCACGCATTGCGTGGCGCTTCCTTGAGTGCGATGAACGCACCCATAAACGGAATAAAAACAGGCGCACTGACCTTCAGCCCGAACTTTTTGGCGACAAGCAGATGGCCGGTTTCGTGCACCAACAGGAGCAGGACAAATCCGACCGCGAATTGCCAGCCCCACATCTGGGTATAGATCCAGATCATCAGCAGCATGGTCCCGCCGGATTTCAGCAGAATGGGGAGAAATTTCAGGAGTGGCAGCAGAACAAACTTCAGCTTCGCGAAAAACTTCGCGATCAGCACGCCAATCACTCCGAGCGGCGCGAGCGCTTTTTTCACCCGACTCCAAGCCGTTTCCTCGGATGGAGCCTTGTACTTCTCAATTGGTTCGGTTTGAAGATTCACTGTGCGTAACTTGTTGCTGTGGAATTGCTAGTGGAGAAACTGTAGGGCGTTTCTGCGAAACGCCAACATCTCGGCGCCTGACACAGACGCCCTACAGCTCCTTGAATGCGGTGCCCAGGTGATCGAGGACGTCGCGCGGCAATAGCGATTGTTCACTTTGACTCCCATTAAAAATCGCGATTTCCGCAGCGCGCCCGCATAACCACGCGCCGAGTCGCCCTGCATCGTAAAGAGAGAGACCTTGTCCTGCTAATCCTGCGCAGACACCGGTGAGAATATCGCCCATTCCGCCCGTGGCCATTCCCGGATTACCGGTCGTGTTATAGCTTAGCGGCCGATCCCGTTCAGCTATGATGGTTCGGCTGCCTTTCAACAAAAGCGTTATCGGAAAACGGTGGCAGAATCTTGTCGCCGTTTTGGCGCGCGTCTCTTTTTCGCCACGCGACAGTCGTTTCATCTCGCCGGGATGCGGCGTGAGCAACCGTTTACCCTTGCAATGCTTGAGCGTGGAGATTTTTTCCGCCAAAATATTGAGGCCGTCAGCGTCAATCACCATCGGTTGCTTCGCTTTTTCGATCAGTTCCAGAATCTCGGCAGCGCGGGATTTTCCAAGACCAGGCCCCACTGCCCAGACGTCGGTTTTTTCCTTGAGCAAATCGCGGTAAGACTTGAGTGGCTTGACCATTGATTCCATTGGCGCGGCGCCGGCGACAATTTCGTAGATTTCTTCGAGGACAAAAATCTCGACCAGTCCTGCGCCTGCACGCAGCGCGCCCTGCGAAGTCATCAGTACTGCGCCGATGAATCCCCTGGAACCGGCAACAACACCAATGCGTCCACACTGATTTTTGTATGTGCTGAATTTGCGCCTCGGCAGCAATTCACGAATAGCTGGCGGGGCCGCGACAACTTCTTTCGCTTTTTTTTCCGGAGCGCACAGTTCATCCAACTGCACAACTTCCAGCCTGCCCACGAAGTTCAGCGCGTCGTCCGCCAGCAATCCTGGCTTTGCGAATCCAATCGTGACGGTAAAATCCGCGATGACACAGTCGCGATCGGTTTTACCCGAATCGCCGTCGAGACCGGTCGGAAGATCGACAGCAAACACATAGGCATGCTTGTTTGCCCGCAAGTGATTGATGCTACGGCAGGCCGCGCGAATTGGATCGCGCAGCGGCGGTTTCGCCCCTAGCCCAAGCAAGCCGTCGAGAATTATCAACGGCGCAGCGGTGCCCACATATGCCTCTGCCGCCATCGCTTCCTGAGCGGCGGACAATTGTTCAGCCGCTTCTTCCAAAAGTTCGACAATAATCACGCCGACGTCAGTCGCGCCGCCGCGGGATGGCGTCGTACCTAGAATTTCGGGCGGTCTGCGGCGCAAGCTTTCAAGTTTCTTGCGCATCAGTCCGCTGCAATCGGCTTGCTGAAAAGCAAGTCGTACTTCGATTTTCCATCCGAGGCGCCGTAAACGTTCAGCAGCAACCAGCGCATCACCCGCATTGTGACCTTTTCCGGCGAACACAATGCACTTGCCGGGTTTCCGGAAAAATCTGGTGACGGCTTGCGCAATGCCGGCGCCAGCCTTGTCCATCAGCGTTTCAACTTCTACGCCCCGCGCGAAGGCGGCTTCTTCCGCCGCTCGCATCTGCGCCGAAGTCAGGACCGGCAGGTTCAATTATTCCTCCTGATCTTTTGAGGCCGCTTTTGTCTCTGACCCAGCTGGCTTCGATGAACTTTTCTTCCGCCGCGTGCTTTTCTTGTGAGAACGCTTGGATCGGTGGCGTTCAGATTTCGCCACTTTGGTTTGATCCATGTACGGTTGTAACGGAATGGTTTCGCTTGTCGCCACTCGCGTCGTCGTTAACGCGCTCGTGACGGAATTGCGGCCGCGGACGCCGGCTGCAATTTCTTCTGCGAGCTTTTGACGATAAGAAGCGGTTTGGGCGTACGCGGCTTCGGTTGGGTTGGTTAGGAACCCGCATTCCACCAGCACAGCCGGAATCGTCGTCTTTCGCAACACGTAGTAACCACGGCGCCGTACCCCGCGATTGGAGGAAGGCGCGCCGCCTGCGACAAAATAATGGATCGCAGAGGCGAGCGGCAGGCTGTCGCGACTATAAAAATATGTTTCTATCCCACCCGCGCCCATCCGTTTTGCCGAGTTGAAATGGATACATACAAAAAGCGCGTTCGGGTAGGAGTTGGCGATTGCTACCCGCCCACCCAGCGAAACGAATACATCGCTATCACGGGTCATCACGACCCGATAGCCGCTGGTGGCGAGAACGCGTTGAAGGCGCTGTGCGACATCCAGGGTCATATCCTTTTCTGTTACCCGCTGACCTGGGATTCCGCCGCGGTCATGGCCGCCATGGCCCGCATCAATCACTACGGTAGTGGCCGATCCGCTGTCTTGAGAAGCGCGCTTCGCGTGAGCCGTGGAGAAAGTCCCCAGAAACGCGATTAGCAAACTGGCGGCAAACAGATGGTGTCGGTAGGAATTTGTCAGCATCACTGATCGTCTTTCGGCGGTTCGGGCGGGCGAGCCGACAGCTTTGGCGCCGTGCCACGCGAGCTTTGTGCGGCCGGCGATTCAATCGTGCCGCCCCGCACGGCTACGTCGCCATTTGCGGCACGAACGAGGCGCGGCCGGGTTTTGGTTTCCATGAAGGACGAGTGTGCCAGCAGTTCGCCATTCAAGCCGACGCGCGAATACGTCCAGGCACGTGGGGTGGAGCAGTGCAGAACATGCAATTGATTTGCGTGGTCGATCTCCGCCTGTGGTTCTTCAAAGGCGATGGCCCGGCCCAACGAATAAGTCGAATAAACGATTCCACTGTCCTTGTCCTGCACACGCACGTACAAAGAAGTATGGTCCGGAAAGCGGTTGGTGAGAAGCGAGTACGTGCGCACGTTGCCAGGAGTTCCTACACCATCGGGGATGCCGACTGTCTGCTGCCAGATTGGCCGCGCATCGGTTACTTCAAAAACTCGCGTTGGGGAATAAAAAAACTTTCCGAGGTCGGCAAAATAAACGTTTGTCCGCACATGATACGTGCCGAAATCGTGCACAGGATAAAGTGGCGTCAGATTGATTTGATGGGTAACCCTCTGCCCGGCTTCGATCTTTAAGGGCGCCTGACCGTTTTCGGCACTAATCGGTGCGATGGGCTGACCTTCACTTCCAGTTATCTCAAACCCAAGCCATGATTGCCCGTCGGCATTGTGGAGGTCGATGTCGCGTCCGGCCAGATTGGTGATACTTAGGGTCACTACCACCGGTTCGTAAGCGATGTACTGCAATCGCTTGAATTTCAGGTCCACCTGAATTTGGGCTTCCGCTCTGAAGCCAAAAAGCGAAATACAAGCAATGCCAATAATGCATCTAATCACATTGCTTAACGACGAAATCCGAATGACGCAGGTAGTTAAAACGTTAAAAGAGTTAATAAAGTTACAACGGTTACGCATCGCCACTCTTTTCAGCCAGTCTTTGCACCTTCTTAACTTTGTAACGCTTGTAACTTTCCCCTCTCGTCTCTCATTGTGTCGAACTGTTCTCGGCTGCAGGAAAAAGCTGTAAAAGCCGCGACGGTTCGGCCTGAACGGCCTGCAATTTATCGCCGTAATAAATTCGAATCCTGTATCCGAGATATTTTCGCTTTCCAGTATTTGTGGCGGAACTTTTGGCGCCTCTGCTTTTTTGTCCCGGGCGGACCGTTGCCGCCGCCTCAGAAAGCGATGACTCCGGCGACCCGACTCCTGTTTTCGGGCGGAGATAATTGACCGACAGTACCTCGGGATTCGTGTCGGCCCAATCATGCTTTGGCGTCACCCATTCGTAATTCACGTCCGCGTCGGTGAGCTTCACATCCTTGTCACCAACCGTGTCATAAAATTCCACCAAGATCTTTACTTTGGTGTGATCGATCGTTGCGCCTGGCTGTTTTTTTATACCGATCTTTAGTGCGAGGTTGGTCTCGGCGTCTGGATCGGATGTCTCAGCGGCTTTGACTTCGGTGATGCCCATGACGGAGCCTTCCGGATTGCCGGCAACATCCCTGTGCGATGCAGCATCGAGTGACGCGCTTGCCATGCTAGCGTCTGTTGTGGCGGGGGTTGGCACCCCCAACTTCAGGCGCTGATCGGCCAATTCATATGCTTCTCCAACCGAAGGGCCCATATCGTGTAGTTTACGCCACACTTCGTTCGACTTGTCATAAACCTGCATGGAATCATACGTCTTTGCTATTTCCTCGAGCACGGTGACGTTGCTGGGTTCGCTGTCCAACGCTTCCTCGAACCGCGCGAGCGCGTTTGTTGTATCGCCACGATCACGCAGCTCGGTGCCTTCTCGCAAAAGTTGATCAACAAGCGACGGAGGAGGTGTCTGGGCCATCGCTTTGGGTGAAGAAGCCGTCTGCGTTGCCGGCGGTGCCATTGCGGGTGTTGAAATGGGAAGAGCCACGGGTCGTGCGACGCTTGTTGCAACTGCCTGCGCCGGCGTTCGCGCAGCTCGGATCCGACCGACATAATAGGAGGTGGCAGCGAAGATTTCTGCCACCGCCAGAATCACAACCAAGCCGAGCCCGACGTTAAAGCTTGGATCGATCTGCGTAGCCCGTGAAAGAAGAGTCCGCATGCAGCAATAAACCCCAATCCTGTAAGCGCGCCCTCGCCAAGCTGTCAACTCGCGAAGGCATTCGGAGTCAACTCGGGCTTCCGCCCTGTTAGACCGTTGAAATGTTGAATCGTTACATCGGATACTCGTTTCAACGTGTAACGTTTTAACGAATCACCGGCGCTAGCGCGAAATATCGTCCTGCCCCAGCATCGTGAATCCCTCGCCCATTAGCACGGAAGACGCGCATTCGGTATCGTCTACATGCAGAGCAATCGCGGCAAAGCCGCGCGGACGAATGAGCAGGGGATAAGCAAAATGGACATTCACCTCCGCCATGACCAGTGCGGCAAGTAGTTTCACCAGTTGTGTGGCCACTTCTCGAATTTCTACGACCACGACTTCACAAACGCCGAATGGCACGTTTTTTTCCCGGAACAATTTCTCCACGCGCGCCGGGTCACTCGCGATTATCCGAGCGATGGCCGAATCGGTCGATTCGGAAACGCTCAGCGCCACGGCGTGAGTGCTCTGAGTGCTGAGCAGTTTCACGACGTCCAGCATTGCCCCCACCTTGTTCGGAAGAAAAACAGAGAACTGTTTCACCAGCGGTCCCTCCATTTTCGACGTTGTTTCCGGTAAATTCGCAGTCATTTCGATAGCGGCACCCTGCTGGAACATCCCAAGGCGTGCCAGGTAAACTATCTCATTTTCGGTCTTTCATTGGCAAACTAATATATTCCAACGTCAACGCGTTATTGAGGCTGTTCATTTTGCGCGACGTCAATATACTGCCGCAATGATTGCCGGAGCGCATTTTCTTCTCTACAGCAAACACCCTGAAGCCGATCGTGCCTTCTTCAAAACGGTGCTGGAATTCCCGTCGGTCGACCTTGGCGATGGCTGGCTGATATTTGCATTGCCGCCTGCCGAACTGGCAGTCCATCCCGGTGATGGCGAATTTGTGCAGATGCATGCAGAACATTCCATGCTGGGAGGCCTTCTCTATCTAATGTGCGACGATTTGGGCAGCGTAATCGGATTGTTGAAAAGTAAGGGTGTGACCTGTGCGAATCCGGTGGAAGCCGAGTGGGGAATCAGCACGAGTGTTCGGCTGCCGAGTGGCGGCGAGATCGGTCTTTATCAACCGACTCACCGCACGATGATTGAAGCACGTTCAACTTGAAACAAGGCGAGGTTTTAGTTCCAAACTTCGCAACGCTTGGATTCACCTTCGATGGATGAAGAAAATGAGTTAATCGCGCTGCGGCGCAGAAAACTCGACGCGCTTCGTGCGAAAGGCATCGAGCCATTCGGCGGCGGCTTTGAGGTAACCGGATCGATTACGGAGGTGCGGGAAAAGTTTAAGGACGGCGAAACCCTTCGCGCAGCCGGCCGCATTACCGCGCATCGCGACATGGGCAAGAGTCATTTCCTCGATCTGCGCGACGCGACGGGGCGCATTCAAATCTACATTCACGCGAAAGAGGTTGGGGTGCAGCTGATGGACCTTTTTCGGTTACTCGATCTTGGCGATTTTATCGGCGTGGAGGGAACCTGTTTTGTCACTAAAAGCGGGGAACCGACATTGAAAGTGCGCACGTTCCAATTACTGGCCAAAGCCTTGCGGCCGCTCCCTGAGAAATGGCACGGATTACAGGACATCGAAGCCCGGTACCGGCAACGTTACCTTGATCTTCTTACCAATGAGCATTCCCGCGCGGTGTTCGAAAAACGCATCGCAATTGTCCGAGAAACGAGGCGCTTCTTCGAGGACCGCGGCTTTCTGGAAGTGGAGACGCCAATTTTGCAGACGATCCCAGGAGGTGCCGCCGCCGAACCGTTCAGAACACATCATAAGGCGCTCGGCATCGATCTTTATCTGCGCATTGCGTTGGAGCTCTATCTGAAACGTTTACTTGTCGGTGGACTCAACAAGGTATTCGAAATCAATCGTAACTTTCGTAACGAAGGTATTTCCAGAAAACACAATCCGGAATTCACAATGCTCGAAGCTTATTGGGCGTATGCCGATTTTGAAAAGATGGCGAATCTCACTGAAGAACTGATTTGTTATCTCGCCGAGAAAATCTGCGGTTCGCTAACAATCGAGCATCGGGATTCCGAGGAAAAAGCTGTTCGCACGATCAACCTGAAACGGCCCTGGCGCCGTGCGCGTTATCACGATTTGGTGCGGGAAGTTGCCGGCAAGGATTGGTTTGAGCTCTCCAGAGAACAACGGCGCGATCGGGCCACGAATGAGTTCAAATTGGAAATCCTGCCGCAACTGGCCGATTTCGAAGTGACGCAGCACGTATTTGAAAAACTGATTGAAGAAAAGACGATCGATCCGCTGTTTGTCACGCACTGTCCGAAAGAGTTGGTGCCGCTGGCGAAACAAAACACGGCGGACGACTCGCTGGTCGACGTTTTCGAACTGATCATTAACGGAGCCGAAATTGCGCCCGGTTACAGCGAGTTAAACGATCCGCTCGTGCAGCGTCAGCGGCTGCTTGAACAGGCGGGCGAAGAGAGACAAAAAATTGACGAGGAATTTCTCCTCGCGCTTGAACATGGCATGCCGCCCGCCGGCGGCGTCGGCATTGGAATCGATCGGCTCACCATGCTGCTCACCGGGGCAGAGTCGATTCGGGACGTAATCCTTTTTCCTCTACTGCGACCGAAAAAACTGTAGCCGTCGCTCTGTCAGCAACGTTATCCATTATTACGTCAGCATGCTGCTTCGCACAGCGATGCGGCTACAACGATGCCCAGGCTCAGCCACGTTCCAAATCAAAAGTGACCTTTGCGTTGATGCGGTAATTTGTGACTTTGCCGTCGTCTACTTCAGCGGTGAATTCCTTGATGTAAATGGAGCGAACGTTCCGGAGTGTCTTTGTGGCTTCCTCCACCGCACCTTGCGCGGCATCCTCCCAACTCTTCGGCGATTGTGACATCAGTTCGATAACTTTAACGACTTTGGCCATGATGATTTATTCTCCTTTCTCTATTTATCGCAGGTCGCGCGCAACCCGCGCGTTTCTCGTCGCAATGTGTCTCACTCAACTCGTCGGTGCCTTAGCGTTTGGAAAAGTTTAGCCGGTAATGCGGAGTTGCTACGACGAACGCGATTCCGCTTAACACAGCGATGGATGCGAGCACGTAACGCAGCGTGATTGGTTCGCCGAGTAACAGTATTCCACCGGTAGCAGCCAGCACCGGAACGCTGAGTTGAACAGTGGCGGCGCTGGCAGTTTTTAACCCGGGTAGGGCGCTGTACCAAATTACATAACCAAGACCTGATGTAAGCGCGCCCGATGTTATGGCGTAGGTGATCCCAGCAAGACTGTAATTTGTCCATGGAAGGAAAATGATGCTGAGAGCAGCCGCGAACGGAACCGCGCGGACAAAATTTCCGGTCGTTACGCTTGCCGGATTCCGTTCTCCTTTACCGCGCAGTGAATAAATGCCCCAGGCTAAACCGGCCCCTAACATCAGGATCGAACCAATTAATGGCGGAGCGGAAAGTCCGGGGAATACAAGCACGACGAGTCCGGTAACCGCGACGATGAAACCGACAATTTGGATCGTGTTTAATCGCTCTCCCTTGTGCAGTCCCTGGAGAATCATCGTGGCCTGAACCGCCCCAAACAAAAGCAAAGCGCCGGTTCCGGCTGAAAGAGATGTATACGCGAATGAAAAGCCCGCCGCGTAAGCAAATAGCGCGACCGCTGAAATCCAGTTGCCATTTCGAAGTGACAAATAACGAGCGATGAGTGAGGAGTTGCAAAAAGTCTCAACTAACGGCGAAGCCGTTCGCTCAGCTACCATCTTCTTGCGAATGTTCATGATGAGCCAGAGCGCGACGGCCCCGGAGAAAACACGAAGGAGCGTGAAAGTTGCTGGATCGATGCTGCTTTTTGTCAATGCGGCTCGGCAAAGCAGTGAGTTGCTCGCAAACGCAATCATCGCCAGGAGCGTGAGTATGAGAATTCTTGTTGATCTCAGCATCGATGGAATTCGAAGCCGAACCATTCGCTGCAAACGCAGTATGAAATAATCAGCTCGAACTTCTTAAGAGATATCAATGTGCTTAGTGGTTTTTCAGCGAACGCCCCCAATGAAAAGACCCGTGTCCGATTCTCGCGCAAGCAAACGCTAAAAAAAAGCAATTGATCGGCAGCAGTCCGCGAAACGGATCTGATAGCTTCTGAGGTCAAGTGAAGCTCGCGCTGCGCATCGTTATATTTGCCTTCGTAATCTTACCGTCTTTGTCCGCTTTCGGCGGCGCGCGGCACTTCGGCTTTATCTATGAAGCACCAACCTCGGCGCCGGGAAGCTTCGAGTTAGAAAATTGGGTCACGTGGGCGCGCACAACCAATCCAGAGCATTCCGATCAAGTCTCCTTCCGGCACGAAATCGAAATCGGCGTCACCGATCGGCTTCAAGCGAGTATTTACCTGGCTGATTGGTTCTACGAAAATGGCCCAGCGCATTCCGGTTCCACCTACTCCGACTCGGCACTCGAGTTGATTTATAACCTAACGAATCCCGTTATCGATCCGATCGGTTTGTCGCTCTATCAGGAATACAAAGTCGGCGACCGATTATTCGAGTGGGAATCGAAATTGATCGCGCAAAAGAATTTAGGACCGCTTATTCTCGCATATAATGCGACACTGGAAGCAGTCTGGGAAGGACAAGGACTAGCTGAACGCGAAGGCGAATTTCAGCAAGCACTCGGCGCGAGTTACGAAATTTCGCCGCGAATTTCGGTTGGCTTGGAGTTTCTTCATGAATTCGTCTTGCCCGACTGGCACGATGCAGAAAGGATCAGGAACGTTTTCATCGGTCCAAACGTTTCGTATCGCCATCAAAGCTGGTTCGTGACAGTCACTGCACTCGCGCAACCAACAAACACACCGGATGAACCGGACTTTCAGCTGCGGACAATCTTCGGTTTCGGCTTTTGAGATGAAAGAACAATCGGTCTGTGTCGCTTTGTTTATCTGGTTGTTTTGGGGGTGCCAATCAAACAGCTATGCGCCTCCTCCACCTGTCACCTCGCAAATGCTGGCCGCTTCTGTCAGGAAAGAGTCACATGCCAATTTTGCTATGTTACGCGAAGGTCGCACGCTTTTTGTTCACCGCTGCATTGAATGCCACACGCTGCCCCCCGTCTGGCATTACAGACCCGACGAATGGCCGGGTATTGTCAGCAGCATGTCGCATCGCGCTAGTCTGAAACCGGCTGAGCGCGAAGCCATCGTGGCCTATATTTTGGCGGTGCGATCCCAATATTGAGCTATCGAGCTACGATTGAATCGCCCTTTTGCTCAATTTTGGGTGGCGGCGGTCAAGATCTGACATAGCCGGAGCCATACCTCTCAGTTTCTTACTTCAAACCGGCGAGCGGCAGACCATTGGCCGGGACCACCGGTGCCATTAGCGCGCGCACGCCACCACATTCTGAGCGTTGGCAGCGTGCTGGTGCTGAATTGAGATGTGGTTACCGTTTGATTCACAATCAGCGGCGAAAGAAAAGTGTCCTGATCATCGATCTGGATTGTGTAACTGACAGCTCCGGTGACGTCGCTCCAGTCGAATGCGATGTTTGTCCCAGGCGCGAAGCGCGCGTCCGCAGGCGGAGAGAGCAGCGCGGGCGGCGGAAGCGTTTGGGGAGGTGTTGGCGATGGCGGAGGGCCGGCGGTAACCGTCAGGTTGGCTGAAGTTGTGGTGTCCAGAAATGCAGTGATTGTGACCGATGTGTTGTTTCCGACAGCGAATGTTGTGACTGTGAAGCTGGCCGAGGTCTGCCCACCTGGGACATTGACAATGCCGGGCACAGTTGCGACTGACGAATTACTTGTAGCAAGTGTGACCGAGATTCCGCCGGCAGGCGCCGGCGAGCTCAGGAATACAGTTCCGGTGGCGCTCGTGCCGCCGCGGACGCTAGTGGGACTAATCGTCATCGATTGCAGTAGCGGCGGAGCATTCGGGTCCGGACTTACGTTGACGAAAATAGATTTGGTCACGCCGCCAGCACTTGCGAAGACATTTCCTCCGGTAGGAAGACCGATCACCGTGCTGGTAGGGATGTCAAAAGTGTTAGTGCTATTCCCTTGGGCGATGGCCACATTTGCAGGCACATGAATTATGGATGGATTATCAGTCGTTAGGTTAACAATGCCTCCGCCTGCCGGCGCTGGTATCGCCAATGCGACGGTGGCATGACCGGCCTGGCCGCCAATGACATCTTGGCTAGCCGGTCCGATTGCCAGTAACGTCGCTGGGCCAGGTGCAGGATCGATCCTAAGTATGCGTGCCTGGGCGCCATTGAACGTTCCATAACGCGCTCCGATAAAGACCCAGTGTGGTGCATTAACTTGCGGAGCGGACAGTGTATTGAAAGACGCACTGATGCTGCCGGCTGGCACTGTTACGTTCGGTGGGGTAATCACCTGGCCTTCCATACTTCCTTGCAAGGTTACCAGGGCGCCACCCGCTGGCGCAGCCGAGGTAAGTCTGACCGTTCCCGTGACCGTGTTACCGGCAAGTACTGATGGTTGACTGAGCGTTAGCGATGAAAGACTCGGCGCTGGAGTCGGACTTCCTGCCGGCGTCAGGACAATGGAGATCTGAAAAAACGTGAACACCGCTATCGGTTTCAGTGCCTGGATCAATCGTTACGCGGACCGGAACCGAAACCGCGCTGGTGGCGATATTGAAGTCAGCATCTGTTGCTCCCGCCGGAATAAAGACTGTAGTAGGTGGCCTAACGAGACTTGTGTCGCCGCCTACCAACCGGACAGTGATACCTCCGGGTGGCGCAGCCGACTGCAGTGTTACAGTGCCGGTAAGTGGAGTTCCGCCAACGACCTTCTCGTTACTGAGTTCCATTCCATAGAGTATTGGGAGCACCCCGAGCGAACTTTGCTTCCAGCCAGCGCCGTAAGCGGCGCGCAGTATACCGATGATTCCGTTTGGCGGAACTGGGCCGGTCGTGACAGGACTCACAAACGCATCTGTTTTGCCAACAGGAATCGTGACCGTCCGAGCGGGAACTTCCGCCTGTGGTATGTCGCTTGCCAACGTGACCAGCGCTCCGCCTGCAGGCGCGGGTTGATTCAGCAAGACTCGCGCTTGAGTTGAGTTGCCGCCATAACCGTTGCCAGGTTCAGCTATAATGGCGAAGAGATCCAAGCCCGCGGGAGTGGGTGGGCCGGCTGTTACCGTGATGGCGCGGCCTGCGGACCAAGGTCCAGCAACGTCGCCGTGCAGAGCCCGCACGCGCCAGAAGTAACTGCCGGGCGCAAGAAGATCTGAGGTAATCATGTAATCGGATCGCGCGACGCCCTGAAGTAGAAGGACGCTGTTCGCGAAGTTTGGAGTCGTATCGACTTGTAAGTCGTAACCGGGCACCTGTGGATTTGCCGTGTCTGTCCAATCGAACAGAAACGGAACCGAAACGCTCGCCCCTGCTGCCGGTGCGACTTGCGAAACCGCACTTGGTACGGGCGCTGCGTTGGTGATGTGGACATTCAGCGTGGCCGACGGCAGGCTGCGCACGTTGTCGGCTGAGACTGCGCGCACGCGATAGTAGACATTTGCGAGTGCGTTCCCCCAGCCAGCTTGGGCCTTTGTCCCGAACGTGAGCGCATAGTCGTCAAGGTCAAAGGATAGGAAAATGTAGGTTCGTCATCCACTTCGAGAAGGTAATAATGTGCGCCAACTACCGCCGACCATTTGATGTCGTAAAATTCGCGCACGTGAAAACTCGCGGGGCTTGTTGGCGTAATGAACATGGGTGCTGCCGGCGCGACGCCGGGGCCGGTAACAGTAAAACTGCGCACTGCCGACCACGGCGAATCGACCCCGCCGTTTGGGCCTAGCTGAGTGGCTTTTACTCTCCAGAAATAAGTGCCATTAGCTAGGCCGCTCACCTTGTCTGCGGTTAGCGTCGGAACCGATGGATCGGCGTCCATATTCCTGAATCCGGAAGCAATCACGGTCGTGAAAGTGTTGGTTGTTCCGACTTGCCAGGTGTAACTGCCGATCGGACCGCCGGGCGCGGATACCGGATCCCAATCAAGGGTGATTGGTTGAACCAAAGATGCGCCATTTACAGGGGCAGCTAAAACAGGGGCTGGCGGTCCAGACGGCGTGGGCGTGGGGTAGGACTCCGTCGTCCGCTGCTCGCAGATGTCGGATCAATCCAAATTAAGAACAGCCCCGCGGTAAATATTAAAAAAGTCGTTCTAAACATAGGTGTTTACACGCATGTTCTCGGCGTGCAGGGCGAAATCCTATGAGTGAAGGAGACGGCAAAACAACCAGCGAAAGGTTACGAGCCTGTTACTATTCGATGGTCAACTTCCAAGGTCGAGGCAATCGACCCGCAAGGCCGTGCAGGTTTTATAACACTGTAGCTACTCGATTTTCTCCCAGAACCCGCGGCGATTCTCAATATTTGGGAAAACAAGTTGGCCCTTGTAAAAGGTGAACGGGCTGGATCGGTCGTTGCCACCGAATGATAATATCAGAGTTTTGCCTTCAACGTTCCAATGGCCTGTCACGGGCTCCCTGCGCTCGTAGGCCGTGGCGGTCCAGTTCTCAACAGTCCCATCAACATGAAGGACGAGATGCTCGTCTATCGGGCCCGTATAGCCGATCGTGGTTTTTCGCCAATGTCCAATCAAGCGGTTCGAATTTTCCGAAGTCGTGCCACTTCCGTCTTGAAATGTAATGATACCTGAGTTGGCAGCTTCCGTAGAGAGCGCAGCTAGGACAAGAGCGCAAAATTGCGCGAGCCAGGTGACTTTGGGGAAAACGTGTTGTGTTCTCATGGGCACCTCCGAACCGAGTCTGACAAGGTTACCGACCAATGACAACTCTATTCTGCGTTTGTTGCACGCCCGTGGATTCGAACCGATGTTTGACCGCGTAACATGAAACTTCCAACAATCATCGAGCGAGGACGCTTTCGTTCACCGGCGCCCACGCCGCAGGCCCTGGCATGGGATGGCAATAAGCTGTGGATGGGTTCGCGCGACCTGCACCGAATTTATGCCATCGATCCGCAAAAGTGGGAAGTGCGCGAAGAGATAGAGCCGCCCGGTATTCCATGGGCAGCGGTTGCGACGAACGGGACGCTTTGTTTTACAATTGGAGAGGGCCCGGATGACGATCGATATATTCGGCGATTCGTTCCCGAGATCGGCTTTTCGGAGCAGGACAAAATCGCTTGTCCGGAATTTACCGGTTCATATCTCAGCTACGACGGCCAGAATCTCTATCTGAGTCAGTGGTATAAACATCGCATTCTTAACTTGGATACCAGGGGCAATATCCGCCGGGTTATCGATATCGGTGCCGAGGTGTCCGGCCACGCGTTTGTTGATGGAATGATCTACGTATTGCGCGGAACCGAACAAAATGGTGAGAGCTGGGCCATCGCACGACTCAATCCAGGAGAAGAAAAGCCGGAGGTGACAGATATCGCGATCGTGCCGTTCGCATGCCGCTCGTTAGCTTTTGATGGCACGAACTTTTGGTCGAATCATCGCGCCGCGAATGAAATCGTATCATTCGCGCTGCCATTGTAGCCGCTGCTGTTGGCTGCGGCATTCCAATCCTGCATCCTAGGATTTCCTGAGGGATATTGCGCGAATGGTCGCGACGTCTGATTAATGAACAGGAATGTTTGTTGGGCATTACAGCGTTGCTTTTGCAGCCAGGAGTGAGAGAAACAAAATCCCGCTCTGGGTTTTGTTTATCGCTGTTCAATTCCTCGATTACATCTGGGCAACGCTGGTGCTGCTCGGGATAGAGAAGTTGCGCGTGATCAAGGGATTCACGGCTGGCAGTATGCTCGACTCGTACTTCCATCCTTATTCACACAGTTTGATCGCGGCAGTCGTTTGGAGCTGTGTGGGCGCGTTCGTGTACAAAGCAGTATGCAGTAGGCTCGGATACCCTTGCACAAGATCCGCGGCTCTAATCGTGGGACTGGCTGTTTTCTCCCACTGGATTCTCGACTTGGTTGCGCATCCGCGTGACCTCGCGATCTACGACAACACGTGGAAAGTGGGTTTTGGCTTGTGGAATTATCGGGATCCCGAGTTTGCATTGGAGATCGCGCTGCTTGCTATCGGGATCGTCCTTTACTTGGCGCGAAACATAATGCCGGGAGTTCGTAAAGGAGCCGTGATCGCTTTTGGAGTCGCTCTCGCTATTATCCAAATAGGAGACACCTACGTGCCTCGCAATCCATTGACGGACAAGGAAACCGTCATGGGCGTTTGGATTTTCTACACGCTTTTCGTGGTTGTCGCTTTCTTGATAGAAAAAGTCGGCACACGGAAGAAAGGTGCTGCGCTGTGATCGTGATTGTTTTCGGCGTCTCGGGGGCGGGAAAAACTACGATTGGCAAACTGCTCGCCGAACACCTTGGTTGGCGGTTTTATGAAGCGGATGATTTTCATCCACGCGCTAATATCGAGAAGATGCGTAGCGGCCATCCGCTCACAGACGAAGACCGATGGCCGTGGCTGGAACGTTTGCGCGAGCAAATTACGCGTTCTCTTACTGCAAAAGAAAACGTTGTGCTTGCGTGCTCTGCATTGAAACGAGCATATCGGGAGCGCTTACGCGTCAGCGACGACGTGAAGTTTGTGTTTCTGCGCGGAGATTACGCGCTTATTGAACAACAACTCCGTCGCAGACGCGGTCATTTCATGAATCCTGCTTTGTTGCAAAGTCAATTTGCCGATTTAGAGGAACCGGAGCCGGACGAAGATGCAATAACGATCGAATTGGGACGGGCTCCGGAAGAGCTCGTCGAGGAAATCAAAGCGAAGTTGGACCTGGTCTGAAACGGTTTGAAGTCATCCAGTAATTGGTAGGGATCCAGCAGTTGCGGGAGGCCCTCCGCTCCATTCGGCACGCCCGGCAGTCGCGCCCTGCCAAATGTTGACTTAGTCCACGACTAGGAGGCGCTACCTTCATAATAAAGATTGTCGCTCTCGACGTTGAAGAGTCGATTCCACCGGGCGCGATAATTCTCAAACGCGATCTGCGCTACCAGTTGCATCAGCTGTTCCTCGGAGAATTGGTTGCGCAAACGCGCGTACAACTCATCAGAAACATCCGACGGCGTGTTGGTCAGCGCGTCAGCCAGTTCAATGACCAATCGTTCCGTATCATTGAGGGGCGTCAAATCGTTGCCGGGAACGGCGCGCAGTTTCTCATCGCTCAAGCCTGCTTTTCTGCCCACGGCAGAATTGATGTCTACTCAGAACGGACAACCAACACGCGCAGCCGCGCGAATTTTTCCCAATTGAATGTAACGCAACGAGACCATTCGTTTCCGGCCCAGAGCGGCTTCCATTGCAATTCCGCCCCATACGAGACCCGGCAAACGCATCTGCACTTTCGCAGGCGTAAGATCTTTTCCGAACATTCTGCGCATGATTCCGTAGAACCAGCGCAGATGCCACGGCGCCTGCTTTTTCTCCAAACCTGAAACTCGAGTCATGACTAATCCGTATCGTTCTCCGCAATGCGTTCGGTCTTAACGGCCGAGAAGCATCTGGTTCTGTTATGCGTGCGCTGGTTTTCTCAGCGAAACGAGTTTCTTCACGAGCATGTTTGTGGCCTTTTCCAAAAGCATTCCCCACGCACTGAGCGCAGCCAGAGTTGGCACGCAGATCAGAAGGAATGCCCAGATCGGCACCTCACGAATGCGGAGGCCGAGCCAGATGACATAGGGTTGGTGAATGAGGTACAAGCCATACGAATAGAGTCCCACGACGCCGAAAAGTTTGGCGGGTCCTTTGAATAACGAAATGATTCCAGCAATCCCGACGATTTCCAGAATGCAACATGTGCCGGTAGCGAAATCGACGAAGATGTACTGGTAGAGGCCGTCGTAGAGCTGCAGCGCTGCAGGGTAGAGGATCAATCCAAGAACTAGTCCTGCGCCGCGAAGGAAAAACCATTCTACGCGTGCAGGTGCTCGCGTGTGCCACATGGCGAGCGACATTCCGAGCGCGAACTCTGGCAAACGACAGATCGCGAAACCGCCTAACACCCACAGGCCATTTTGCTGCCAAACGACAAGCAACATGTAACGCGCGAAAAATCCGGCGGCACACGCAATTAACAAAAACCACCATGGACCAAAGCGGCACGCCGCCAGGAAAAGCAGCGGGAAAATCAGGTAAAACTGGATCAGCATGGAGAAGTACCACCACGCTGCGTTGAGGTACATGAAATTCATCTGAATATCGATGAAGCGCAGACCGAGCAGACTCAGGATGATGCGGCCGTCCACTGGTTCCAGCCGGGCAACGAACGGCGAGAGAAGATAAACCAAATGCGCGACCCAGTACATTGGATAAAGACGTAGGAACCGCGCGCGATACCATGCACCCCATCCCGCGGCCGCAGGACCGGACTCGGCGCGCCGCATGGTCGATTGCATCAGCGTCCAACCGCTTAGGATTATGAAAACGCCGACAGCATGGAAACCGAGTCCTGAAATCTTGAACCAAGCCAATCTTAGAATCGTCAAAGCGCCTGCTGCGATGTTGCTCCAGTCGGCTGGTGGGAGAACGCCGTGCTCGAAATAGGTCGCGAAAAAATGAAAGTAAGCGACGAACAGAATCGCCAGGCCCTTTGAGATATCAATCCAAAGCAGGCGTTTCACTGCATCGGCTTAACAGGGTGGGCGTAGATCGGTCAAGGCAGCGCTGATTGAGTTTGATAGCAACACTCTAGAAAGCGACGCGACAGCGCGTGCGCACTTCGAAAGCTTCGCGAAATGGAGAAGACGCTTTCATGATTTTCGCACGAAGTGCTTTCGAGTGCGATGCGTCTTCGCATCGCTTTCATTGCCTAAGCGCGGCAAAAGCTTTCGGATTGACTCTCCGTTGCGCCAATCGCTAGATCGACATCGTGCTCACCGAAGCCAGACTTGAATGCGAGCGTTTATATATCGTTATCGCAACGATAGTCATCAACGTCGCTGCGGTTTCGCTATTGACGCTTGCGCCGTGGTCGGATTGGCGCACGGGCGCGGCGCTCAACATTGTCGATAACTGTCTTCTCGTTGGCTTTGCACTCGTTAGGCAGGACGCATTGCTCGGCCGCTTTCTCCTTTTCGGACTCCTGGTCGGCTTCACAGAGCTTTCGGCTGATGCGTGGCTGGTCGATTACACGCGGACACTGGATTACTCGATTGGCGGTGGCCCAATGATCTGGCGATCGCCGCTCTGGATGCCGCTGGCTTGGGAGGTTGTGGCAGTGCAATTCGGATATATCGGACTGCGATTGTGGTAACGTTTCGGCAAGGTCGGATTGCTTATGATCGGACTGCTTGGCGCAATCAATATTCCGTTCTACGAGGAAATGGCGCGGAGAATTCATTGGTGGCAATACAAGGGTTGCCGCATGATTTCGTTTACGCCGTGGTACATCATTCTCGCCGAGTTCGGGATTGCGCTCGCATTCGCGTTGCTTGCGCGTACACTGCGATGCAGCTCGTGGCGGCAATCTGTTGTTGCTGGAATCGGCGGCGGATTGTCGATCTTTGTTTGCTACGCCGTCGCGTTTTGGATTACGGATCGATTGGTTAGGTAGGGCAATCTTGGCTTCGGCGCGCCGGCGCGTGTTTGGCCCGCCTAGGAGAAATCCCCATCGAGCCGGGAGCCATTCTGATGTTCAAGAACGAAACTATTCGGACTACAAGATTCCAGCGAAATGTATAGCGAATCTCCATTAAATTCGCCGACCCGAGGACGGATGATGACCAACGTGAAAATGTTTTGCGTGGTCGTGATGTTCAACTGCGTCAGCGCGATTGCTGCGGAGCCGACACCTTCGCCGTCAGCGCTGCCGACGGCATCCGGATCTCCGGCTGCAACGATCACGCAGTCGGTTGCCGAATTGTCCGCGCAAAGAGCGGCTGCTGAGCGATCGAAGATTTATCGGACCGGTGCGGCTTACGGTCGCTGGCTCGACCAAGTGGCCAAAGATTCAGGCAACACTTTTCTTCAACGAGCGGTTTTCGATCGAGTTACCTGGATGCGTCTGCTTAGTTGTCCTGTTGCGCTCGCATTGTTGTCACTTCTCAACTTTTGGTTTGTGTCGATTGTCAGAAGGCGCGCTGGCGAGATCGCATCGACGCGATATCAGTCGTGGTTGGCACTGAGCGCAGCCGCGATTCGCAAGCCCATCGCGCTTTTCCTCTGGACGTGCGGCGGCGCGTTCGCGCTGCTCCCGATTGCTGCGGGCATTGTTTCCCGGCCCACTCGTATCTTTTGGGCGAGCGCGCTCACAGCGATTCTCTACGCCGGATGGATTATCGCGCTGCTGTGGCTGGTCTTTCGTGCCATTCGCGCAATCGAAAAACGCATGCGTCTGTGGGCGGAGCGAACGCGCAGCTTACCAGGCAAAATAGTGGTTCCAATCGTTGGACACACATTACGGCTCTCGGTGCCGCTGCTTGGAATCATTCTATTGCTACCGCTGCTCAAGCTTCCCGAAAACTGGACATGGGTGACACAGAAAGGTGTGGGCATTCTGTTCATCGTCACGCTTTCGTTTCTGATCGTTCACGGCATCAATGCGATGCAGGCTGCGCTGTTGAGTCGACAGCGATTAGACCTGCCGGATAATCTTTCCGCGCGCCGGATCTACACTCAGGTATCGGTGATTCGCAAAATTATCACCACTGCCGTCGTAGTCATCGCGACCGGTTCAGTGCTGATGCTTTTCGACCCGGTGCGGCAGTTCGGCACGAGTATTTTGGCTTCGGCTGGAATTGCAGGTATCGTGATCGGCTTCGCAGCGCAACGGACTCTCGGTAATTTGCTCGCCGGAATTCAGATCGCGTTAACACAACCGCTACTCATCGATGACATCGTAGTTGTCGAAGGCGAGTTTGGCCAGATAGAAGAAATCACTCTCACGTATGTAACGGTAAGAACGTGGGACTTGCGCCGGATGATTCTCCCCATCACCTACTTTGTCGAAAAACCGTTTCAGAACTGGAGCCGCGTTTCTACGGACCTGCTCGGCGCCGTTGTTCTTTACGTCGATTATCAGGCGCCTATTGGCGAATTGCGCAAGGAATTGAAGCGGCTCGTCGAAAACAATCCGAAGTGGGACAGGAAGGTGTGCGGATTGCAGGTGACGGACATTAAGCAAACAACAATCGAAGTGCGCGCGCTCGTCAGTGCGAGCGATCCTGGCAAAGTTTTCGATCTTCGTTGCGAGGTGCGCGAGGGGCTGATTGAATTTCTTTGTCGCAATCATCCCGAAAGTCTTCCGCGACAGCGCAGCGTCGAAGAAGCTCCGGACGAGGAGATTCAGCACCGGCGAAAATCAAAATCCACTTCGACCACGCAGGGAAAAGAACACGAGCGTGGTCCCAAGGCTCCAGGCATTCACGCCGAACCGGAAAGTGACGGTACTGGCAGTTAGCTGGTGCCTCACGAGACGGGGATAAAATAGCTGCCTTGGAAAAACAATTGGTAAGAACAATTGCGAGAGCGAATTGAATGCGCACGAAAACAGTTCGCGACTCCCCTCCGGGGATCGAATGACCGGAAGCGCTTGAATGTGTTAACTGTCCGCCCGCCTTAGGCAGGTTGTTCGCTGCTCGGCGCGTGGGCTGGGCCAATTGTCAGGGCAAGAAGCGCAGCGATGACTGCGAGTCCCCCGAGCAAGAGGAATGCATCAGTGTGGGTGCCAGTCCGTGCCTTCAAGACGCCGATGAGCGTCGGTCCCGCGAATCCTCCGACGTTCGCGATCGTGGTCACGAGAGCTATTCCGGCAGCCGCTGCCGGCCCAGTCAGGAATTGAGTCGGCATCGACCAAAATGGGCCGTAACTCGCGCAGTGTCCCAGTGGAACAAGGGCGAGTGCAGTGACCGCCAACACAGGCTGCCGCAGCAGAGCGCATCCCACAAGGCCTACCGCCGACACTAAGAGTGGTATAGCTATATGTATTGCTCGCTCCCCTGTGCGGTCGGAGTGGTAACCATTCAGAAGCATCCCCAGGATGGTTACCGCGCTAATCGCACCAAGCACCAGGCCTACCTCAAAGTTACTAAGCCCGGTAAGTGACTTGATAATGAGAGGCCCCCAGAAGGAGTAACCATAGAATCCGGCTGCGACCAGAAGGAAGATGATTCCTAACTTCCAGACGGTGCCATCGGTGAGAGCTACTCGGATATCCCGCCTTAGGGGGCAAGCGTTTCGCTCGGCTGCAAGGGTTTCTACCAGCCAATCACGCTCTGCCGGAGCCAGCCAGCGCGTTGTTTCCGGGCGGTCATTTAGGTAGAAAATCACGCTGATGCCAAGGACCATTGCCGGCAAGCCTTCGAGCAGGAACAACCACTGCCAGCCCTTTAGCCCATAAATGCCGTCTAACCCCAGTAGCGCTCCGGATAACGGGCCTCCTATTAGTCCAGTTACGGGAACCGCCGTCATGAAAGCTGCGATAGCTCGGGCGCGTTGCGCCGTGGGATACCACAAGCTCAAGTAGTAAATCACTCCCGGGAAGAAACCGGCTTCAGCTGCTCCAAGCAGGAATCGTAGCATGTAGAATAGGGGAGGAGTGCGGACAAGCATCAACCCCGCGGAAATCAGACCCCATGTTACCATGATTCGCGCGATCCAAAGCCGCGCTCCAACGCGCTCCAGGATGATGTTGCTTGGGATCTCAAAGAGACAATAACCAAGAAAGAAAATACCCGACCCGAATCCAAAGGTCGCCGAACTGAACCCGAGATCTGCGTTCATTTGCAACCCTGCGAAGCCGACATTCACTCGGTCCAGCCAGGCGATAACGTAAAGCAAGAAGAGGAATGGGATCAGCCGCCATGTCACCTTGCGTAGTGTAACGACCGACAGCTCGTTGGTGCCGGCTGTCCTGAAAACATTCGGGGTTGAATTGGGCTGTTCGAGGGAGTTTTTCACACGTCGCACAGCTTAGACTACCGTCGCTGCAATGAAAGAGGACGAAGTTTGCTTGCCATATGGCTCTGTTTTCGCTTACAAGTCGCGCCTACCAACCAGATCAAATTATGTCCATAAGAGTAATTGCACTCCTCGTTGCAGTTATCGCCAGCATGGCGGCCGCTCACGGAAGCGTCCCGATCATCGTTTCGGGCGGTGCCGGCCGGCGCGCGGCGGGGAACCTGTGTAACAAGGCGGAAAATCAGCTGAAAGATGGCGATGTGGCCGGTGCGAAGCGTACCGTGGATGCGGCTTTGCACTCTGATCCAAAATTCTGGCCAGCGCTCTATATTCGCGCGAAGATTTTCATAAGGCAGGGCCAATACCAGCTCGCCATTGCGGATTGCAACGAAGCGCTCCGGCAATATCCGGGTTTCGTCGAGGCTTCACTTTTGCGTGCCAGCATCAGCGCGCATCTTGGGAAACACGCCGAAGCCTTGAAGGAGGTTAACTATCTCATTTCGATGCACCCTCAGCGTGTCACTCTGGGCAGAGCGTTGAAACACCGCGCGTGGCTTCAGGCAACTTGCCCGGATCCAGCGTTTCGCAATGGCCAGCAGGCAGTTAAAGACGCCAAGGCTGCTTGCAGTATCTCGGAATGGAAGGACGAGAACGCGATTGATACCCTTGCCGCTGCATACGCCGAGACCGGTGATTTTAATTCTGCGGCACGTTGCGCAGCGCAGGCCTTGGCAATAAAGGGGATTGCGCCGGTCGATTCAAAACGCATTCAACAGCACTTGGCCTTATTTGAGCGCCATCAGCCGATTCGATCATAAGAATAGAATCGCGTATCGGGCCCTGTTCCTGTGATGTGTCGACGCGGCATTGTTTCGCCGAATCGCCGTCATTTCTGAGGTTGTGCCGAAGACGAGGACCTGGAATGTGCATATTAGAGGCGTTACTATTTGCCAATGAGAATCAAAATGCCCGCTGCCAGCGCCAGGAGTCCAGTTACGATCACAGGGATGGCGAAATGAACGAGAGCCATGATTCCAACAAGGATCAGGTAAATAGCGAGCAGAAGCATTCCGAGGTTTTTGGTGATGTTCATGCGGCCTTTTTGGGGCAAAGCCAGCGCGTTTGCACGCTCTAAATTCCGCATTGCTGGACATCACCGGATCTTCGACGGAACCAGAATCGCGTCACTCATGCCGTGTAGAAATTTTTTGTCTGCTGGCGCGATCGTCGCGAGCGCACCCCGTAGTTTTACACGATCTGGTTCCACAAAGAAGTAAGGACAAAGACGCACGCGGCCCTTCATTGTCTTTAACTCGTTAGAATCGGGATCCCAATACCGATGGTCGAACAACCCGCCCTTGTGAAAACGTTGCATGATCGTGGGCGATGATTCGAATGTCTCAAGTGCATGGTTGATTCGTTTTTCCCATTCCGCATGCGGCAGATCGCCGCCGAGAGCAATACCGCGGCTGCCCCAGCCAAGCGGTGAAAAGCCGCTCACTTTCAAAAGAAGATCACGATCTTTCTGGCTGAACTTCGCGGCTTCGCGCCAGTCATGAATCTCCAGGCGTGGTATGACTGCGTGTTGCGGCAAGGGCGTTGGATCGAGCAGCCACGAGTAGGGAATCACTTCCTGTAGCTTGATGAAATATTTCTCGCCCAATTCGCGTCGCCAAAATTCGCGCAGCGGCTGCATCCAGAAAAGCGCGAACCACATTTTCTCCTCGAGATACGGCTTGATCGGCGGGGTGATCGTGATGCGGCCTTCTGCGTTTGCGCGCAACGTATTCTCGATCCCGGGAATGTTTGGCAGATCAAATAATTCGAAGAAGCGGTAAACGGCGCATCCGTCCTGCGGCTTATAATTCTCAGCGGCTACAACACGCCAGCCGTAGCCGGGATCGGTGATCCCGGTCGATGCGGAATTGCGAAGAGAGCCGGAGTCAACGCCTCCGGCTACAGCATGTCGCTGATTCAACCGCGCGACGATCCATTCCATTTCAGGTCTATACGTTGCGGCCTCTTGCGAGATAACGATGTCACCACCATTTGGCAGCACAGTGCGAAAACCCTCCAGCATTCCGTCTGCACCGCCGATGATCTGGCTGTCGAACGTTGAATAGGTTTCATTGAGCCAGCCGGTCAGACCGATTCCGCCTGGCACAGAATCGATTTCGGCAATGATGTAGCCCTTTTCGGTCAGAATAAGATCGGGACGAATCACCCGCGGTAAATCGTCCCGAATTTCTTTGCGCCTCGAAAACTCAATCAGCTCTTTGGGTTTACCGGCATCGAGATAACGCGCTACCCACGCAGGCTGCTTGCCCCTGATGCTGAGCTGATAGAGCTGATTACAGGCACGCTGAAAAACGAACAGCCGATGTCCGAGTTGTTCCAGTTCAGCGAGAAATTTTTTCTCGATCGCAAACGCATCAGGCGAGAGCAGCCATGCTTTTTCCGCGAAAAGACCCTCTTTTGGAAACGCAGCGCGAATTGTGGCTAGCTTGTCGTCCTGAACTTGCATTAAAAGCAAACGTTCAACGCCCAACGCCGAACGTCCAATGGCGAATGCAAGCATCTGAATTGAACATTGGGCATTGGACGTTAAGCGTTGGGCGTTTGCCGCTCATCTTCCGGCCGCCATTTTCTTTAGCGAGAGCTTGACCAGCTCTTCCGCTGATTTCGCTTCGCCTTTCTCCTGGAGGTCGCGCACTGCTTTATGTGCATCGATCTGTTTATAGCCAAGCGCGATCAATGCGAGCACGGCCTCGTTGGCCTGCTCCTCTTCGGGAGTGGGCGCGTGTGCGGCACTAGCTGCTTCCCAGGCTGCCGCCACTCCCAGCTTGTCTTTTAATTCCAAAACGATTCGCTCAGCCGTTTTTTTTCCGAGCCCGCTGATTTTTGAAATTGCCGCGACATCGGAGTTCACGACCGCGGCCTTGAAATTATTCACGCTCATTCCGCTAAGCACTGCGAGCGCCAGTTTCGGCCCGATGCCGCTGACATTGTTGACGAGTAGTCGAAAAAGATCGCGCTCAGCGGGCGTCATGAATCCGTAAAGCACATGAGCATCTTCGCGGACCGCCAGGTGCGTGAGAATACGAATGGGCTGGCCCGATTCCGGAAGCCGATCGTAGCTGGAAAGCGGGATGAAAACTTCGTAACCAACGCCGCCGACATCGACGATTGCGTGCGTAGGCAAAGCGCTCACCAGTTTACCATCGAGAAAAGTGATCATGGATTCGTTAAAGCGGTTCGATCGTTGAAGGGTTAAAGCGGTTCCGACAATTTAGCAATTCAGCCTTGTAACGCTTCAACGAGTCATTCTGATTTTAGCACCAGGGTGAGATCAACCTGTTTACCTTTCGCGATATTGAAGCCACGCGTGCGAAAAGATGTCCAAGTTTGGGGGGGATTCGGAAAAAGCGCCTGGACAAGTGAAGTTGGTACAATCACGAAACGCGGGCCGGGCCCGGACATGAAATCGACTGCATTCTTCTTGTTAAGCCGTGTGAGAAAGTTTTGCACGCGACTGTGAAAATACCAGACCACGCTCGGTTCCTCGAATTCGACGGACGCAAATTGCATGTTCGGCTGCAAGTGTGGGCGCGATTCCCGGAAAAGCTGATACGCGGGAAAAAACCGTGCAACCGCCGGCGGGATGATTAACGCAATTGCAATCCCCAAACAGGCACTAGTGATAGCGACTGTTCGAAACGAGCCGTGATTTGTGATTGCAACTGCTCCCTGCCAATGCCGCGCAAGCAGGAGCGCGAGTAACGGAAAGGCCGGCAACGTGTAATGGGGTAACTTCGTTGCAGCCAGTGTGAAGATCACAAAAATGATTGCGATGCCTGTCAGGAGATAATTATCGAGCTGGTTCCGGCCGTAGCCGGGATCGGCGATCCCGGCCTTTTTTTGTCTCCACAATTGCCGGATCAACCACGGCAACTTGATCGACCAGGGAAAGAAACTGACGAAGATTGTTACAAAATAGAACGGTAGGAGCAGTAGATACATCCCAAACGAACTCGCCCCGTGACCTTCCATCGTCACAAGGGACCGACTAATAACGTGTCGCCCGATTCCAATCGCCAAGAATTGGCCGTGAGTTTGAACCAGCGCCGGAATTCCCCAGAGCGCGACAACGGCGAGCATCAGCAAAATTCCACGCAGCAATTTGAGATGCCGAGCCAACTGCCAATCTCGCGCAAGGATAATTGTCGCTCCAACGGTGAGCAGCGGTGACCATGCAATCGGTCCCTTCGCCAGAAAACCAAACGCAAGCGAGAGGTAAAATGTGAGCCACCACCGCGTTTGATGGTAGGGCTTGACCGGTCCGAGCCGGACTGGCATTTGGCGCGCCGTTCCTGGGGACGAGCGCGACAAAAGTTCGTAACCACTCCAGTGCGCCAACGTCATAAACAGCACGAGCCACATGTCAGCGACTGCGGCTTTTGCATGAACAAAAGTCTGTAGCG
>Ga0193713_1000007_pt1 | contig 52403 bp, 46 predicted proteins | sample H3a2metaG_FD_143054 | JGI IMG/M metagenome (GOLD analysis project Ga0193713, IMG submission 143054) | Soil microbial communities from a riparian zone of the East river system, Colorado, United States - H3a2 | ecosystem: Environmental > Terrestrial > Soil > Riparian zone | place: USA: East River... | reverse complement strand
TTGTTCGCGCGCTGTTTCGGCTTTGTTGAGCGCAGCATGCTCCGCAAGCAATGTCTGCAATTGCCGATAATGCCTGCGGTATTCATCGAGTTGCCGTTCCGCGCGCGCAAACGAATCGAGCAAGCTCAATTGCGTCTCGGGCGAGAGCAAAGATTGGTGGTCGTGCGACCCGTGAAGATCGACGAGTTCATCGCCCAGGTTTTTCAAAATCGATAATGTCGTCGGCGAGCCGTTAATGAACTGCCGATTGGTTCCGGTTGAGGAGAGCGTGCGCTTTAGGATGAGATCGTTCTCGCACGGCTCGACTCCAGCTTCGACAAGTTGCGGGTTGAGATTTTGCAGACCGGTTCCGCTAAAAACCGCTTCGACCGTGCAGAGATCAGCTCCGGTGCGGATTAGCGATTTATCCGCGCGCTCGCCCAGCAAAAGTTGCAGCGCCCCAATGATGATCGATTTGCCCGCGCCGGTTTCACCGGTGACAGCGATAAACCCCGGCCCCATCTGGCACTGGAGTTCTTCCACGAGCGCGAGATTCTTTATCCGCAGTAAAGTGAGAATGGCGGGCATTCGGTACGTTGAGAGTTATTAATTGAGAGCTGAGAGTCATAGCTTGCCAACCCAGCGTTCAACTCTCAAGTCAGGGCTCACGCTCACGTTCCTCGGCACTGGAACGTCGCAGGGTGTGCCGATGATCGGTTGTGATTGCGACGTATGCCAGTCGTCTGATCCGCGTGATAACCGGCTGCGTTCCTCCATTTATATTGAAACAGCCGAATGTTCATGGGTCGTGGACACTGGGACTGATTTTCGGACGCAAGCACTTCGCGAGAATATCCGCAATGTGGATGCGGTAATTTTCACGCATTCGCACACCGATCACATCATGGGTTTTGACGATTTGCGGCGTTTTTCGCACGCGCGTGGTTCGATGCCGGCGTATGCGTCCGCCGAAACGATGCGCGATCTGGCACGCGTGTTTGAGTTCGCGTTCAACACGAGCAACCCGGTACCGTACTATCTGAAGCCTGAGCCGCACGTGATCGAAGGCCCGTTTAAATTGGGCGAGACATTGATCACTCCGTTGCGGGTGCCGCATGGCGACTCGATCGTGAATGGTTATCTTTTCTCGCGCGCGAATCAGAAACTTGTCGCCTACTTAAGCGATTGCAGCGCCGTACCGGATTCGATTGTCGATCTTATCTCTGGCGTCAAAGTTCTGATCATCGATGCGTTGCGGGACAGACCGCATCCGACACATCTGAGCGTAGGCCAGGCATTGGAAGTCGCTGCACGTGTAAAGCCCGACGCCACTTATTTTACGCACATCTGTCACGACCTTCCACAATCCGCTGAATCTCGACTCCCCAATGGTGTGCGTATTGCCTATGACGGACTGAAGCTCAGATTCTAAACGCGGGACCAAACTACGCAGGCTTAGAAGCCCGCGTGCCGCAAAAGGAGGATGCCTCTGTTCGGATCCGTGTTATCCGCGTCATCCGTGGTTTCACCGAATGATTCCGCGCTCGCTATGTTCGATGAACCGGATGATTTCGGTGATTTCTTGTGTCTGAGGCAATTCCTTTTGCATCGCTTCGATTGCCTGGCGCCTATTGTATTTGGAGCGAAAAATCAGGCGAAAAGCTTCCTTGATCAGTTTCACGCTTTCGGGCGGAAAATTTTTGCGTTCCAAGCCGACCAGATTGATCCCACGAATTTCCGCCGGGTTGCCATCGGCGATCATGAAGGGTGGAACGTCCTGCACAATTTTCGAACAGCCACCGGTGATCGCAAACCGCCCAATTCGACAAAATTGATGAACCGCTGTAAGGCCGCCCATCATCGCATGGGCTCCAACCTGGACGTGGCCGCCCAATGTGCCGTTGTTGGAAAAAATGACGTGATCGCCCACGGTGCAATCGTGTCCGATGTGACTGTAGGCGAGAAAATTTCCGTGATTGCCGATTCGCGTTTTGCCTTCGCTGGTGGTGCTGCGGTGTGCCGTGACGAATTCGCGGAACGTGTTTTCATCGCCGATTTCAAGGTAGGTCGGCTCGCCGCGATATTTTAAATCCTGCGTTTGCTGGCCGATGGAGCAGTACGCGTAAAATCTATTTTTCGCTCCAGCCTTCATCGGCCCGCACAGCGTGACGTGATGTTGAAGCCAGCAATTTGGGCCGAGCACGACATCGGGTCCGATCACACAATACGGTCCGACGAGTGTTCCCGCGCCAATTTCGGCTCCCGGATCAACAATCGCACTCGGATGAATCTGTACGCCAGACATCATGACGAATGACTAATACCGAATGACGAATGAATGACGAAACTGGAATGCGCGCAGAAGAAAATTTTGGTCATTCATCATTCGGAATTCCTTCGTCATTCGCCATTCATGCTTCGTCATTCTCTTCATTTATCCAAAAACGTGAACATCAGCTCTGCTTCGGAGACGATTGCGTCGTTCACGACGCAATGACATTTCGCTTTCGCCAATCGTTCACCGCGCGATTTGGTGAGCTCGGCGTGGATGAAGATTGTGTCACCCGGCAACACCGGTTTGCGAAATTTCACTTCGTCCGCGCTCATAAAATAGCCGATACGGCTGGTGGTTTTCGCCAGTTTAAACAACAGAATGCTGGCGACCTGCGCCATCGCTTCTACCTGCAGTACGCCTGGCATCACCGGATGACTGGGGAAATGTCCTTGAAAGAACGGTTCGTTGATCGTGACCGTTTTCACGCCGACACATTTCGTTTCCGTTTCGAAACTGATAATGCGATCGACCATAAGAAATGGAAAACGGTGCGGTAAAATCTGCATCACTTGGTCCGTATCGAGTCCTCCATCGCCGCTCGGGATCGTTCGTGGCGCTGCCACAGCGCTCCTGCGTGTCTGCTCGCGAGTGATTGAGCGCGCCAACTGCGCATTGCTAGCATGGCTTGGTTTCACCGCCACCACATGGCCGCGAATACGTCGACCGACCAGCGCGAGGTCGCCAATAATATCGAGGATTTTGTGCCGGACAAATTCATCCGCGAAGCGTAATGGTTCCTTGCTTAGAACCGCTTCCCCGCGCACGACGATCGCATTTTCAAGGCTGCCGCCTTTGATGAGATTTTTGTCCATCAGCGGCTTAACATCTTCGTAATAAACAAATGTGCGGGCCGGAGCGATTTCGCGTTCGAAACCTGCGGGCGTGACTTCCATGGACAAAAACTGCGCGAAGCGATTGTTTGGTCCGGCTTGTGTGCACGAGATGCGAAACTTGTCGTCCGGCAACAGGATAAGCAGCGTGCCCGTTTTCGATTCGACGTGCACGGTTTCGCGTACGTCGAAGAATTTTCGCGGCTCATCCTGTGGTGTGACGCCGGCTTTTCTGATCAAATCGACGTAACCCTGCGCGCTGCCGTCACCAATCGGCGGTTCGTTTGCGTCCATTTCCACCACAGCGTTGTCCACGCCCATCGCCCAAAGCGCGGCCAAGACATGCTCGACTGTATGCACCCGCACCGAGCCTTCGCCGATGGTCGTGGCGCGCTCTACGGTCTTCAGATTTTCGATCTTCGCGTCAATGGCAGGCTCATCCTGCAAATCCTTGCGTTTGAATTTAATCCCGTGATCGACTGGCGCGGGCTGAAGTTTGAGGGTGACTTTTTCGCCCGTGTGCAGAGCGGTGCCGCTAAAGCTGGCCGGCTTGCCAAGCGTCTGCTGAAATTCGGGTGTCGAGGCCATGCACGGTTAACTAGCAGAGATTCTGATCCATGACCAGCGGTTGCGCCAACGAGGATTGGCGCTGGAGCTCTCGTTAACACCTTGCTTCAGCAAGGTGCTACTACGTCTAACGCAGACTCCTACCGCTTTAGCGGTTTTTGGTAAACTCTCACACACCGCTAAAGCGGTTCACATCATCAGCACCGCACGTACACCTCGCTGAAGCGAGATGTTAATGAGATCTCCTTATCTCAGCTCAAATTCGCCGCAATCGAAGGCCATCATCTTGTCAATGTTTGAGATGCGGAATCGATGAAAACCTGAACCGTCATCCTGCCAAATATCGACCGACTTGTCGCCACTCTTTACAACCAGCACGCGCGTTAAATTCGGTGACTCGCTTACCGTGAACAACGGCAGGCCATCTGCCGTTTCCAAATAACTTCCGTCACTGTCAAAACTGGCGGCTACCTCGATCATCGATCGTGTATCGGCCGCCAGCGGATTTGGCATGAGTTTCACTTTAACGCTGGCAGGACTGTTTTGAGGCGGAGACTCTGCGATCTGGCCTAGATCTTGCACTTTAAGAGGACCAACCAGGTAGCCGCGAGCTCGATATTTTCCGGTGGGCAAATCTTCGGCATCGTCATTTTTGCCATCCCACTGGGTTATCAGAGCGTCCGCGCCGATTGTAAACTCGCTCAGGTTTGCTTCCGCATGCAGAATGCGCACCAGTTTGCCGGCTTTATCGTAAACGCCGAGGCTGATCGATCCTTCTAATGGCGGCGGAACGAAGCTAATGCGGACAGTCCTGGCAGGTGAAGCTGAAGGCGTTTGTTCTGGGGCTGGGGTAGTTGTGACAGATTCTTCTGGTGAGATCACAGGCGAAGGAGATTCCCCCGGGATCGCCGAAGAAGTGGGGGTTGGCGATTCCTGCGCGGCAGCGACAGAAGCCAAAGTGGCTACCAGAAATGCAAAATTGATTTTTCTTGTCATGTCGAGCGAAGTTGAGACATCTCGTACTTTGCCAAAAAAGTATCGAGAGATTCCTCTCAGCCTTCGCATAAAGCTACAGCGGGGCAAGCGACTTCGCGCGGAATGACAAGTGGCCTAGATGTAATACCGCCAATTCACGTTTGGAAAGAGGTTGTCACGCGATTCGCAGTCGCGCAGAAATTCTTCATCAACCTCATTGATGACAAACTGATCGTGTAACCGGCTGAAGCGAGCAAGATGATCGGTGGTTCGTTTGATGGCGTACTCACGAGCAGTCCCGGTTTTCATTAAAAATGCCCAGTCGCTGGATTGCGCGAGCAAAAGTTCGCGCGTGAGTTGTTTGAGCACGCGATCCGCGAATTGCCTGCAGTTTTCTGCATGCTTGCGCGCAGCTTCACTCATCCTCTGAGCTGCAATGTGCAGGTGCGGATAAATCCAGGCGTTACTCGGATCGAGCCACACGCCAAGATGGCCGTTCTCGCCCCATGTTGAAGCTGCAGGCTCAATGATTTGCTGTGTCGGATGCGTCGCCAGGTATTCACTTGGCGTGGTAAGTCGAAAATCTCGTTCGTTTGCGGCTAATCGAATAAGTTGTTCGAGGAAAATCGGTCCCTCGAACCACCAATGCCCAAATAATTCTGCATCAAATGGGGCCACGACAATCGGGTCGAAACCGAATTCGCTGATTTCGCGAATTTGCTGCCGGCAGTGTTTAAGAAAATCACTCGCATGTTCCGCCGCCGTCTTTTCGGCCACTGCGCGATCGTACCCCTTTTTCTCAGTAGTACGTCCGGTGATTCGGTGGTATTTCACACCGGAGAATTTTCTAATTCCATGCGCGACAGGCCCCAAATGTTCCATGGGAAGATCGAAACCGATGTCGCGATAGAAATCGCGATAGGCTGGGTCTCCGGGATAACCTTCACTCGCGCTCCAGACTTGTCGGCTTGAGTGGCCGTCGCGTGCAAATGCCGCCGGCCCCGCAGGCGTAAAACACGGCGCATAAATCGACCGGCACGGGCGCGGTCTTCCATGTAACAAGCCGTGTGCATCCAGAACGAACCAACGAATATTCGCTTGCTGAAAAATTGCTTCCAAGCCGGATACGTAGGCGCATTCCGGAAGCCAAAAACCGCTTGGCTCCGCGCCAAAAAAATCCACATAAATGTCGCGGCCGATCAAAATTTGCGCACGCGCTGCTTGAGGCACTTGCTGTTGAAGAATGGGAAGCAAGCCGTGCGTGGCAGCGCTGGCAATGATTTCGAGCGCACCGGCGTCTCGCAGTTCGCGAAAAAGAGACAGGAGATCACACTTTCGTTCATCGGCAAAAAACGCACGAGTTTCGCAAAACATTTTGAAGTAAAAGTCTGGGAGTTCGCGAAGCTGTGGATGATTGCGGTTCCGCTTTTGTTCGCGCGCGCTGAGATCGATCAAATTATCGAGATGCTGCACATAGCGCTCGCGCAGGAGCTTATCCTGAAGCATCGCGCACAGCGTTGGCGTGAGGGACATCGTGAGTTTGAATGGAACAGAGTCGTCCAGTAGCCGGCGCATCATCCGAAGCAAAGGGATGTAAGTCTCCGTGACCGCCTCGAAGAACCAGTCTTCTTCGAGAAAGTTCTCATGCTCAGGATGCCGAACGAATGGGAGGTGCGCGTGCAGAATGAGCGCTAGAAAACCCATTGCAGATTTAAGATTTCAGATTGCAGATCGAAAGCGGCGCTGCCTCAATCTGAAATCGGCAATCTGCAATTACAAGGTCCGACAAAAGTCCTGAAAGCGATCCAGACCTTTTTTGATTACGTCGAGGCTTGTGGCGTAGCTGAGCCGAATTGTGCGATCGTCTCCGAAGGCCGCTCCAGGAACAACTGCGACATTCGCTTTGCTCAGTAAGCGGTCGGCGAAATTTTGAGAAGTGAGCCCCAGCTGACTGATGTTCACCAGCACATAAAATGCGCCCTGAGGTTTGACCGCCGTAACGTTCGAAATCTTTGAGATGCGGTCGAACATGTAATTGCGACGCATATCAAATTCCTCGCGCATATCGGCCAGCGGTTGTTGATCACCTTTCAACGCGGCAAGCGCGCCGTACTGCGAAAACGAAGAGGGATTAGAGGTGGTATGGCTTTGGATCGAATCGACCGCTTTAGCCACTTCCTCCGGCGCCGCCAGATAACCGAGCCGCCAACCTGTCATGGCGTAGGATTTGCTGAATCCGTTAATGGTGATGGTGAGATCGTACGCTTCTTTCGACAGCGACGCGATGCTCACATGTTTGGCGTCGTCGTAAACGAGTTTCTCGTAAATCTCGTCGGACAAAATGTAAATGTCTTCCTCGGCGGCGACCTCAACGATTGCCTGCAATTCTTCACGCGTATAAACGGCGCCAGTCGGATTGCCCGGGCTGTTCATGATCAACATTTTGGTGCGCGGGGTCATTGCATTTTCAAAATCTTCGGCCCGCATTTTCCAGGAGTTGCGTTCGCTGGTGGGCACAATCACGGGTTCGGCGCCGACTAACCTGACCATGTCCGGGTAACTGACCCAGTATGGCGATGGGATGATGACTTCGTCGCCCGGCTGGCATGTTGCGAGGATCGCGTTGTAGCACGAATGCTTCGCGCCGTTGCTTACGATGACTTGGCCGGCGCGATAACTTAGGCCGTTATCAGTCGCCAATTTTTCCGCGATGGCCTGGCGCAGCTCCGGGATGCCGGCGCTGGGCGTGTATTTGGTAAAGCCGGACTCCAACGCGTCGATAGCGGCTTTTTTGATGTGCTCGGGCGTATCGAAATCCGGTTCGCCTGCGCCGAAGCCGCACACGTCAATGCCTTCAGCCTTCATGGCTTTGGCTTTGCTATCGATCGAAAGAGTGAGCGAAGGAGTCAGTTGGGCGGTGCGTTCGGAAATTTCCATGGTGGTAAGCTTATTCAAAATGGGAGCGCAAACTATTGGTGGCGATAGAAGTTTTCAATCAGAGGTTTGAAATTATTCTCATTAATCCGAATGATCGCCATTTCGCGCTTCGCGTTCTCGATCGAATCCGATGCATGCGCGGCATTGACCATGATCGTCTGGCCGAACTCTCGGCGAATGGATCCCGGTGGGGCTTTGGCCGGATCAGTCGGGCCAAGCACGTCGCGAATCTTGCGCACCGCATCCACGCCCTGATACACGATCGCGATCGATTTTTCCGTTCCAGAAGCTTCGTGCTCGCCCGAGGGACATTCGCTGGGCTTTCGACCAGCCATAAATTCGATAATGCTTTCCCAGTTTTCGCGGCCGCTCTGTGGGCCGAGTTTTTTCTCAAGGACTGGCAGCACGGGCCCGTAGAACTCCTGCGCTTGCGCGACGCTCATTCGATGGACCTTGAAGCCGATGATGGTGAGTCCCGAGCGCGAAAATACTTCAATGACTCCGCCCGGGCGCAGATTTGGAAACCTAAAATTGTCGGGCTTGATGAGGACAAGTGTCTTTTCGACCTGCGCGTCGGTTGGAAAGCGGACGCTGCGATCCAGGATACCGCCGTCAGAATCAGAAAAATCCGCCCAGAGTTTCAAATCGCGTTCGATTGCGTTTGGATCGAACGCCGCGAGCACGCCGGGCTCGAAGTAAGTTACTTTGCCAGAATCATCCGTGATGTAATCGCCGTATGTGTCGCGAATCGTTTCGCCGCTGGTCCGCTCGTGCACGATGTGGCCTACCGTGTTACGAATCCTTTCCACCGCGTCCGGACCACGAAAGATCAGGAATAACACACGGGCCTGCTCACCATTTTTCTCGCCGGTGAAATTTTTCAGGACGTACTTACCGATCAACTCCTGCGTCGCTCGATGGCGCGGATCGGTTTCCGTCACAATCGTATCCGCGTAGCGCTTTGCCAATTCCGCGCTTGGCGCAAACATGCGCCCGCCAACGAGATCGAGTCCTGTGCGGGAAATCAGCCGGCCAACGATGCCGCCGGTGCGCGATTTGCGCATCGAGTAGGGCGTGACGATGACGTAAGCAAGTTCTTCGTTCTGCATGGTTATTGCCGCGGCTGATGATTAAACCGCGTTGGATGCAGAGAAACCGAAGCCGCCAAGGCTGCCAGCAACGTAGCTGGCAGCGGCGCGCGCGGTCAAATTTTTTCAAAACCCGCGCTTCGCCCGTGCGCTCAGCCTTTCCGATTTCTATTTTTTCCCGGGCGCTTTTTCGGCCTCCGTCCCGGCCATCTTTTGCGCGAGACCGGCCGCGAATTTTTCGTATTGAACATTGTCGACGCTAAAGGTGCCGAGCATGTAATTCGAGTTGCTCCACGACCAATTCTGGTCCGCATCGTTGTAAGTCATCTTCGTCGTCCGTCCTTGTTCGTATTGGTGGTGCAGCGGATCCGCGCCCGGCGGGTTTACAATTTTCGGCGCACCACCCATGCCGCCTTCGACAAGATGCCCATGAAACGTGCCATATTGCCCAATCGTGATTTGATGTTCTTTGCCCTCGATTTTGCGAGTGATTGGTGCATAGCGCGTCTGCGTTTTCTTTGACACACCCGGCGTCAACACCGCGCCGGCGATGGCTTCCAATGCTTTGCGCTGATTTGGGTTCGCCTTCTCGTCGATGTAGTAATAGGCAAAGTTCCAGTTGCCATACGATTCCATCATGGTTTTACCTTCCGGGCTTTGGCCCATGGTTGCGAGGGCAAGGCCGTCGAGTTTCACGTCGCCATAGTTGCCTTTCTCGATGAAGAGCACCTGGCCTCCGCCGCACGTCATCTTGGTTGGTTTGGAATTAAACCAACAAGGACACGCGGCATCGCATGAGCAGGCTTCTTCGAGCTGACCGGTAATTTTCCACGGAGTTGTATCTTTTTGTTCGTTTGCGGCTTGCACAGAAGCGGCATGAAAGAGGAGACCCCCAACGAATGCGCACGGCAGGAGCAATTTCATCTTCATGGCGAAACTTTATGACTGCACATCTACTGCGGGCAACTTCATTTCAAGGCTGGCCTGCCGGCCGTAGCTTGGGCCGTTTGGGCGGTCCGACTTCGCTAAAGCTTCGGCGCACTTGCTCCAGCCCCGAAAGCTTTCGGGGCTGGAGCGGGTGACGAGGCTCGAACTCGCGACGTCCACCTTGGCAAGGTGGTGCTCTACCAACTGAGCTACACCCGCGTTTTAAGAGGGGAATAATAATGTCCAAGCCCCCACGCGGCGCAACCTTTTAATTGTTCCCGCAGGCGTGAAATTGTTGAATCCAAATTGGGCAGTGACTGCATCCTATGACCAAAGCATCAATATGAAAAAATTAATCCTCCTCTGCATTTGCTCCATTGCGCTAGCTGCGGGCTTGTTTGCGCAGGCCCCCACGGCATCGCCGATCGCGAGCCCGCCAGCCGCAACAGTAACACCAACGACAACCGCCAGTGTTTCTCCATCGGATCTCGCCGACAGAATTCACCAAAAGCTGGAGAAAAAGCTTCGCGGCCGCCACGGAATTACCATCGATACAGGCGATAAGGATGAAGATGCCGATCTTCGAAAGATGCGCGACTTCGTCGCGATCCCAATCGTGGCGATCGTCTTTCTGTCAATATTTGGCGCGCCTGTGGTGATCGTGATCATGATAGGGATGTTCACGCTTTTAGTGAGCCGCATGCGGCAGCGGACCATCCGCATGATGGTCGAGAAAGGTCAGCCAATTCCCGCAGAACTGCTTGCACCAGCCGCGCGATCGGTGCGCCGGCGGTCCGATGTGCGGCGTGGAGTTATTTGGGCCATGGTTGGGCTCGGTGTGATGATCTTCTTTGGCGCCGTGAACGATTGGGAAGGCGGCGCATGGTCATTGGGACTGATTCCGTTTCTGATCGGCCTCGGCTATCTCCTGGTATGGAAACTGGAAGGCAAAAACAACGTTCCTCCTCCTCCGCCGGCACCTTAATATCGAGGCTGTGGAGCTAACTGATGCGGACCTTATCGCACGAGTTCTTGTCGATGACGATCAGCACGCGTTCGGCGAGCTCGTGCGCCGGCATCAGTCCAGTGTGCGTGGTCTGCTTCGACAACTCACCCGCACAGATATGGCCTTGGCCGATGACCTTGCGCAGGAAACTTTCATTCGTGCTTACAAAAACATTCGAAGCTTTCGCGGTGAAGCGCGATTTTCCACATGGCTTTATCGCATCGCTTACAACTGTTTTCGTGAAGATGCGCGCAAACGCAAAGAGCTTGTCGGCGTGGACGAGGAGCAATTGCAAACCGAGCATGATACGCAGACTGTCGATCCTGGTTTAAGACATGATCTTATGCATGCCCTGAGTCTGCTTTCATTGCACGAGCGCACGGCGGTTGTCCTTTGCTGCCAAAATGGATTGTCGCATGATGAAGCCGCGCGCGTCCTCGATATTCCGCTCGGTACCGTGAAGACGAACGTGCTTAGAGGACGCGAAAAACTAAAACGCACACTGGCGGTGTGGGGCCCAAATTGATATAATGAACGCAATGATCGACGACGAAACGCTTGACCGACAACTCCGCGAGGCGACGCCGTATATTGATGATGAGGGCTTCACCGCGCGCGTCATGGCCAAATTGCCTGCAGCCCGGCGCGAACCGCGATGGCTGCGCGCAATGATTTTCCTCGGCCTGACATTAATCGGAAGCGGAATTGCCTATTTGCTCGGTGGTCCTTTCATTCGCGAAGGCGTGATTCAGTTGTCGGACTTCCCGATCTGGCTGTTGCTCGTGTTCGCGTTCGGTTGCGGCCTTGTGGTTGGCGCCTTCGCTGTCATCGTTGCCGTTCGCAAAACACCAGAGGTGCGCGACGTTGCCCGGCTGCGGTTTTGAGACAGTGTCCCGGCTAGGCCGCAGATAGCTCGCGTCCCTGCTTCACATCGAGATCGATCTGGCGGGCGAGCGCCTCGACACTCTCGAATTTTTTCTCAGGCCGCAGGTAGCGGATGAATCGCACTTCAAGATCTTTTCCGTAAATGTCGCGCTCGAAATCGAAAAGGTGAATCTCCAAAATGCGCTCAGATTTGCCGGTGTCCACGGTTGGCCGATAACCGAGGTTCACCACGCCTGGATACATGACTCCATCCAGCTTCGCTTGGGCGAAATAGACGCCGTTCGGTGGGAACTGTTCATTGTGAGCGCTCAAGTTTGCCGTTGGGAATCCAATCTTTTTTCCTCGATTGTCACCGCCCACAACAGTTCCAAGGATTGTGTATTCGCGGCCAAGCATCCGTGCCGCCTTTGCCAGATCGCCTGCTTCCACGGCTTGACGAATCGCCGTGCTGCTTGCCAGTTCGCCATTGACTGTCACCGGCGGAATTCCCACGACTCCGAAATCGAAGCGGGCGCCAAACTGGTTGAGTAGTTCGAGATTCCCGCGGCGGTTTTTCCCAAACGACCATTCGTGTCCCACACAAATTTCGCGCAGCGGCTTCGAATGTTTCACTAATCGCTGCACGAAGTCTTCGGGCTCGGTTGCCGCAAATTGTTTATCAAATGTAATAATCAGAAGATGGCCCACTCCGAGATCCCGAATCAAAGCGATTTTGTGCGAGGTGGCGGTGAGCAAATGAGGCGCGGCTTCCGGTCGCAATACCTTTTCCGGATGCGGGTCGAATGTGACCACGACAGGCGTTCCGTTGGCCGCCCGGGCGTGCTCGGCGGAAGTCGAGATGACCGCTTGATGGCCGAGATGAACGCCGTCAAATACTCCGATCGCGAGAAATACGGGGCCACGTAATTCCGATAACTCGGGGATGGATCGAAGCGTTTCCATCAATCAAATGACGAATGACGGAATGACGAATGCGGCGCGTCGGAAGTCAGGCTTCCAGCCTGACTCGGCCGACAAGCTTCCAGCTTGTCGATTTTGTGCGGCAGCACCGACAGCCTGGAAGGCTGTCGTCCGAGTCAGCCAAGATGGCTGACTTCCGATTTCTTCGTCATTCTTCATTTGAGCTTCGTCATTGTTTTCACGCTCCGCGCATTCTCGAAACTTCCGGAAGACTCAGCATCCGATCGAGAATTTCTTCGCGTGTTGCATTTTTGATCTGGTCCACCGTGATCGCGTTCGTCACATCGAACCGGCCGGATTTCAATCGACGCAGCGATTTCAAGTGAGCGCCACAGCCGAGGGCGTCGCCGATGTCATGCACGTATGTGCGGACATAGAATCCTTTGCTGCATAGGACGCTGAAGTCGACTTCAGGCAATGAGATGCGATCGATTGTGTAGTAATAAACGTGCACCAGGCGCGGCTCGCGCTCGACTACTTGTCCCTTGCGAGCGAGCTTGTAGAGCGGCACGCCACCGTGCTTTTTTGCAGAGACCATCGGCGGCAGCTGATAAAAATCTCCGCGGAACTTTTCAAATGCGGCGCGAATTTGATTTTCATTCAGCGCTGGCACGGCGCGCTGCTGAATTACTTCGCCTTGTCGATCTTGCGTGTCGGTGGTCACACCGAACACAAACGTGCCGGCGTATTCCTTATCTTCACTCATCAACAAATCCTGGACTTTTGTGCCACGCCCAACCGTGAGCAGCAGTAAACCGGTGGCGATCGGATCGAGCGTGCCGCAATGCCCGATTTTTTTCGTGTCGAGCTTTCGTCGGGTCAGCGCAACGACGTCGTGCGAGGTCATGCCTTCAGCTTTATCGACGAGCAGGACGCCGTCAGGACCCGCGTTCAAGGACTTCATGAATTTCCTCCAGAACCTTTTCCTCGACTTCGGCGAGACTTCCTCGAATGCGTGCGCCTGCAGCCAGTGTATGCCCACCGCCGCCGAATTTCTGGCAAATCGCGCAGACATCGACCGCTTCGTCTTTCGAACGCATGCTGACGCGCACTTTGCCTTCTGCAAGTTCTTCAAAAAAGACGGCGACAATCACGCCGCGAACTGCCCGAAGATGATCGATGAGACCTTCGTTGTCTTCTGGAAGAACCCCCAGATCTGCCGCGGTTTTTAAGCTGAGACTAAAACTTGCTACTCGATTGTGCGCAGTAAAACGCATGGTTCGAAGAAGCTCTCGCAACAATTCCAGGCGGCGTCGGGGATAGTTCTCGTATAGTTGCTGGCTTATTTTTCCAACGTCGAGGCCGCCAGCGCGCACAAGTTCCTCGGCGATCGCGAAGGTGCGCTCGCTAGTCTTCGGATATTGGAAGGAACCGGTGTCAGTGGAAATCGCGGCATAAAGATTTTCTGCAATATCGTGATTGAAAGGCAGGCCCTGGCTCTTGATCAGGTTGAAAATGATCTCTCCCGTGGCCGGCGCGCTTACGTCGACTATCACCAGATCGCCGTAGCCGGGATTGCTGAGGTGATGGTCGATGTTGATCCAGATTTTTGTTGAACCAACCGCAGCGAGCGCAGTTCCGAGCCGATTTTGAATTGCTGTGTCAAGCGCGATGGCAACATCGACGTGAGCAGGCGTCGCCGGAGGTTTGGTCAGCAATTCGGCGCGCGGCAGGAAGGAATATTTTTCGAGCATGCCGTCTTCGTTCCAAACACGAACGTCTTTGCCGAGCTGCTGAAGCGACAGTGCGAGCGCGAGCTGACTGCCGAGCGCGTCACCGTCCGGGCGAACATGGCCCAAGATCGCGAAATGCTGATGCTCCCGCAGCACCTTTCCGATTTGCTCGAACGTGGTGTTGCTCACTCGTCTCCGCCGCCGGGCTTTTCAAGGTCCTGCAAAATCTCAAGGACGCGCGCGCCGCGTTCTATAGAATCGTCGAGATGAAAAACCAGATGCGGCGTGTATTTCAAAACAACATGGCGGGAGAGTTCAGCTTGCAGCGCGGGACGATGCGCTTCCAGTTTATCAATCACGCTCGCGCCGGGTGCCGGTCCGAGAATGCTTACGAACACGTGGGCGCTCTTCAGGTCGGGCGTAACATCAACAGCGTTAACGCTGACGAGCACGCCTTCGACGTTTACTTCGCGCGCAATGATTACACTCAGCTCACGTTTTACGAGTTCGTTTACGCGTAGTTGCCGATGTTTCATGGCGAAGCCGAGTTAAAAAGTTAAAAGCGTTACAATGTCACAACGGGGGAACGCCTTTTTAACTTTTGTAACGTTGTAACGATGTAACTGCCTAAAGTTTCTGCGCAATCTGTTCGAGTTGATAACACTCGATCACGTCGCCTACCTGGTATTCGCTGAAGTCGCCCAGCTTGATCCCGCATTCCAGACCGGAGCGCACCTCTTTCACGTCGTCCTGGAAACGGCGCAGCGTGGAAATGCCGCCGTCGTAAACTGGCTGGCGCTTTCGAAGAACACGAGCGCGCCCAGCGCGCGCTATGCGGCCATTAGTGACCAGGCAACCCGCGACAATGCCTCTGCTTAGCAGGAAAACCTGCTTCACCTCTGCGTGCCCGATAACTGTTTCGCGGAGCTCGGGTTCAAGCAGCCCGGCCATGGCGTCTCTGATCTGGTCGAGTAATTCGTAAATGATGCTGTAGAGCTTGATCTGCACGCCTTCCCGTTTGGCAGCAGAAACAGCCATCGACTCGACCTTAACATTGAAACCGACCACGACCGCGTCCGACGCGCTTGCCAGCAAAATGTCCGATTCCGAAATCGGTCCGACGGCAGAGTGAATAATTTCGAGACTGATTTTTTTGCTTTCGATCTGTTTCAACGCTCCGATGAGCGCTTCGAGCGAGCCTTGCGTATCGCATTTCAACACGATGCGCAGAATTTTTTGGCCTCCCGCCGTTTCAAGCAGAGTTTCCAGCGTTGCTCTTTGGGGAACGAACAGCTTGCTTGCGCGTTTCGCCTCGAGGCGTTCATCGCTCAACTGTTTTGCAGCGCGCTCGGATTCCATGACAAGGAATTCGTCACCGGCATTTGGCAGGCCGGTAAACCCAAGCACTTTCACCGGGGTGGAAGGTCCGGCCTCTTTGACCGGTTGGCCGCGATCGTCCAGAAGCGATTTTACCTTGCCGCTGTAATCACCGCAGATGAATGGGTCACCGACTTTTAACGTGCCCATCTGCACGATGACAGTGGCAGTGGGGCCGCGTCCCGCTTCCACTTGCGCTTCAATGACGGTGCCGCGTGGTCTGGCCGTGGGCGATGCCTTAAGCTCCATTACCTCCGCTTGCAGTGTCATCATCTCAAGCAGGTGATCAATTCCGGCGCCCTTCGTTGCCGAGACGGGACAAACGATCGTTTCGCCTCCCCAATCTTCCGGAGTCAATTCGTGTTCCTGGAGTTGTTTCTTCACCCTGTCGATGTTCGCCGAGGGCAGATCGATCTTGTTGATTGCGACCATGATTTTCACATGCGGCGCAGCTTTGGCGTGATTAATGGCTTCGATTGTTTGGGGCATGATGCCGTCATCTGCGGCAACAACCAGGACGACGATATCGGTTACATTAGCGCCCCGCGCGCGCATTGCGGTGAAGGCGGCGTGGCCGGGCGTATCGATAAAGGTGACTGTCGCACCATTATGATTGACCGTGTAGGCTCCGATGTGTTGCGTGATTCCACCCGCTTCACCAGCCGCTACACGCGTCTTGCGAATCGAATCCATCAGCGTTGTTTTGCCGTGATCGACATGGCCCATAAAAGTGATGATGGGACCGCGCGGCTTGAGTTCCTCTTCCTTTTCGATAACCGGCGGAGGCGGCGCAACGACTACCTGTTCTACTTTGTGAACACCGGCGCCTTTTTCACGCCGCTCTTTTTCCAGAATAAACCCGTGGTTCTCCGCGATCTTTGATGCGATCTCGGGTTCGACCGTCTGGTTGATGTTGGCGAAGATGTTGTACGTCATCAACTCAGCGATGATTTGATGCGGCTTTAGTCCGACCTCACTTGCCAGCTGCTTAACAATAATCGGGGGTTTTATCAGAATGATCTTCTGAGATCCGGCTTCGGCCTCGTCAGAAGGTGCGCCGACGACAGGCCCAGCTGTCACGGTGCCCGGTGCTTCAGTCGGAGGCGCTTCCGCAGGTGGAGCTTCGGATGCCCCAGGTTTCGGCGGCGCAGCAGTAGCCTCTAGCGAGGCTCGGATTCGCGAGATCGGAGGTAAAACATCGCGTCTCGTTTTTGGCTCGGCATCTTCGGTCTTCTTGCGCGATTTTTTCCGATCGATTAACGAGATGCTCTCTACTTCGTGGGTACGCGCCGGAACAGATCGCGGCTCCGATTCGTGCGGCGGAGTTACCCCCGATTTACCTGCTCCAGTTGCGGCTGCGCTTCCTCGCGGGATGTCGCTCTTTCCTTCCTTCTTTGGGATCTTTGATTTGGGTGCAGCGGCCGGCTTGTCAGCAGCAGTAGTCTTGCGTTCGGCCACGTGCGCGGCTGGCTTGCGGCTTGCAGTTTTGCTGCTCGTCTTCGTTGCCATCGTAATTCGTTCAAAATTTCGCTCATGGCTCAAGCGTCCCTAAACCAGAGCCGTGTTACTGTACGAGTTCCTGCCGGTGCACTGCCTCGTAAATCTCGCGCGCCTTTGTTTCGTCGACGGCGAGAATATCCACCAAATCCTGCACGTCAGCATCGCGCAATCCCTCCAGGTTCGTAAAACCAGATTTTACGAGGGTGAGCGCCTGCTCTTCACTGATAGGCAGGGCACCGGCAAGCGTCTGTGCAGCTTGCGCTACCTTCTGTTCTACCACAGTTGTTGCCGATGTGTCCTTGCCGATGTTGATCTCCCAGCCCGTTAAGCGCGACGTCAACCGCGCGTTCTGCCCCTTTTTTCCGATCGCTAGCGAAAGCTGGTCTTCGTCGACAGAAATCTGGACGCTCTTCTTCTCAGTATCGAAAGCCAGATTCTTCACTTTCGCCGGCTTAAGCGCTTCCAGAACGTATTCCTTTGGATCGGAACTCCACCGAATGATATCGACCTTTTCGTTATTGAGTTCGCGCACGATGTTTTTGACGCGTGAGCCGCGCATGCCGACACAAGCCCCTACCGGATCCACCTTTTCGTTTGCACTCCACACTGCGATCTTGGTTCGATAACCAGCTTCGCGCGCGATCCCGCGAATCTCCACGGTGCCGTCGGCGATTTCGCTCACTTCCAGCTCGAAAAGCCGGCGCACAAAATTGGGATGACTGCGCGAGACGATGATCTCCGGTCCACGGACGCCGTTTTCGACCGCAACCACGTACGCGCGGAGACGGTCGCCCACATTGTAATCTTCCACGACAACGCGCTCGCGCTGCGGCATGATCGCTTCAAATTTTCCAAGATCGAGAATGACGTCGGACCGGTCGAAGCGCCGCACAGTTCCACTCACGATCTCACCTGCGCGGTCCTTGAACTCCTCGTAAATCATTTCTTTCTCAGCCTGGCGAATCCGCTGCATCATGGCTTGTTTTGCCGTCTGCGCCGCGATGCGCCCAAAATTTTTCGGAGTGACTTCTACTTCCACCGTGTCACCGATGCTGGCGTCCGGTTTAATCTTGCGCGCCTTAGAAAGCTCGATCTCATCTTGCGAATTGGTGACCTGATCGACCACCACCAGATTGGCCAGTGCCCGGATTTCGCCGTTCTTCGGATTAATATCGATGCGCAGATCGCGCGACGCGCTGACGCTCTTTTTCGAGGCGGAGAGCAGGGCGTTCGAAACCGCCTCGAGCAAAATGTCGCGTTTGATTCCGCGCTCTCGTTCCAGGTAATCGAGCATGGCAATAAATTCCGCGTTCATAAAACATGCAGCCCGCAGACTAAAAAGAGTGGGACACCAGTTCCCACTCTAATCAGCGCGCGGACTAGACACTTAGGATAACTGCGCGAGGACTTCTCGTCAAGGTGCGCTCCGGTTTGATTTGACGTTCAAAGTTCAATGTCCAACATCCAGCATTCAATGAATTCGCGCTTGGGAGCCCTCGCCATTGTCCTGCTGGCCTGGGCTTTGATTTACCTACCGTCACTGGGTTCTATCGCGATTAAAGGGGAAGAAGGGCGACGAATATTGCCGGCAATTCGGATGCTCGAGACCGGTAACTTCATCGTTCCGCAGGTCGGAAGCAACCCGTACTATCGCAAGCCTCCTCTGGTGAATTGGATGGTAGCGGCATCTTTCAAAATTTCTGGAGTGCGTAACGAGTGGACAGCGCGTCTCCCGTCGGTGCTTGCCGTGCTTGCCGTGGCCATCGCATTCGTCACTATTGCGCGTCCGAGTCTTGGCCCGAGAGGATCAATCGTTGCGGCCCTAATCTGGATGACGAACATTGGGATGATCGAGAAAGGCCGCTTGATTGAAATCGAAGCGCTCTACGTCTCGCTTTGCGGTCTGGCGATTATTTTTTGGCTAAGCTTTTGGGATCAAAAGAAGTCGCCCTGGCTCATCTGGACTCCGGCTTTGGTCATTCTTGGCATAGGCCTGCTGGCGAAGGGCCCGACGCACCTGGTATTTTTTTACGCGATCGTGCTTGCCGTACTTTGGCATACGAAAGATTGGCGGCTTTTGCTTCATCCCGCACACTTCGTGGGGCTTGCCATCATGCTGGCGATCCCAGCAGCATGGGCCATTCCTTTTGTGCAACGCACGACGACGGAGACGGCGGTAGAAAAGTGGTCAGCTCAATTCACCGGGAGGTTACGAGGTATTGACTTCAAATTTTTCAGTTGGATTCAAAATATCCCGCGCAGTCTCACGTATTTTCTGCCTTGGGTTCTCCTGTTTCCGTTCGCCCGTTTTTCAAAATTTCATGATCCAGCACAGCAGTGTTTCGCACGCGCGCTGGCGTGGGGAATCGCAGTGCCGTTTGTCGCGGTCAATCTGGTTCCGGGCGCTGTCGCTCGGTACAGCATGCCAGTGATAGCTCCCGCCTGTTGGTTGCTGGCCATGACTTACGTCGACGGCGCATTGCAGTGGCCCCGAAATTGGACGAGGACCGATCGAGACTGGGCCAGGGTTGTAGCGATTTTTATCGCGCTGGGCATCGTGATCGGTGCGATTGGCTACCCGCTCGCCGCGGTCGTTTTAAAGAACAGACAGCAGGTGAAGAAAGCCGCCGCGGAAATCAATGCCCTCGTGCCCGCGAATGAGACGCTATATGCAGTGAATCCAGATTATCAGCCGGTATTCTTTTATGTAAAACCGCCTGTGAAATACGTCAGCTACATCAGGAAATTGCCGGCTGACGCGCGGTATTTTCTCGTCCGAACCGAAAACGAAACTGAGGCGACAACTACCTCAAAGTGGGCGCCGCTCCAGGCGCGGCCAGTTGGCCGGGTGCGGGATTACAGCAAACGCGAGATGGTTCTTTTCAAAGTGGCGCCTTGAACGGCCATTGACAGGCTGCCAGATCGGGAATTGGTTAGCATACTAACCAATTTGGGCGCGACAACATGTCCGACGGCGACAGAGCTGAAAGCTTGGGTCATTTGCTCCACGGCACCGCTCGTGCGTGGCGGCAAAAGCTCGACGAACGTCTTAAGCCCATGGGGCTGAGCCAGGCCAAATGGCGGACGCTAATGCATCTCTCGATTGCACAGGAAGCGCTGACACAGGCCGAAATTGCAGCGCGACTGGGTGTGGAAGAGCCCACGGTCGTCACGTTATTGCATCGGTTGGAGCGTGAAGCTTGGATTACGCGGACAAGTTCTCCACATGATCGCCGGTGCAAAATGGTGCTGCTCGGTCGGCGCGCCCAGCGTGTGATTACGCAAATCAACGCCACAGCCGAGAAACTTCGACACGAATTGTTTGCTGGTATCCCAGAATCTGATCTCCAAACGTGTATGAGAGTGCTGGCGCGGATTCGAGAGCGGGCAGAGAAAGGCGAGCGGCGCGAGACCAGCACGCGGCAGCATGCAGCTCGCGTTCTCGCACAGCACAACGGCCAGACCAAACGGCGACATTCGATTCCAAGAAAAAGCGCAATTTCGCGGCGCGACGGAGGGTTGAAGTGAAACTTAACACGGAAGTGAGCGATATTAAGACATTGGATCACGGCGCGCCCCAACGCTCGAGGACCCCTCAAATGAAACACACCCGCGCGGCGAATCAGAGGATTCCCAAGTGGGCGTACTTGCTTTTCATCATTCTGGCAGCGTTTGTCTCTTATCGGATCCTTCAACACAGGGCCGCCGAAATTAAAACCGCTCAGCCGCCGGCGCGCCCGGTGACTGTAGCCAAAGCCATCACAAAGGATGTGCCGCTTTACCTGGATGAAATCGGTACATGTGCAGCGTACGAGACTGTGCTGGTGCAGGCACAGGTGAGCGGCGTAATCATCACGCGTAATTTTCAGGATGGCTCCGACGTGAAGAAAGGCGACTTGCTTTTCACAATCGATCCGCGCCCATTTCAAGCCGCTCTCGACCAGGCGAAAGCACAAGCCGCACTAGACCAGCTGAACCTGAAGCGACAGGAGGACCTACAAGCGAGAAAGGTGATATCGCGGCAGGATTACGACACGGCCGTGGCGAACGCGCAGAAGTCTCAGGCCGCGACCGAGTCTGCCCAGGTGAACCTCGACTGGTGCTACATAAAATCGCCGATCAACGGACGAGTCGGTCTGCGCAACGTTGACGTTGGCAACCTGGTTGGCCCCTCGACTCCCCCGCTTGTCAGCATTTTAGGCCTGGACCCGATTTACACCGATTTCACTGTGGCTGAGAACGATCTTCCCCTTGTACGAAAATATCTCGGCGGACCAAATGTGAAAGTGCAAACTTACCTTGCAGATGGTTCTATCGCGCCACGCACGGGCGATCTTTACTTCATTGACAACGCAGTGCAGCCAGGCTCCGGAACCGTGAAAGCCCGTGGTGTCACGCCGAATCCCGACCGCGCACTATGGCCCTCGGAATTTGTGCGCGTCCGCTTTATCCTGGACACCCTCAAGAACGCCACGCTTGTCCCGGCAGAGGCCGTCCAGGTTAGCCAAAGTGGACCGTTCGTTTTCGTAGTGAAGCCCGATAACACTGTCGATCTTCGCCCTGTAAAGCCCGGCCAACGGCAGGAAGGCGACCTCACCGTGGTCGAGAGCGGCGTGAAACCCGACGAGACCGTAGTAGTGACCGGCCAGCTTGCGCTTGCGCCGGGAGCGAAAGTAGCGCCCCAGCCGTACCCTGCGCCAAGCCCCGGCAACTCTAAGCAGTCGGCCAATTCAAAAAGCGCTATGTGATAATGAATGACGCGGAGCAACATGACGGCGAACGCGAAGTAAAAGATCGGGATCGCTTTAGATCGAAATCGTTTGCCGAGGACTTGTCTGAGCCGACGGCAAAGTTAGTCCCGATCGAAGGCTCAGGTCTCTCCGGGCCATTTATTCGCCGGCCAGTCATGACCGTGCTGTTGACATTGTCCGTGATCGTCGCCGGCCTCGCCACTTATGGGAAGCTCGCCGTCAACGATTTGCCTGCCGTCGATTACCCGGTAATTCAGGTCACCTGTTCCTACCCCGGCGCGGATCCCACCACGATGGCCAATAATATCGCCACGCCGCTGGAAAAACAGTTTCTGCAAATCCCCGGCCTCGACATCATCACGAGCAATAGCACGCAGAGCAACACATCGTTCACGTTGCAGTTCGTTTTGAGCAAAAGTATCACCGACGCCGCGACCGACGTGCAGGCCGCAATCCAGCGCGCCACAGGCAAGTTGCCGCTCGATCTGCCGAGTCCGCCCACGTTCACCAAAACGAACCCGAACGATCAGGCCGTTTACTTGTTGGGCCTGATGTCGGATACGCTCACGGACTGGGACCTGTATAAGTACGCGTCCACCGCTGTTGCGCAGCGCATCAACATCCTGCCGGGCGTTTCGCAGGTGAGCATCTATGGCGTGCAAGGCGCGATTCGGATCAAGGCTGACCCGTCGGCGCTAGCTGCTCGCGGCCTGACCATGGACGATCTAGCCAGCGGGATTAAATCGGGCACGGTCTATTCTGGCGCCGGCCAATTCGACGGCGCGCATCGTACCTTTGTGCTGCAACCCAATGGGCAGATCGATCAGGCTGAGGGTTATCGCGGGTTGATTGTGGCACGCAACCCAAACGGGGCGCCGGTTTACCTTCGTGACGTCGCTGATGTGCGCCAAAGCGTACAGGACGAGCGCATCTCGCGCTTTTTCTGGATGCGCGGCTTTAAGCCGCCCGGCTCGGTGGTCGTGCTGGCGGTTAACCGGCAGGCGGGGGCAAACGCAGTTGAGGTTGCCAACTCTGTAAGAGCGCTGTTTCCGGAGCTACGCGCGAGCCTTCCGGGCTCGATCAAATTCACGCCGATATTCGACCGGTCACAAACCATCGTCAATTCCGCGAATGAAGTGAAATGGACGTTGATCATCGCGTTCGTGCTGGTAGTGGGCGTCATTTACGTTTTTCTCGGCCGCGCGACGGACACGCTAATTCCTGCTGTGGCGTTGCCGATGTCGCTGCTGCTCACCGTCGCCGTGATGTACATGCTCAATTTCTCCATTAACAATCTCACGTTGATGGCGCTTACGCTGGCTATTGGTTTCCTTGTAGATGACGCGATCGTGTTTTTGGAAAATGTCGTGCGCCGGGCCGAGCACGGCGAGTCGATTCTCAAAGCCACCTTCAACAGCGCAGGCGAGATTTCCATCACCATTCTGTCGATGACGCTTTCACTCGCGGCGGTTTTCATTCCGCTCGTCTTCATCCCCGGGCTGCTCGGTCGCATTTTCCGCGAATTCTCCGTTACGATTATCGTGGCCATTCTCGCGTCGGGGCTTGTCTCGTTGACGCTCACGCCGTTGATGTGCGCGCGCATTTTGGGCGAGCGCAAAGCCGGTCACAAACGCGCCTGGATGGAACGGCACACCAGCAACTTCATCAGACGCGTGATCGCAGCCTACGGTCGCGCGCTCGACTGGTTTCTTGATCGCGCGTGGCTCACTGTGCCGATTGTGCTCGTCTGTATTCTTGGTCTGTGGTTTTTCTTTACCCATTTGCCGTTCACGTTGTTGCCACCGGGCGACAGCGGTTTCATTCGCGGCGTATTCATCGCCAAGGAAGGCTCGTCACCCGAGCAGATGCGGGCGTATCAGGCGGAGGTCAATAAGAAATTCCAAGAGGATCCAGCCGTCGGGCAATTTTTCACACTCGCTGGTTTTTCCTCGCGCACCCCATTGTCGCAGGGCCTGTTGTTTCTTTTTCTAAAGCCGCGCAGCGAGCGTCCGCCTGTCGATCAAATCATTTTGCGGCTGCAAAAATCGCTTGGTTCTGTTCCCGGCATTGTTGCGGTGCTAACGCCAAGTCCCGTGCTGCAAATCAGCGTCGGGGCCACGAGCCAGACCCAGGGGCAGTACGCCTACACGATTAGCGGCATCGTCCCGGAGGACGTTTATGCCGTGGCCGACCAGTTGATGGCAAAACTTCAGCAGTTCAAAGGCTTCGCCAGCGTGCGCTCCGATTATTACCACGATACGCCAAACCTTAAGATCGACATCAACCGGGATCGCGCCGCAACCTACGGCGTTTCTACTTCGGCAATCCAAAGTCTGTTGCGCAACGCTTACTCGCAAAACTACGTCTATCTCATCAAGCAACCCGATGACCAATACCAGGTCATTCTCGAAGTTAAAGACAAGGAGCGCGCGCACCCTGACGACCTCGACGATCTCTACGTCCGCAGCAGCACCAGCGGGAATTTCAGCGCGAGCGGCTCGGGTGGGGGAACCATAGCCACCACCACAGGTAACATGAACAGTCTCGTCCCAATGCGTGTTGTAACATCAACAAAGGAAGTTATCGGCCCTCAAGCTGTGAACCATTTAAACCAATTCACCAGCGTCACGTTTAACTTCAATTTGTTACCAGATGTCGCCATCGGCGATGCCACCAAGTTCATCGAGGACGCCTTCGCACAAATCCATCCGCAACATCCCACCGTGCAGGGTATTTTCCAGGGCGAAACGCTCGTGTTCCAGCAGCTGTTCCGTTCTCTGCCCCTGCTGTTGCTCGCCGCGGTCTTTGTTATGTATGTGATTCTGGGAATCCTATACGAAAGCTATGTGCACCCGTTCACGGTTTTGTTCCCAGCGATTGTCCCCGCAGTAGTTGGAGGTCTGGCTACATTGTATCTCTTTCATTCAGTGCTCTCTCTTTACAGCGTGATCGGACTCTTCCTTTTGTTGGGCATCGTGAAGAAGAACGGCATCATGGTGGTCGATTTTGCTTTGCAACGAATCGACGAAGGCTGGGACCTGCGCTCGGCGATTCACGAAGCCAGCATGGAACGGTTTCGTCCTATCATGATGACAACGCTTGCGGCACTTATGGGCGCAATCCCCATCGCGCTCGGATTCGGCCAGGACGCTGCATCGCGCCGCCCCCTCGGTCTTGTGATCGTGGGCGGTCTGATTTTCTCCCAACTGATCACGCTGTTCGTCACACCGGTCATCTATCTCTGGCTTGAATGGTTCCAGGAGCACGTGCTGGATAAGGTACCCTTTCTACGTAGCGCGCATACCCATCACGAAGGCGAACCTGCGCGAGGTGATGCGGAGATTGAACCGGAGCCAGCTACGATCCACTGATTTCCTTGTTCTCCTTAGTGCTGTAGCATGCGCTGTCCTTCAGCGGATCAACTCAACGCTGCCAAAAAATCCGCTCAGCACAGCGGACGCTACAGCCATGTGCCTCTGAGGTTCGTTATCCATTCCAGCTTCACGATTCCTCATCCGTAATTTATCTTAGAGCATGCGAGCGATGGTTCTGGATAACCCAAGAAAGTCGCTGCAATTGCGCGATGTGCCAAGACCGAAGGCGGGGAGGGGACAATTGCTCGTGCGCGTTGCGACATGCGCAGTGTGCCGGACCGATCTTCATGTCGTCGATGGCGAACTGCCGGATCCAAAGTTGCCCCTGATTCTGGGCCATCAAATTGTCGGGCGTGTACAAGAGATCGGCGAGGAAACAGATTCGAAATTCCAGATCGGAGATCGCGTGGGAATTCCGTGGCTAGGCTGGACGGATGGCGAGTGCGCTTATTGTCGATCGGGCCGGGAGAATCTGTGCGACAACGCGCGTTTTACTGGCTACACGATCGACGGCGGTTACGCCGAGTACACCGTCGCCGATGCGCGGTTCTGTTTTCGTCTGCCAGAGCGCTACAATGATGTCGAAGTTGCGCCGCTGCTCTGCGCTGGCCTGATTGGCTATCGTTCGTACCGCAAAACCAGCAACGCGCGCCGCCTGGGCATCTACGGTTTCGGCAACGCCGCGCACTTGATCGCTCAGGTTGCGCTTTATGAAGGACGCGATCTTTTCGTATTTACAAGACCAGGCGACACGAAAACGCGGCAAAACGCGAAAACGCTAGGCGCAAAGTGGGCTGGAGGCTCCGATGAGATGCCGCCGGAAAAACTAGATGCTGCAATTATCTTTGCCTCAGTCGGACCCCTTGTGCCAACGGCGCTGCAGGCGCTCGCCAAAGGCGGCATCGTGGTCTGCGGCGGAATTCACATGAGCGACATCCCTTCATTTCCCTATGCCGATCTATGGGAAGAACGCGTTATCACTTCAGTCGCGAACCTGACCCGTCGCGACGCTGACGAATTTCTCGAGCTTGCGCCGCGCGTTCCGGTGAAAGCGCACACGGAAACGTTCCTCTTGGAACAAGCCAACACTGGGCTTGATCGATTTCGCGCGGGGAAGCTGAGTGGGACCGCTGTTCTTGTGATGGATGCCAACTGACACTGCACGGACGGCGTGTGGAGGCTGATCGCACGTTCATAGGGCGTTTCTGCGACACGCCGCCCTAGACATTCCCGTCCGCACACTTTGTCGAGACAAATTTGCGGGGTCGAGCGCTCCTCAGACTCTAGCGTGCTCCCACGCGTGCACGAGCAGCTAACGGTTTCACAAAATTGCCAGGAACCCGCTTTTCGTCGTCAGGGACGGAACCGGCCGCGTTGGCGAGCGCTTCTTCGTCTCGTGATAGGAACGGTTTGAAGCGGTTCTTGTCGATCGCTTTCATGAACGCTTCATGCGGGGAAACGATGCCTTCTTCGAGCAGCGCCCAAATAGCGTCGTCCATGAATTGCATTCCTTGCGCTCTTCCGGAAATGATCACGTCCTGGAGTTTTTGCGTTGCGCCTTCGCGAATGATGGCGGCAACGGCTGCGTTGGCGATCAGAATTTCATTTACGGCGATGCGGCCTGGCCGGTCTGACCTTTTCAAAAGCAATTGGGCTACGACACCGCGAAGGGAGTTTGCCAGCATGGTTTGCGCTTGTGCCTGGCGATCGGCGGGGAAAGCGTCTATCATACGATCCACTGTTTTTCGGGCATTGTTCGTGTGCAGTGTGCCGATCACGAGAAGGCCCGTCTCAGCTGCGGTGAGAGCGAGCGAAATCGTTTCCAAGTCGCGCATCTCGCCTATGAGCACAATATCGGTGTCTTCGCGCAGCGCTGCCTTAAGCCCGGCGGGAAAGGAGATTGAGTCGCCCGGCACTTCCCGCTGTGTGATAATGCTGCGTTTATTGTTGTGCAAGAATTCGATTGGTTCCTCTACGGTCACAACGTGCCTGAAGAAGTTTTGATTGATGAAGTCGATCAGCGCCGCTTGCGTTGTCGTCTTGCCCGAGCCCGTCGGCCCGGTAACAAGGAGCAGGCCGCCCCGCAAATAAGCAAATTCCTTAATCACGACCGGAACACCGAGTTCCTCGAGACTCAAGATCTTGGTGGGAATTAGTCGAAAAGCCGCGGCATAGCCATCGGACTGCTTGAAGTAGTTCGTGCGGAATCTTGAGTGCTCGTCCATCTGATAAGCAAAATCCAGATCGCCGCGTTCCTGGAAGATTTTCCAGTTCTGCGGGCCGCAAACTTCGCTCAACATGCGCGTAGCTTCCTCGCGCGAAATCGGCTCCTCTCGGATGGGCATGATATCGCCATGCGTACGTATTTTTGGCGGTTGCCCCTCTCCGATATGCAAATCGGACGCGCCTTGCCGAACGACGATCTCAAGGAACTGATCGATGTAAGCCATGGATTAAGGACGAATGACGGATGACGAATGAGAAAGGAATGAAAAATTACGAACGGCGCCCGCCGTTGGAGCTTCCTGGGTCGGATTTGGTTGGGATTTGGTCATTTGTGCTTCGTCATTTCGCCACATACTGGCGCATCAGTTGTTTTTGGTCGGCGCGCTCATAAGCTTCCTCGCCGCTGATCAGGTCGTGGTCATAAAGATCGATTAGCGCGTCGTCCATCAAACGCATACCTTGTTTTTTGCCGGTCTGAATAATGCCCGGCAGCATGTAGGTCTTTGCTTCGCGAATCACGTTGGCTACCGCAGGCGTATTGGTAAGAATTTCCAGGGCGAGCACCCGACCGGTTCCGTCTTTTCTTGGTATCAACTGATGACTGAGGATGCCACGCAACGATTCCGCCACCATCACCCGTACGTGTTCCTGTTGCTCGGGTGGGAAGACGTCGAGCAGTCGATCAAGTGTCCGCGAGGCATTACTCGTGTGCAATGTTGACAGGACAAGATGCCCCGTTTCGGCCGCAGTGATCGCGAGTGAGATCGTTTCCAGGTCACGCATTTCGCCCACCATGATCACGTCTGGATCTTCCCGGAGAGCAGCGCGCAATGCCGTGGCGAACGACTCGGTGTGCGTGAAGACTTCGCGCTGGCTCACATGGCAATTTCTCGATGAAATGATGTATTCGATCGGGTCCTCCAGCGTGATGATGTGATCGCGGCGTTCCGTATTTATTTGTTCGATCATCGCCGCGAGCGTGGTCGATTTACCGGTACCAACCGAACCTGTGGCGAGAATCAGGCCATTCTGATAACGCGTGAGTAACTTAAGTTGCTCCGGCAATCCCAGTTCGTCCATGGTTCGGACATGGGAGTTGATCACGCGAAAAACAATTTCAATCCCGAGCCGCTGCCGAACCACGCTGACGCGGTAACGAGCGAACTCGTTCGCGTAGGCAAAGTCGGCATCGCCGCGTGAATTGAGTTCCTCCTTGTACACTTCGGGCATGAAAGCCTCTGCAAAGGCTGCCGTTTGCTCCCCGGTGAGAAGCGGGGCGTCCGGCCACATTGGCTCCAAGCTGCCATGCATCCGCCAGATCGGCGGCGCGGCCACGCCTAGATGAACGTCCGACGCACCGGCCTTTTGGCCAATCTCGAGGTAGTTATCCACATGCCCGAGCGGATGCGATTCAACTGGGATAGCCGGAGGGAAACTCGTTGCGATCATGGCTGCGTGGGGAAATAATTACGCAGCTTAGCCGAGTGCGTAAATCTTAAAACGAAAGGCATCCAAATGCGGCTCAGCTGCCGCAGGGCACTTATGTTTTGCGGCGCGATCGCCCGCCGAAATCCGTGAGCCGGCTTTTGACGAACTCGACAATCGCCGGACGAGCGAGATTTGCCACGATTTTTAGCACAGCCAGAGCAACGCCACTTTCGACGAGCTTCTTCTGGGATTTGCGGCCGCTTTTTGCATTTACATAAATTTTTTTCTTTCGCATCGGCGCCAGCGCAATGAGCGCTCCGACAGCGGCTGCCGCTGAAAGCCACGAAACCGTTTGCTGGCGAAATGATCTGCGGAATTTCGCTGGGAAATCCACTTCGTACTTCAGGCCGCGCAAATCGCGCGCGACACGTTCCCGGGACTGCCCGATTTCCGCCGTTAGCTCGTCGATTGATTTGTTGCGTCCAGATTTTTCAGCCATTCGCGATCCTTCTTTAATTCAGTCAACGTCGCGCGAAACAGCGGCTTGGTGACGCGGCTGCGCGCGACAAGCAGCAAGACCAGCGCGACAATAAAATGCACTACGGCAGCGGCCAGTGCTATCCATGGCCATGAAATGCCAATGAGGTGCGCCAGCCCTACAACCGCACCAGTGATGAGAAAAACGTAACCCAGCGCGCACAGTAGCAGCGCAAAAATTACGCAACCCACCAGTATCAGCAGTTGTATCGCGGCGCCTTTAGATTCCTCAGCAAGCAGAGCAAACCGGCTCTCAAAGAACTCTGCGAGCGCGTTCAAGAGCGCTAGCAAGTTCTCGAGCAAACCGGCGTGTCCCGCGGGGTTGCGGGACCGAGTGCTCTCGCTCATCATCTCCGAATTCTTTCGGAGTTAGCGACGGAAGATCAGACCCAACACGAACCCAATTCCGAGCGCACTGAAAATCGCCTTTGTCGGATTTTCACGCACGTATTGCTCTGCGTCTTCTTGGAATGTGCGGGCGCGATCCTTTGCATCCCCCCATGCTTGTTCTGCTTTGCCGCGTGCATCGCCCCAAGCCTGCTCGGCCTTGCCGCGGTACTCTCCGGCGAAAGCACCTGCGGCTGATTTCAAATCTTCCGCAGCTCTTCGGGCATGTTCCTTGCTGCTTTGCAACTTATCCTGGGCCTCTGGGGGGACGGACGTTTTCTGTTCTGATTTGTTTTCTTCTGCCATTGGTAATCTCCAGTTAATTTTCGTTTGAAGTATCCGCGCGGTTTGCCGAATCAGCAAACGCCGAGTTCTCGCTGAAGGGTATTCGCGTTGAAGCCTTGAAGCGGATTTCTTTCTTTAACGGCTTTACTGCTTCAACGATCTAACTAACGGCGAAAAAGGATCTTACTGTTCGCGGAAAATAATCCGCGCTTTTGTCAGATCATAGGGCGAAAGCTCCACAGAAACCTTATCGCCCGGCACGATGCGGATGAAATGCTTACGCATTTTACCCGAGATATGTGCAAGCACATTGCGCTGACCTGGCAGATCTACGCGGAACATCGTGCCCGGCAACACCTGTGTTACTGTGCCCTCCGTAACGATTGGTCCTTCCTTCGCCATCGCGGCGAAGTATACCGCGGGAACGATCAGCTCTCAAGGATTGCGCAGCTGATCCACCGAGATGGTTGGCAGATATTCCCGAAGCTCCTGCCGTTTCCACCATGCGCCGGTTTGTCGAAGTTCGATCACGGTGGTGAATCGATAGCGATAAAACATTGCGCGGACATAGCTCGGCGGCTTGTCTGGAAAGGGGTTATGTGCGAGCAGCCGGTTCACATCCTGCGACCCCTGCAATAATCTGACGATTAGCCCGAAAAACCACGGATTTTCCCGCGGGCTCTCCAGAGCGGCAAACCACATCTGCCAATCGAGTCTCGGTTGGTGCGGCGCGCACCAACCGGGTGCGCGTTTCACGTCGCCGGGCTTCCATTTGAATTCGTAGGGCAGCCATTCGACACCGTCGGCGCTGCCTTCGAGCACGATCTCGCAGCGGTCCTTTGTCATTACTCGAAACAGTCCATAGCCATTCACGATCCGAAACGCTTCGAGTTGTTCGTAGACAGTTGCCAGCGCATGAGGCGGTCGCACCCGCGGTTTGAATGCACTGAAGATAAGCCACGCATTAATCGGTAACGTGACAACGACCACGGCGATTGACGCGTAGCCGCACAGTCGAATGGCTAGGGCGCGACCACTGGGCGCGCCGGGAGTCGGTATTCCGACGGAATGGCGGTCGGTGCCCACCGCCGCGTCATCGATCAACAACAAGCATAACGCGATCGTCAGCAGATTAAAAAAGCAATAGTTCCCGGTAATGGCGATCGCGAATTGAAGAAGGATCATCAATCCAGCGGCAATCAGACGTGGACGCCGTGGCGCCCAGATAAAAAACGGCACGATGATTTCCACGGCCAGACAGAACGCGACTGAGAAATGCTTGAACCACTCGGGACTTTTATCTGCCCACCAGCCAAAGACTGTGGGGAGCGGTTGCGACCAGTAGTGATAATCGAGTGCCGTCAGGTTCCACCAGCAATCATCGCCGCTGGTCAGTTTCACCACACCGGACATGAGCATTAGTTTGAACAGAAGAAATTTGAGTAAGAACAAACCCGCGCGTGAAACCGGCGCAGCCGTAGCCGGGATCGTCGATCCCGGCCACAACAAAAGCTCCCTGGGCCAAAGTCGCCACGGCGCCAGAAAGATCGATAAAAAACCAGTCTCGAGCAGTAGAATGTCCCATTGAAAACTAAGGAAGATTTGTCCAGCAATGGTGAGGGACAGGTAAAAAGCAAAAAGGGCGACGAGCGAGAGCGCGGGCGCGATCCCGAAGATCAAAAGCAACGAGAGCACAGCGCCGCCGCCACAGAGGAAATGTAGAAACGTGTTGCTCGTGCTGAACCAGCAAAGCGTGGGCAAAACAGCGTACGCGTCTTTGCCCAGTTGTGCGTGGACTGCCGGCAGGAACTGATTCACAGGCGACACACCATCGCTGCCGATCAGTCCGTCCACTTGCACCCACAGCGACACGAATGCGATCAGATAAATCACGCCCAGCGCGCGCAGAAACCAGCGCCGCGCCCAAAAGTAAGTCGGTGGCCGCACATCTTTTCCCCAGAGTAAGCGAGTAACACTTGAGCCGAGCCTGCGATGGCGTGCGACGAACTTGTAAGCGCTTTCTGAAATCGCCGCGAATCCCGGAACGTGGTCGTAACTCCACGCCAGCCATTTTCGCGAAGACCGATATTGCAACGAACGATAGACGGCTTCCGCGGCAAAAAATGTTTTGCCATCTGGCTCGATGAAAGCAATGGCGTGCTTGAATTGATCGAGTGGAATTTCGGGGAACTGAGAAGCGGCCTGCTGGTATGTCACGTAATCAACCTTACCGGCGGTTATTTCTCGCCACCGCTCGATCCACATTTTGCAAAAAAGACATTCGCCGTCCCAGATCATGAGCGGTTTGAGCGGGGAATTCGAAACGCGTAGGCGCGGTCCGCTAGTCATCAACGTCCAACGTTCAATGGCCAACGCCCAACGTTCAATTCAGAAAATCAGAGTTGGACGTTGGGCGTTCGACGTTGGGCGTTCGGCGTTTTCCTAATCCTCAAACTCCGCCCAAACAGGCGCGTGATCAGATGGATCTTTGCCCCTGCGCATTTCGCCATCAATTCCGGACGCAACGCACTTTTTTGCCAGCGATTCAGTGGCCAGAATTGCGTCGATGCGTAGGCCGCGATTTTTTTCGAATGCGCGCATCTGATAATCCCACCAGCTATAAAGTTCGCCTTCTTTGTGATGGATTCGAAGCGTGTCCTGTAAGCCAAGGTTGCATAATTCTCGAAACGCCACGCGTTCGCCCTCCGACGCCATAATGGCTCCGCGCCAGAGGTCCGGATCATAGACATCAATGTCTTGCGGAGCGACGTTGAAGTCCCCGCATACGACCAGATCACCGGATTTTTCTTTCGCAATACAAGCGCGAAGGCGCTCGTACCAATGCAGTTTGTACTCGTACGCCGGCGACCCGACGGCTTGTCCGTTCGGCGCATAAATCGAAAACACGCGCAGGTTATTGACGCTCGCGGCGATCAGCCGTGCCTGTGGATCGATCACTTCATCGCAAAGCGACGGACGAACGCCATGCAGCACACTCTTCGCAAGAATCGCCACGCCGTTGTATGATTTTTCCCCGTGGTAAGCCGAGCGATAGCCGACCGCTTGCAAAGCGAGCGCTGGAAATAATTCGTCCGGACATTTAGTTTCTTGCAGGCAAACGATATCCGGCTTGGTCGCCTCCAACCATGCAAACAAGCGATCCTGTCGTTTGCGCAGCGAGTTGATATTCCATGAGGCGATGCGCATTTGTAGGGACGTGATCAGTGAACAGTATGAGTTATGGCGGCTGCGTCAGCCTCCAAACACTGATCACCCTTCACCGATCACAACTCTAATTCCACGCCCGGCTCTGGTACAATCACCTCTGAGTCGGGGAGCGCTGCGGACAAAGTAGCGCGCATCCACTCCACAGCCGACGGATCGCCGTGAACAAGAACAATTTTGCGCGGCGAAATTTTCTTGGCGTATTCGATCAGCGTTTCGCGCGTCGCGTGTGCACTGAATTGGAACTGTTCAATGTTGCAGCGGACGCGTTGGCGTGGTTTGTCGGGATCAAGGGCGACCTCGCCGCCCGTGCCCGCCTCCCGCAGAAGACCCGCAGGTGATTGAGGGCTCGCGTAGCCGACAAAAAAAATTGAGTGTCGCGGGTTTTCGATGAGTCGACGGGCAAAAACATTTGAGAGTGTTTTGGGGATCATCATCCCGCTGGAGAGGGCGTACACTCGTCCCGGGCGCAGCGGCGCATCACGCACGGTTTCATCGTTCAAAATGAATGGCGCTACTTCCCTCATGAGTTGGAGGCGCGGCAATTGCCTGCGCGTCATTTGCGCGCTGCGGTCGTAAATGTCAGTGAACTTTGAGCTGAGCCCGCCAATATAAATGGGAAACTCTCCCGAAAACATTCGGGACTGACGGCGGAATTTGTAGAGCATTGCCAGCACCTCCTGCGTCTTGCCTAACGCGAAGACTGGGACGAGCACGCACGCCCCGCGGTCGAAAGCGTTCACGAGTGCTTGCGCGAACCGCTGCTCTTCACCGGGTCGTGTCCAGCCCGCAGGCTTGGCGTGATCGCCTCGGGTGCATTCCATAATCAGCGCATCGACTTTTTCTTCAGGGAAGATTGCCGCTTGCATGATTGTTTGGTCGTCGAAATTAACGTCGCCGCTGTAAAACACGGTTTGTCCTTCGGCGCGCACCAGAATTCCAGCCGAGCCGAGCACGTGCCCGGCCTCGAAAAATTCGAACGTCAGCGCGTCCTTTTCGCGTTGAGACGCCCTTTCCCCGGCAATGGAAATTCGTTGACGCAATGGACACCATCGCCAGCGTCCTGACGCTCTGTCGGTTTCACGATGTGTGAAAAGTGGGTACGACATCTCCCCGATCTCCTCGCGTTGCCGGGTCATCACGTTCACTGAGTTGTGCAAAAGCACATTGCCAACCTCAGCCGTAGCCTCGGTCATGAAAACGCGCACGCGTGGAAAGCGCCGCATTACCACCGGCAAAGTGCCGATGTGATCTTGATGCGCGTGCGAAATCAGAATCGCTTCGATCTCCCGGCCGGCGATTGCCTTGAAATTAGGCAGCGCATCCTCGCCGGTGTTCTTCGGATGCATTCCGCAATCGAGCACCAGTCGGTGTCCTCCAATCTCAAGATAGTACGAGTTCGCGCCGATCTCCGTGCGCCGTGTCAGGTTAAGGAATTTCAAATGCGATGATGATCAGTGCTCCCTGGCTTTCCTATCAGAGCCGTAATTGTCTGAACAGTCGGTTTTGCCGATAGTCTAAACACTCCTCGCCATGGAAGGAGAAACGAACGGGCAGCGCGACCCAAACTCGCACTTGGAGCATGATATTTGCATCCACATCTTCACCGTTTCATCAGCCATGGTCGGCGTTTGTTTGACTGTGATCGGATTGATCCGCGTTGTCATTACACTTGGACGTGCGGACACTCTGGCGGATGACTTGCTCGCCGGAGACGCACTGCTGTTCCTGCTTTCGTGCCTGCTTTCGTACTGGGCGCTTCGCTCCCGGGGCTTGCGGCGAATGCATCGGCTGGAAAAAATCGCCGATGTAATATTCATCGTCGCCATGATCGGAATGGTGATCATTTGTGCAGTGATTACTTACACCATTTCTATTCCGCCCCGACCAGGCGCCGGCTAGAGGACTTCTTTGAAAATCCGCATCCAGTTTTCCCGAAGAATTTTTTCGATCTGATCGTCGCTGAAACCGCGGGTTTAGCGCTCCTTGGTCCTCCCGCCCGGGAGAGGGGCCTTTTCAGTCTCAGGATGGACGCACCTGCTGCCTCGGTCGTGAGGCACCGTTATCGTCACTCTCTCGCTCGAGGAGTTGCCGCCACGTCGACAGTGAGGATGCACAAGCTAGGTGGCAAGGGACAATTGCTCGTAGCTTCGTAACTGACAGTCACATTCACCACCCTGTGGTTTGGTGGCCGCTCAACCGAAGCGTTTACGGGCGCGGCGGAGGCGTCGGACGGGGCCTTGGTGCTGGATTAGGTCCAGATGCTGGGCAAGCTCTGAAGAAGATTGGGTCGTGGTTCGAGAAAGGCCGACCGAAGGGAACGCCATTTCCCGTGAAAGCTCCGTAGAAGCAATTACCCACCGCCTTCATCTGCATATAGTCTCCGAGCACCCGCTGTCTGGGATTACCGTTATCCGCAGCAGAGGACAGGAACGTCTCCAGCACCTGATCGCTGAAAGTAACACCCTGATCGCTGCTCTGTGCCAGATGGGCCGAGAAGACCGGGAAGCCTGACGAGAAGCCATCGAAAGTGTAGTAGAAGACACCGACTATCCCGCTGCTGACTCGGTTGGTGGCTACTGCGACTGCGACCGACGGAATGGCGGCTTGTACTTGACCCGTCACGAAGTTTTGTGGTCCCACAGTCACGCCGCCCCCTCCGTTGTCGAAGATTCGGCGGATGGCGAGGCGGTTGTTGCCAGTGCCAGCATCACGATTACCGTAAACGTAGTAGACGTCCCCGGTAGTCGGATCCACAGTCGCGTGGTCCACCCCACCAAGAAGCGCGTTAACGGTACCGAACTTAGGTTGCGGCTGTGTACTATCGGCGTTCGCTACGATGATCCCACCCGGCAACGCGTTCAGAATCCACGTGGCTCCGCCATTCGTGGATCGGTTAAGCATGTAGTTGATGTTCTTCGGGTCTCCTCCGCAGTTGGCTACGCACCTCTGAAAGAGACTGTAGACAAAGCCAGTTTGTCGATCGACGGCCAGTCGGTGACCCGGGTTAACACCACCCGTCGAAGTTCCGGATTGGTGGTCAACCGTGAAGTTAGGTGGGTTGACACCGAAGGAAACCGCAACCCGCATATCGGGTCCGCCGCTGAAGTCGTCGTAAGCAGCGTATACGTCGTCTTGGGTTGGAGTCGTTGGGTCCAGATTTACCAAGAGCCAGGGCTGATCGGCGTTCCCGAAGCTCGATGGGACAAGGTGATTCGTCATTTGCGTGACACCAGCAATGACCAGCCAGTTCCATGCTGCGGCACTTGCCGGGTCCGTGCTCGTTCCGCTATAGACGTCATCTCCGGGAAAACCCGCAAGGAAGGTGCCAGACATTTGATTGTTCCGTCCATAATCGACGGCCTGATCACATGGACAACCGGCTGCCGCTACACCGGGCGGTGCAGGGATTGTAAATTGCTTGGTCCAAATATTCCCGCCGTCGGTGGACTGCCACAGGGGCGCATTTGCCCCCCAGCTTCCTGAAAAGGCCGTGATGACGATTTCGTTTAAGTTCGCGGGGTTCACCGTTATAGACGTCTCGCCATCGTTAAAGGTATCGGTGTTCGTCAGGTTGGGATCTGTGTTATTCACAACTGTGTCAACAACAAAGCCCCCCGGGCCCCCCGGGATCGGAACAAGTGCCCTTATGCCTTTTGGGGCGTAATCCTCGGGAAGAGCCGGCCGAGCGTAGGGTGTGAGGTCCGGCGGTGCGTCTCGGGTTGACTCTTTTGCCTGCTGCTGTGCCTTGTTCTGAGTTTGGGCTGTCGCTGTTGTCACTAAAGGTGAACTTCCCTTTAGTAACAATACCAAACCTGCAATCAATACAGCTAAGCCTACCTGCGTTAGTCTTTTCATGATCTTCATCCTCCTTTATCAAACTTCACACTTTCCTCGATTTTAATGATTTCTTGTATAACGGACTCATCTACATCTACGGGAGCAGACGCTTCAAGAGAGATCGTGTGCTTTTCATCAGCGATGTAGGTACTGATAGCTAAATAGAATGCAGTTTTATCAATGGATGAACCAGTCGGGTAAGCGAGTTTTCCACGAACCCTTACAGCACGATGTCCATCAATAGCTAGTGTCTCATGCTCTTGCTTCGGTGTATTTTGTCTTGCAACAAGACTGTCTAAAAATCTGTCAGTTACCTCTGCGCTCTCGTTTACTTTGTCCACTATCCGCACGAGTGCCCTATTTCTTGCCGGGACTTGAGGATCCTCGGAAACATAATTGCGGATTTCGAATTCATTTGCATACTGCAGTCTGGATGTAAACCAATGGTCTGGGTATGAAACTGTATAGCCAAACTTCTCGTTTCTATAGACCGGCCCTCTTGCTTCCTGTTGCATACTAATGGCTTCTTCTCCTACGATGAAGGTGGTTAAGATAGGGATGAAGAAGGCTTTCTTAAACATAACGTGAGATTCCTTCGGAAAATTTTGCCCGGTGTAGCAAAAAGTTTTCGAATCTTGTGTTATTCATATTACGTTGATTTTAATCATCACCTTGTTGTCTGGAAAAGCTCCGTCCGCAATTAGGCCACCAGATTAGTAACTGGCGCCTGCTGTTGTCTATCGGGGATTCTCCCGGATATTTTGAGCGCCTAATCCCTGATTGAGACGTCAGGGCTTTCCCGGAGCTATGTACGGTGGTTCAGCTCGGACCACTCTCGCGCGCCATGGTGAAGCGCGTCAGCGTCCCGGTATCCCAACTTGAGCTTGATATGTTCGTGATAGGTCTCTACGGTCCGCGGGCTGATCCCGAGTTCCTGCGCGATCCGGCTGGTTCCGAAGCCGGCACCAGTCAGCGCAAAGACATGCAGTTCACGGTCAGTCAGTTTACGCCCGTTAGGATGTGCTGCGGAGTGCTCGACGATCTGGTGAACAGCGCGCAATGCGACCTGCGGACTAACATAAAGCTCACCTGCAAGGACAGTACGTATAGCATGGATCAACTTTTCCCGCGTCCCGGTTTTCATCCAGTAGCCTGCAGCGCCCGCGTGCAGCGCACGTTCTGCATAAATCTCTTCAGGCTGTCTCGATACAGCGAGAATCCGCGTCCCGGGGAAACGTGTAGCGAGTTGTTTGACGATAAAAATCCCGTCGTCGTGGTCAAAAAATGGTTCAATGACGAGCAGATCTGGCTGGTGCTTTTCCACCAGCTCGCACGTGGTCCCTTGATCACTTGCGAGCCCACACAGTGCATAGCCTAACACCCCGGCGACGATCGCCGCGATTCCTTCTCTCGCGACCGTGCTGTCATCGGCAACCACTACACGAGGCCGCCGCGCGGGGATCACGTTAGGAACCGCCTTCACAAGGTTTGAGGATGGCTAAAAAATTGCCCAGGCGTCAAGCGAAATTCGTTATCCGCAAGCTGCGCGCCCGTTTGCAAGCCAGCGGCTTTTACATGAGTCGTCGCGTTAAAGCGGCGGCCCCGCTTTTCCGCTTCAACGCTTCAACCACTCTTTGAATATCCGCAGCCAGTTGTCGCGCAGGATTTTTCTGATCTGTTCGTCGCTGAAACCGCGCTCGATCAATCTGCGGGTAAGATTGCGCGCGTGAGAATGGTTCCTTAGCTCGGGAATGAAATGCGGAGTGGTAAATTTTGCGGCTAGCTCTTTTTGCCTCGATTCAGGCCACTGGCGATAAATGAATTCAAAGAAATCGAAGCCGATTCCGACTCCGTCGATGCCAATTAAATTGGCGATGTATTCGATGTGATCGATGTAACGATCGAGAGTGCTCTCCTCTTTCGCTGCACTGACCAGCACGGAATTCACACCGATCACGCCGCGCCGTTTGCCGATCATCTTGATTTGTTCATCGCTGATGTTTCGTTCGATGTCGTAGTAGCGGCGAACATTTGTGTGGGACACGATCAATGGCTTTGTTGTGATCGAAAAAATTTCATCAAATCCGGCCGGATTGATATGCGCCAGATCAATAATCACACCGAGCCTCTCGCATTCGCGCACCACATCGCATCCAAACGCCGTGAGTCCTTCCAGAGCCGAACCGGTCGGGGCAAAAACTCCACCGTGTCCCGCCGCGTTGCTTCGCGCATGTGTGAGACCGATTGAGCGCACCCCAAGCTCGTAAAACATGCGCAGCAAATTTAAATCGGTCTCCAGGGGCTCTACTCCCTCCATTGTGATAATCAGCGCGATCTTGCCCTCCGCGCGAGCGTTCTGGATTTCGCGAACGTTTTTGCAGATCGCGAAACGCTGACAGGCCTGCGTCCCGGAATACAATCGCGCAATTTGATCAAGCGCTACGCGCAAGCCACTTTCTTGTAAGTAACGGTCCTCGATGTAAATCGCCGCGCCTAGAACGCCCATGTTTCCAGTCTCGAGCTGGGGCAAAAATTCTGTTTCCAAAACATTTTTGCGATCGCGTTTCTCATACAAATCCATCGGCAAATCAAAATGCATGTCGACAATTCCGCCGGCGTGCAACCGGTCGATTTGTTCTTCGATGGATTCTTCCTTAGCAGTCATTCTGTAGCGGAAGAGTAGCCGCCCCGCGGTAATCCAGCACGGCTAATTCGCTTTAACTCGTGTGATTCGCCGGCGCTTTCCGTGTTTTACCTATAGTGTGTCTGTGTCCCAACTCGACACCAACACTCCCAATGTTGGTCGATACGGTCGCTGGCGGATGCGAGCTGTTCCGGGGTCACTCGTCCACGTGATCCCACACACCGGCGGCGGGACTCACAGATTGTTCGCGTAGCCCTTGAACGACGAAGATGCTCCACCGCCGCTGGGCGCGTTGGCTCTGGCCCACCGCGCGCCCCAGAAGGTCACCGAAACTCCCACCGACTCGCTCAAATCGCCAACGACGAAGCTGCCATTATCTACTGCTACGGGCGAGGCGGTGGCGTTGGGCGAGGCCGCGGTGTTGGAGTCGGCCTTGGTGTTGGTGTCGGCGTTGATGTCCCGACGACCGTGTTCACGGGCAATGAGGGAATGCCGTTCACGACCACAAACAGATCGCTTGCGCCTAGCTCGACGCTAGCCGGCACATCGAACTGCGTCGTCACGATTTCGCCGCTGCCGACCGGTTCGACGCCCATCCTGCTGTGGTGATGGGTGCGGGTGTAGAAGACGTGTCCTGTTGTGTGGTTCCGGATGCGCACCAACGGATAGTTCGTCGACATCTGCGCATCGTCGCCGTACGCGGCTCCTTCTGAGAAACCGTTGAACAGCGTACCTGAGATCGAGTAGGTATTGCCGGGAGCAACAGTTGAAGGAGCTGTCGTGATGACCGGCCTCCAAGCCTCTTGGGGCGCTCCACCGTTTGAATACAGTTGGATGTCAACGATCGCCGGGGTCGGGCCACAAGGGCACTGATTATAAGCTGTCAGGAGGACCTCGCCGGTAGGAAGAAGGAGCATTTTGCCCTGATAGGATATGAAGCTGGCCGCATGAGGTGAATCCGCGACCTGTGTCAGGTTGGTGCCGTCGAACTCAAAGAAATGGCTCGGCGTGTCCCAGAGAGGGGGGTTCATCGGATGCACGGGGCTCGCCATCACCAGCACATTGCCGTTCGGCAAGAGCGAGGCAGGGCCATCGGCGACGGCATAGTGATACGTCTGCCCCGGGACGAGCGGGAAGTCTCCCGCCGCGCCAGTTGCAGCCCACGTGCCGGTTGCGGTGTTGTAGACGGCGTTCTGACCGGAATTCGTGCCAGAGAAGGCGATAAGCGTGCCATCCGGCCGCAAGACCGCTGGTCCGAGCTCCTCGGAATTGGCTGTGCCCGGGCCGTAATCTGCCAAGTTCACCACGGTGGATCCGGCGGCTCCCCACGAGTTGGTCGCGGGGTCGTAGATTTCGAAGCGCGTTTGGATGGCGGAATCGACGGTGAGAACTCTTCCGTTCGGCAGTTGATTCCAGTTTTCCTCCCAATTGGGATCGGCCTTGCCGGTCGGGGCGAGCGAGGTGAAGGTCAGTGTCACGGGATCGAACGACGCGATATCCTTCCCCGAGCGGTATCCGAGGCTCGCGAGAAGCATCGTTCCGTTTCTCAGAATTGTGGACTGGGCGTCGCCGATACCTCCGGTGGCGGTGCCGCGGCCGCCGGCGCCCCGCCACGTTCCCGGTACAGTTATTTGGTCTGACCATGTGTTTGCCACTGGATCGTACATGAACCCGATGTTGGCCCAGACGCGACAACCATCTGAAGGGTCAGGGCAGAAGCCGACGTTGTATTCGCCGCCGATGACAACCACTCGTCCATCCGGCAGCACCGCTGACGCGAAGTCCAGCGGCTGGTACGCGCAGTTCACGCATCCAATGGTGGGGTCGTTGGCGTTTGGCATGTCCGCGACGGTAAAACCCGGCACATCCCACGAGCCATTTTGATAACTGCCGTTGATGTCCGGCTTCAGTCGATGCCACTGGTTCGTGCCGTAGGCGTGACACATCACCGTGCCATCGGTGAGAAGAAGGGAAACTTCGGCGAATCCCGATGGAAACTCATTTGCTAGCTGGGTCCATTGTGCGCTGGCGACAGACGACCAACCCACCAGGACGATAAGCGCGACTCCAGAGCTTAACATGTTTATCAGAAAGTGCCTTTTCATACGTGTGCTGAGGTTAGCGAGTCGGCGCACTGGTCGTCAATCGGGCTTCTCCCAGACTGAGCTGCCATCTCGCACACCGCAAAACCCAGTTCCCGGCGGATGATCGCAGCCAATCCTTCTCGCGCGACAGTGCTATCGTCGACGATAACGAAGCGCGGTCTTCGCGAGAAGATCGCCTTGCCAACCACTCTCACAACTTTGGAGGCTGATTAAAAACCGCTCAGCAGACAAGCCAAATTAGTCCTGAGTTAACGCCGGAAGTAGCGTTAAGATTGCAAAGCTGAAAAGGAAGCGGACGCAAGCGCCCCGGTCCGATCCAGATTTTCTACACATCCATTTTTTGGAGGAAATGCCGATCAAGCGTCCAGATTAAAATTATCACTCTTTGCAAAGCTTCGTGTTCTGTTTCGGCGCACCGGCTTCGCCCCAGCGAACCCGTCGTTTGGCGGACGGTTGCGCCTAGCCTGAGTTGCCCAGCTCGTGTCATTAGCGACCCGCCCGGCGGTCGCGCCCTACCTGCTCAGCTCAAGCATGCGCAGAATCGGTGCTTCAGCGCGCTTGCGCACCGATTCGGGCAAAGTAATCTCCGGTTCCATGTTCAAGAGCGCGTCGTACGCTTTCTCAAGCGTGTTCATCTTCATGAACCGGCATTCGCCGCAAAAGCAGTTCTCCGTCGGACCGGGAATGAACTTCTTACCAGGTATTTCTTTGCGCAACCGGTGCAACAGACCTGCTTCAGTTACCACGATGATCTCACGTGCAGCCGATTCCCTGCAAAACGTTATCATCTTTTCCGTGGAACAAACTTCATCAGCAAGCATGCGCACAGCATAAGTACATTCCGGATGCGCAACGACGGGCGCGTCTGGATATTGTTCGCGGATCTTGTTAATGCTGCGCGCAGTGAACTCAACGTGTACGTAACAGGTGCCCTGCCACAAATCCATTTTGCGTCCGGTGCGTTCCATCACCCACGCCCCTAGATTTTGATCCGGGACAAAGAGAATGTTTCGATCGGCCGGCGCTGCGCGAACGATTTTGTCGGCATTGCCGCTGGTGCAGATCACATCAGCCAGCGCCTTCACGCCGGCGCTGCAATTGATATAGGCGATAACGTAGTAGTTTTTATCGTCGCGCTGTCTCAGAAACTCCGCCAGCTTTTCGGGCGGACACGATTCTGACAGAGAGCAGCCGGCGTCGAGATCTGGCAAAATCACACGCTTGGTGGGATTAATAATCTTGGCTGTTTCCGCCATGAAATGCACGCCACAGAATAAGATCACGTCGGCGTCAGTTTTGGCCGCCTGATAACTCAGGCCTAACGAGTCGCCGACGAAATCGGCCACATCCTGTAACTCAGGCACCTGATAGTTGTGCGCGAGAATAACGGCGTTTCGCTCGCGCTTGAGATCCAGCAGCTCTTCTGCAAGATCGATGCCGACGCGTTCCGGACCAGCGAAATTGATGCCCGCAATTACCATTGGCTAATATGCCAGCTTTTCGGCGCTATTACAACGCCTGTAGCCGTCGTTCTATGTGCGACGCTCGCGCTTCGCGCAGCGAGGCGGCTACAGCGCAGCGCGCATTGCGTTTATCGGCGCTTCACGATTGAACCAGATGGAAAAAGAGAGGGCGCCCTGGTACAGCAACATCGACAAGCCGTTCGCGCCGCGCGCGCCCGCTTCCTCTGCTGCACGAATTAATGCCGTTTTCGATGGTCCGTAGACGCAATCAAAAATGATGTGATGCGGCGCAAGCAAGCGCGCCAGGACCGGTGTCGGATCGCTCGGATTCATTCCCAGCGGCGTGGCATTAACGATCAAATCGATGTCGGCAAGCTGCGTGCGCATCGCCGGCTCATCCAATGCTACCGCCTCTAGCCGCGCCGATGGACCTAAAACCCGAGGTCCTGAGAAAAATGGCCGCAATTGGTCTGCGAGTACGTTTGCTTTTTTCAGAGTGCGATTGACCAGAACAAGGCGCTCACAATTTTCCAGCGCGCATTGCCAGGCTATGGCGCGTCCCGTTCCGCCGCCGGCGCCAATGACCAGGACCCGCAGATCGCGTAGATCGATCGAGAATTCAGTGCGAATTGCCCGAAGGAACCCTTCGCCATCCGTAGTTGAACCAATCAGTTTTTCCTCGCGAACACGAATCGTGTTTATTGCCCCCGCGCGAGTTGCGGATTCATCTGCTTCATCGATTTGCATGAACGCCGCGATCTTGTGCGGGACGGTCAGATTGATTCCCACGAAACTGAGCTTGCGCAAAAGCAGCAACGCCGAGCGCAATTCGTCGGTGCGAATGTGAAATCGCGCATACTGCGCATCAATGCCGCACGCCTGCAGAGCGGCATTTTGCATTTGCGGCGAAAGCGAGTGCGCGACGGGATCGCCAAAAACGCCGAGGCGAATGGGCGGATTGATGTCGCGCGCGACCTCGGCCCACTTCTGAAGATCAGCCAGCGTATAGCGTTCGGTAGTTGCCTTTTGTTCCATCGCTTCAGCATCAAGCTGGGGAGCACAGGCTGCCAGCCTGTTCTTTTCGGCAGCTTGCCCAAAAGCTCTTCGTTGCGATTACCATTGGGTCGCAAAGATGTCGTCGGCAAGCCGCCGACGACTGCAGGCTAGCAGCCTGCGCTCCCCAGAAGGAGAGTCGTATGCACGAAAGTTGTCCATCTGCGAGTTCGCCGATAGCTTTCCCGGGTCCAATGACATCTGAAACTGACAGGCCGTCCGACTTTATTCGCGACATTGTCGCGGAGGATGTTCGGACGGGAAAATACAAACAAATCCGGACGCGCTTTCCTCCCGAGCCGAATGGTTATCTGCACATCGGCCACGCGAAATCTATCTGTCTGAATTTCGGGATCGCACGGGAGTTTGGCGGCATCTGCAACATTCGCATGGACGATACCAACCCGGCGAAGGAGGAAACGGAATATGTCAGGTCAATTATGGCTGACGTGCGTTGGTTGATCGATGGCTGGGCGGATAATCATCTCGGTGGCGGGCCGTTCTACGCGTCGGATTATTTCGAGCAGTTTTACAAATACGCAGTGGATCTGGTGCGCACAGGCAAAGCGTACGTGTGCGACATGACACCGGAGGAGACGGATGCGTATCGGCGGCTCGGAAAAGCGAGTGGCTTTCGCGACCGCTCAATTGAGGAAAATCTCGATCTGTTTGCCCAAATGAAATCGGGTGAGTTTCCCGACGGTGCACGAACGTTGCGTGCAAAGATCGACGTGAACGCTGCGAACGTGTGGCTGCGCGATCCCGTGCTCTACCGGATCCGGCACGCATCGCATCATCGCACCGGCGACAAATGGTGCATTTATCCGATGTACGACTGGGCGCATACGCTCAGCGATTACATCGAAGGCATTACGCACTCGATTTGCACGCTGGAATTCGAAGTGCACCGGCCTCTTTACAATTGGATTCTCGACGCGCTCGAACTGCCGGAGCCGCGCCCACATCAGTACGAATTTGCGCGGCTTAATCTCACCTACGCGGTGGTTAGCAAACGCAAACTGATCCAGCTTGTGAACGAAAAGCTCGTAACTGGCTGGGACGACCCGCGCATGCTGACCATTTCCGGTCTACGCCGGCGCGGCGTGACCGCGAGCGCTCTGCGCACGTTCACCTACAACATCGGCATCACGAAATACCCGAGCCTGACCGATATGGCCCTGCTCGAACACACGATGCGTGACGAATTTAATCGGATCGCCGGGCGCCGGCTGGTCGTGCTGCGGCCGATCAAGGTTGTCCTGACAAATTATCCCGAAGGAAAAATCGAAGAACTCGATGCGATCAACAATCCCGAAGATGCAAATGGAGGAACCCGCAAAATTCCATTCAGTCGCGAGCTTTATATCGAGCGCGATGATTTCATTGAAACGCCGCCACCGAAATATTTTCGCCTTAAGCCCGGTGGAGAAGTGCGGTTGAAATACGCGTACATCGTCAAGTGCGACGAGGTAACGAAGGATGCAGCTGGCAACGTGATCGAGCTGCGGTGCACAGTTGATCTCGACAGCAAATCAGGCGGGCCTACCGCTGGCCGCAAAGTGAAAGGTACGATTCACTGGGTGAGCGCGTCTCACGCGATTGACGCGGAAGTTCGATTGTATGACCGGCTCTTTACGGTTCCAGAGCCCGACTCGAGCGGTGATTTCAAATCATTCATCAACGCAAATTCACTGGAAGTGGTGAACGCGAAATGCGAATCCACGCTTGCGAACGCACGTCCCGAAGAACGCTATCAGTTCGAGCGGCTCGGCTATTTCGCCCTCGATCCCGACAGCACGCGCGAAAAACAGACCTGGAATCGCACCGTTACGTTAAGGGATACGTGGGCCAAGCAGGTACACAAGGAAGTCAGGCAGCCTGCCTGACTCGGCTGGCAGGCTGCCAGCCTGCCGGATTTTATATTCGCAAAGCGAGCCGCTTTGCGTCCGAGATAAGCTGGCAGCTTATCTTCCGAACGTCGCCAGTGCGCGGTCGATGCGCCCCAGCACCTTTTCTGTTCCGAGGACTTCCAGCAAGTGATAGAGACTCGGTCCCACGTTGCTCCCGGTGAAAGCGAGACGGGTGGGATGGACGATCGCGACGACTTTGGCGTCCAGCTTTACCGCTGCGTTTTTCAATGTCATTTCAATTGTGCCTGAGCGCGGCGCAGATTGTCGGCTGCGCCTTTCAACTCCGGCTTGAGACGCAGCGCCGTTTCAAATTCGGCAATGCTTTCCCGGGCTTTGCCGGAGGCGAGCAGGGCCAATCCCAAATTGTTATGAGATTCGGCGCTGTTGGGATTCAGCCGGAGCGCTTCGTGAAGTTGCTCGATAGCCTCTGGTATTCTGCCCACCAGCGCCAGCGCGAGTCCAAAGTCAGCACGAATGTCTGCGTTTTTGGGGGCAAGCTGTGACGCGCGGTCCATTTCCTCGAGAGCATCTTGATCGCGCTTCTGCGTCCACAGTGCGTGGGCCAACTGCACGCGCGCCTTCGGCGCGTCCGGCTGTGATTGGATTGCATCTCGGAAATACTCGATGGCTTCCGGCAGCCGGCCTTGGTGCGCACGGGTAACGCCCATGGCCACCAAGCCGTCGTAGAAATTGCGGTCGATCTGCAACGCCTTCGCAAAATGCGCCGCGGCTTCATCGTATCTGTCGCTCGCGCCCAAGGCCACGCCCAGATTGTGTTCTATGCGGAGATTCGGTGGAGTGACCGCGAGCGTGTGCTCAAACAAAGTGAAGCTGTCACGCCAGCGCTGAATCTGCGCGTTAGTAAGACTAGCAAGAATCAGTAGAATCCCGCCAGCTATTCCGGCGCTGAGCGCTGGCGCAACCCGCCAGCTCTTAGCGATGTCCGCTAATCCGAACACGAGTGCAATGAACAAACCGATCGACGGAATATAGAAGTAGCGGTCCGCCATGATTTGCCCGCCAACCTGAACGAGTCCTATAACCGGAACCAGTGTTCCCAGAAACCAAAGCCAGCCAACCACGAGGTACGGCCGGATTCTCCGTTGAGAAACACAAAATACCGTAATTCCAATCAGCAGAAACGCTGCGCCGATAATCTGCCAGGGCGGTATGCCCGCAAACGGATAATAGACCGCCAGATCATTCGGCCAAAAAGTGAGCAGCAAGTATTTCGCATACGACACAAGCGCGTTGGGCAGCCGGACCCCAATAGGCGCATGGGCTAATGTGCGCACAGCGCCCCCATGCGATTGCGCGACGAATGTGATCAGCGCGGACGCCGCCACGAGAGCAAACAATGGCAATTTCTCCCACACTAGGGTCGCGATCCCTGTAGCCACTTCCCTATGGGAACCTCGCCGATGTTTCTTCGCCATCGGATCTTCCAAGCGTCGTAACGGCCAGTAGTCGAGGAGCAGCATTAGGAACGGCCAGGTCACTAGCATCGGTTTGGCCAATAACCCCAGCGCGAGCGTGATGGCGGTCCACGCGTACCGGCTGATCGAGGGTCCTTCTGTATAGCGCGCATAAGCGATGAGCGACAGCAATCCGAAAAATGTGGAGAGGGTATCTTTGCGTTCGGTCGCCCAAGCAACCGACTCCACATGCAACGGATGCAGTGCGAAAAGCGCGGCGACCAGTGCGCTTGGCCAGCGGGCGCGTGTTGTTCGCAACAGAAACAAGAAGACAAGTAACGTGTTTGCCACATGAATCAGGGCGTTGACCAGCAAATGGCGGCCCGCGTTCGTGCCAAAAAACTGGCAATCGATCATGTGCGAAATCCAAGTGAGCGGATGCCAGTTTGCCGCATGAAACGTGGTGAATGCCCAGGCGAGTCCCGCGAGCGTAACACCGCGATTCACCATTGGGTTTTCCTGGATATATGTGGGGTCATCAAGGGTGATGAACTGATGCCCGATCACTTGCGCATAAATCCCAAACGTCATTACCGCCAGACCGAGCAAGATGAAACGGTCCGTTCGCTCAAATGTTGTACCGTTGCCGAGCGGCAAGGCGCTTCGCCTGTTCGCTGCGGTGGAACGATCAGCTTTTCTCTTTCGTGCCGCTCGTTTCGCCATGCTGCCTGCGGAATTGTCGGATCAGGATCTTTTTACATCGCCAGCGCGCGATCGATGCGTGCCAGCACTTTCTCTTTCCCGAGCACCTCCAGCAAATGATAGAGGCTCGGTCCGACGTTGCTGCCGGTTACAGCGAGACGAGTTGGATGAACGATCGCGCCGACTTTGACGCCGAGGTTTGACGCGGTGCTTTTTAGTGTCAGTTCGATGTTGTCAGCATCGAATTTCTCAAGGGCGCTGAAGGCTTCGCGAGCTGCCTTGAGTCGTGGCCTGTTCTCAGCGGTGAAATGTTTTGCTACGCCTTGCGGATTGTAATCGAAATCGTCCGTGAAATAGAACCCGCAGTAGGCCGGCAGCTCGTCGAACGTGTTTATCTTGCCTTTGCAGGTTTGCAGCGCCGCGCGCACATACTTTTCCGGAAAATCGTCTAGCTTTACACCGCTCGACTCCAACCTTGCAACGGCAAGATCGTAAAACTCGGCGTCACTGAGATCGCGTGCGTATTCGCCGTTCAACCAGTGGAGTTTGTCAGGATCGAACGTTGCCGAGCTGCGTCCAATGTTTTCCAAATCGAAAATCCGGATGATCTCGTCGATGTCCATTTTCTCCCGGTTGTCCTTGGGCGACCAGCCGAGCAGACAGAGATAATTGCGGACGGCCGCCGGGAGATAACCGCGCCGGATGTAATACTCGACGCGCGCGCCTTCGTCGCGTTTGCTCATCTTTGATCCGTCACGGTTGAGGATGAGCGGGATGTGCGCGTAATGCGGCGGCGTCGCGCCGAGCGCGCGGAAAATCTCGATATGTTTCGGCGTGTTGGAGAGATGATCTTCGCCACGGATCACGTGCGAGATCTTCATTTCGAGATCGTCGATCACGTTCACGAAATGGAAAATCCATGAGCCATCGGGGCGCCGGATAGTCATGTCCGGATGCGTGGCCGGATTGCTGAGGTCGAAATCGATCTTCCCGCAAACGATATCATCGACGATGACGTGCTCGCGAGGCGAACGAAACCGCATCGCGCCCTGGTCTTCAAAGATGTGACCGGCGTCCTGTAGTTTTTTCAGGTAACGCTCGTAGAGTTCAGTGCGTTCACTCTGCAAGTACGGTCCTAAATCGCCGCCGACGTGCGGGCCTTCGTCCCAGTTCAGGCCCAACCATTCCAAGCCTTCGTAGATCGCGGCCATCGCTTCCTCGGTGTTTCGCTTGATATCGGTGTCTTCGATGCGTAACACGAATTTCCCGCCGTGATGCCGCGCAAACAGCCAGTTGAACAGCGCAGTGCGCGCCCCGCCAATGTGCAGATAGCCAGTAGGCGACGGGGCAAAACGAACGCGAATTTCAGACATCGGAGTGATGGAGTAATGCATTTATCCAGCGAGTCCGCTAGCGATTGCTCCAGCACTTCAATACTCCATTACTCCAAAAAAATCTTCCCGGCTCGGCGGCGTGCATGGCGATCTCCCGGGAGATTCACTTTCGCGATCGGAGCTTCTCGAGCGGCGAGTGAACGGACGCGTTCGATAACGTCAAAGCCAACTTCGGAAATGTTTTGCGCGCGCAACCATTTCATGATCGCACGGCGCTGGAGTGCAACTGGCAGCGCGCGAAGTCCTGGCACTAAAAGGTGCAGATTAGTGAAATCCGGCGCTTCGTTATCGATCCATTTCTCTTCTTCGGCGGCGATCATCGCTGTGCGCCAAATATTCTGGCGGATGTTTCGGCCAAGGATTTTCTCCAGATACGGAATGATACAGTTGCGAATCCGATTGCGCGTCCCCGCGAGGTTTTTGTTTGTAGCATCTTCGCGAAATCTCAGATGACGTTCATGAACGTACTTATCAATGTCACTGCGCCAGATTGAAAGCAACGGGCGCACAGTGGTCAGATCGACGCCATCAATGCGTCTGGTGGAAACATTGCGCATTCCGGCGAGACCAGTGAGACCTGCGCCTCGGATCAAATTGAATAGGAAAGTCTCAACGAGATCATCGGCGTGATGAGCCAGAAAAATCGTGTGACAACGGTGGCGCTTTGCCGCCTCGGCGAAAAATGAGTAGCGCGCCTCGCGCGCGGTGGTCTCAATCGAGGTCTTTTTTTTCTTCGCGAGCGAACGAACGTTCGCCCTGCCCAGTTCAAAATCGATGGGGGACATCTTCGTTGTAGGGCATGCACTGCGCTTGCCCTTGTTCTGATCCGGCAGGCAGAGCGCCTGTCCTACAATTTTCTCGTTGGACGTGGCGACAAGTTCTTGCACAAAACGCGCGTCGGCATCGCTCGATCGTCCGCGCAACTGGTGGTTTAAATGACAAACAATCAGTTTCTTATAACCGAGACTGATCAGCCAGTGCAGCAGCGCGACCGAATCGCGTCCGCCGGACACGCCGATGAGATAGCGCAGATCAGGCGGAAAATCATTCCTCAGTCTGGAGCTGATGTTTAATGGCTGCATGAGCAAATTCTGTCATTCTGAGCGAAGCGAAGCTGCAACGTAGCGGACGAAGTCCGCGAGGCCAGGCTTTCAATCTCTGATCATTTGATCCAGCACTCTGCTAGGACGCAACCAGAGATGTTTCGCTCCGCTCAACATGACAATTATTTGAATCCAATTCACGGCGGCGCTGCATCCAACGTTCAAAACCAATCATGAACGAACAACAAACCTTAGACAAAGCGGGAACTCCGCGGCGTCTTAAAATTATGAAGAACGAAGCTCAATCGACATACGCGCTCCTGGTCCACTCAGAGGAGAAGGGGCGGGGCATCATGGAAACAGCGGTTTATGCGACATGCACTCTGAGCGTTGCCGCGGCGATCCTGCAATTCATCAGCCAACCCACGCCGGACCCCTTCGCCGGTTTCGACCCGTCAGCGCAACTCGTGCCGGTCATGTCGCAACACGCGGTACAAGCAAATGTGGAGACGAAGTCTTGAAAGAGGGCGTTAGCACCATGCTGGGGAGCACAGGCTGCGAGCCTGTTGTCGTCGGCAACTTGCCGACGACTCAATCGTCACAACAGCGCGCGTAGAATCGATTGCCCCGAAGAGCTTTTCGGCAAAGCTGGCGAAAAGCACAGGCTGGCAGCCTGTGCTCCCCAGACGAGCGGAATCGCATGCTCTGGAAAGACCGATGGGAAGTCACGTGTGTGCACAGGTATTTGACAATGAATGAACGTTCATTCATCTTCCCAACCTATGCCGCAACCCCAGATAGAATCTTCCAATCCAGATCGTCGTTCCCAAATCCTTGATGCCGCTTTGGTCTGCTTTGCCAAACGCGGATTTCACCAGGCCAGCATGCACGACATCAGTGCCGAAGCCGGCATCAGCGTCGGGCTGATCTATCGCTATTTCGAAAACAAAGAGGCAGTCATTTCGGCGATGGCGGATCGCCACAAAGAAGAAATCGGCGACATGCTGGAACGCGCGCGCCAGGCGCAAACGCTGCTTGAGTCGCTCGAAATTCTATTCACCGCGCATTGCTGTGAGAACGAGCCGCGAGTGATTTCCGCGTTCGTAGTCGATCTTTATGCCGAAGCATCGCGCAATCCACCGGTGGCGGATCTGGTGCGCGATGTCTTGCAAACAGCCATGGACGGTGTCACCGAATTAATCGCGCGCGCGCCTGAAACTCAAAACGCCACGCACGGTCTCTCTCCGACCGAATTGGCAGAATTGATTTTTGCAGTGGCACGCGGAATGTTGATGTTCGATGTATTGCGCCCCCAGCAGATGACCGCTGCGGAACGGCGCGAGCGACAACTCGAAGTGACACGAAGGCTCTGGCGCCTGTTGTTCAAACCGGAGGCAGAGGTTGCTTATGCATGACGTGGCAAAGCCGGTCAAAACACAGATGAAATCGAAGCTGAGAACGATGGGCGTCGCGGTCGGCGGCTTGATCGCTCTTGTTGTTATCATTGTCGGTATCAAGGCGCTGCAAATCGGCAAGATGATGTCCACGCCGATGGTGATGCCGCCGACGACGGTATCGAGCG
>Ga0193713_1000006_pt1 | contig 53172 bp, 53 predicted proteins | sample H3a2metaG_FD_143054 | JGI IMG/M metagenome (GOLD analysis project Ga0193713, IMG submission 143054) | Soil microbial communities from a riparian zone of the East river system, Colorado, United States - H3a2 | ecosystem: Environmental > Terrestrial > Soil > Riparian zone | place: USA: East River... | reverse complement strand
AGCGCGCGCAAAGACTTCCTCTGGCTCGATCACTTTCACGATCTTCGGCTTTCGCGGATTCGGCTTTATGTCGATAATGTGAATGCGGGACGAGCGGATTCCGGGCACAACCAGGTAACGGCGTTCAACGTGCGGATGCGGCGCATACGGGCAGAGCGCCGAGCTGCATGCGTTCCAACCGAAGTGGTGCAACTCATCACCAAACTCCGGCATCTTAACCTCGCCGACCCGCTGGCCGTACGTGCGCGAACTGGGATCAACATCGATAACCAGCAGCGCGTCGTTGAGTTTGCTGCCCGGTGGATTAAGACCCGCGACGAACGCGTATTTCTCTGGTGGCGCCTGCATGGCCAGTCGCGGTGACGGGTAAAACGTCGGGTCTGGTCTCAAGAGCGCCATAAAATACCTTTCTGTTCTGCGACTTAATTCAGTACGTCTTCACGCTGGAAAACTCAAGAAATGTGTTGGCGTCAGACGGTGACGCGGCCCGGAAAGCTCAATCCCCCGGGCTGGCGGATACCAAAGTGCCGGCAAAACGTCCCCGCTTCTACAATTTTGCAGTTTTTTCCAACCAGATTGCCTGCCGTGCGAACCGAAATTTTTTGTGACAGAAATTTTGCCAGCCTCCGCGCCGTGCAAGGTGATCCAATTCAGCGAACGAAAAGGCGCGCGCCGCTGAAAGCCGCGCGTCGAAACGCGTCATCGGCGCACGAAAGATGAGCGCAGTCAAAACGTTCACGCCGAAGGTAGCAAGCCAGCCGCGGCACAGGTCGGAGACAAGAACAAACTTGTGAGCTAACTCGCGGCAACGTTGCAAAACACGCACGGCATCCTCGTCGCTGAAGTGATGAAGCGCGAGCGAGCAAAGGACGAGGTCGTAGCCATCAGGCGGCTTAAATTCGAGGATGTCTGTCTCGATGAAAGAAATCTCCGGATAATCGCCGCTTAATTTCCGTGCGATTTTCAGAGTGGCTGATTGTCGATCTAACGCAACAATCTCAACTCTCGCACCAACTTTTCGCGTGTGATCAACAATCAAACGCGGGATATCGCCCGATCCAGTCGCGAGATCGACGATGCGCATGCGAACGCCGGGCTTAATCCAGCGGCGCACAAAACAGCGAACGATTCGATGACTGCCAAACCAGCGATTAAGTTGGCGGATACTGCGTAGATCTTGCTCCAGTTCGGGAGATACCGGCTGCGGCCGGTCCATTAACTCTAGTTCAGCCGGATCGAACTTTCTCTTCACGATACGTGAGCCCAGGGGGCGGTTCTCTTGAACCGCCTAGGGGGCGTTGAGTCAATCGCCCCTACCCAAGAACGTAGCCCATTTTTCCGGCAACTCAGCCGTTTCAATCTCACTCGCGATCCGGCCTTCAAACTCCGGCGTGAAAATCGTGCTCGTCCCATAAACCATGATCACATCCTCAGAACCTTCCGCGCGAATGGCGTGCGCCACGCCGGGCGGGATGACGATACCGATGTTATTGCTGCTGCGATGATTATCGCCATCGACAAAGAAACGCATAATGCGCTTGGAAAGACCAGTGCGTACATCGCACAGAATTGTCTCAGCGCGTCCCTGCAGGAAAAACATCACATCCCACTGCTCCTCATCATACCGGCGCAGCGAGTAGTTATCTGGCTCATCGATGAACAGTCGGCGCAACCAATCGGCTGCTGTCACGCCGTCGGGAATGCTCGGTGGATGCACGTGAAAACCTTTTGCCGTTTGCGCAAACATGCGCGCGGCCGACCATTGCTTCGGCCAAAGGCCAATCTGCGCTAGAATCCCTTCATCCCGCCGGACAAATTCGCCGAAAGATCCACGATGATGCTGCGGATGGATTTTTCGCGGAAAAATTTCCACCCCGGGAATCCACCCTTTCTCAATCTCGCGATTCTTTCGCTCCGCAGTAACAAGTTGGCTTGCCTCGACACCTCGCTCCGAAAGTTCCCGCCCGAAAGATTCAATGCGATAATTACGGGTGCTCAGTTCGTCTTGTGCATTGATGCCCTGCCACAGATCCTTTTCTCGTTTGTTCATTTCAACACGAACCGTGGTTTTGTTTGCCTAACGAGAAATCAGCGCGTTCGCGAGAAAGATTTGGATTGTAATAAGGATCCCGCTGCACAACGTCGGACCACCGCTCGCGCATAATCGCTTCGCTGCGCATGTCGCCTTTATCGGATTCCGGTTCACGTTTATAGAATTTCGCAAATGGAGTATAAACAATCAGGTAACCAGCCCGTCGCACTTTGAGGCAAAAATCGACATCTGCAAACCCGCCGGCGAGATCGTCATCGAATCCGCCAACCTCTTGGAAAATTTCGCGGCGCGTCAACATGCAGGCGCTGGAGATCGCGGTGCAGTTGCGGGTCACCTGTAATTGACGGCTCACTCCGCGCTGCTCGGCCATTACTCCGCGAAAAGCCGGCTGCGCAATTCCGTTGACGCCTAGAACAATACCGGCGTGCTCAATCGTGTTGTTCGAATTCAATAATTGTCCGCCGACTACACCAACCTCCGGGCGCTGGACGTGCTCGGCCATGATTGTCAGCCAATCGCTTTCGATCACTTCGATATCGCCATCTAGAAAAAAAAGCCATGGGTTTTCAGTCTGTTTGATCGCAAAATTCCTAAGCGCGGAGAGATTGGGAGTCCCGGAGAAATGCAACAAGCGATGCGGCATGCGCGAAAAACGCGTGCCGGCTTCAACGCATTGGCTGTCGTCCTGGATGATAACGACCTCATAATTGGGATAGGTCGTCTTGCTCGTTAGACTTTCGAGGCAACGCACCAGCATCTCCACGACGCCGCGGGACGGAATAATAATGGAAATTCTCTTGGCCTCTAAGAGCTCGCGTCTTACGCAGAAGGCGTGCGTGCGCCAATCCACCGCGACATGAGCGCGTTCACCCTGCCTTTTTAGGTGATCATCGATAGCAAAACGTGACGCTTCGAGCTGGCCGGGTTTTTGCCGAACGCTGATCGCGCTAGAGTTTCCGCTTCGCCGCCAATGGTACAATACCCGCGGAATGTGGTGAATTCGATCAGTTTGCTCTATGACACGAAACAACAGATCGTAATCTTGTGCGCTGTCGAATTCCGGACGGAATCCGCCCGCTTTCTGAACAATCTCACGTCGCATCGCGGTCAAATGGCCGACGTAATTGTGGGAGCGAAATAAATCAGGCGACCAATCAGGCTTAAACACGGGGGCTTCGCAGCCATCGTCCGTCAGCTTGTCTTCATCAGAGTAAATCAGATCAGCATCAGGATGTACTTGCAAAAGTTTTACTATTTGAAACAGCGCGTCCGGCTCGAGCACGTCATCATGATCTAGAAGAGTGATCCATTCGCCGGAGGCGCGCGCGAGGGCTCGATTTGAAGCCGCAGAAATACCTTCATTCTTTGCCGTTCTATCGAGGACAATGCGCCGGTCGCGAGCGGCCAAAGCCGGCAGAGCATCTACTAAATCGGCAGCGGTGGATCCATCGTCGATCAAAAGCAACTCCCAAGTTTCATAAGCTTGCGCGAGCACTGATTCGACAGCTTCCGTAAGCCACTGCACGGACGTATCATAAATCGGAGTGATAATGCTAATGAGCGGCTGGATCGCAAATCCACGCGCCTCGTAGCGCATCCGGTCCAAGTCGCCCGTGTTCGTGCGATGCTGTTGAAGCCAGTGTTGATATTCAGTTGCAGCCGCTGATCGCCGCCATCCCGCACTGCGGGGGCGAAATTTCGTCCAGGCTGCTTTCACCAACTTTTCGGGGATGCGATATGGCGCAAGCAACACTTGACCGATCCTGCGCTCCGGCGATCGGCGTAGCGCTTGTCTTTGCTGTTTCAACAATTTTAGCTCGCTGCGGTATTGTTTCAGTTTCAGTAATTTTTCCTCGAGCGTGGCGATGTGCCGGTCGGCTGCTTCCAATTCCGATATACGCGTTTGCAGCGTCCACTGTAACTCGCTGAACCGCGTATTGAGCCTCGAAAACGCCGTTTCCACTGCTGGAACGAGTGCCTCCGAAGACGTGCTCGGCTCGTGCCGGAGAAGTACGGCTCCCGGAGCAAGCTCAACAAGATCGCATCCATAATCAGGCAACAATCCAAATTGACGGAAACATTCGACAAGTAGCGGCCGACGCGCGGCAAGGCTTGCTCCGGCGCCCGGTATCAACACAACGCTACTCGCGCAGCGGGAAACTTCTTCGCAAATCCGATCGCCCTCGCTCTTGTCCGAAGGATAAAACCAGACGGCAATTTCGAAATGTGCTGTTACCCCGTCTTGTCGAAGCTTTGCCGCTAAATCCGCGGCAGAGGCAGTAAAAATTGCCTCCCTTCCGATTTTGCCAAACTGTCGCTCAAGTTCCTGCCCGTCCGCCCCAATAACGAGGAGCCGTCCTCCAGGGAATTTCCCGGAAATGACGCGCGCAAAATCGGAACGAAGGGGATGAATGGCCGATGACAACACGTTCACATTATATTGGTTGAAGCCAGACGCAGGCAAATTTAGCCTGCGATGCTCCGCGACAACTGCCGACCTCGCATGCTCGACTTTATCGTTTATCTTCTCTATCGGGCAGGATCGGCGATTGCCAGCGCCTTACCGTTACCGCTTCTCTTTATTTTCGGAGAATTTTTGGGGTTCTGTGCGTGGCTGATTCTCCCTGGTTATCGGCACCTAGCACAGCGCAATGTTGCTATCGCCTTCGGAAATGAAAAATCACCGCAGCAATTGCGCCACCTTGTACGCCGCCATTTCCAGCGATTAGGCGCGAATCTTTTGTGCAGCGTCAAGCTAACGTCCATGCCGCTGGAAGAGATGGCGATGCAAATCGAGACGGAAAATCTGGATTCTGTCCACCGGGAATTGCGTACGGGTCGTCCGGTTGTGCTCGTCCTGAGCCATCTCGCCAACTGGGAATTGTTCGCGCACATCCTGCCAACATTCATTGGCTACGTCAGAAACAGCACGATTTACCAAAAACTCGGTAATCGATTTATCGATGAACACGTGCGTCGCGTGCGTGGGCGCGCCGGTGTAGAGATGTTTGATCGCAAGGAAGGTTTCGAGAAGGCGATCAAGCTCCTTCGCGGCGGCGGCGCAATCGGAATTCTAAGCGATCAACACGCCGGCGACCACGGTTTGTGGGTCCCATTCTTCGGGCGGCTGGCGTCGACGTCGCCGCTGCCAGCATTGCTGGCAAAGCGCACGGGCGCGGCACTGGTTGGCGTGGCGATCTACACAAATGGGCGGGCGCGCTGGCGGATCATTGTATCGCCAGCAGTGGAAGATAGGCAAGACTCTGTTGGATCGCTCACCGCAAAAACAAACGAATTGATCGCTGCACAGATCCGTCGGGCGCCGGAAGATTGGTTTTGGGTGCATAATCGCTGGAAAACACCCAAGCCCAATTTCCTTCTCGCGCGCTACAAGCGCGGCGTTTATCTGCCATCCGACATTTCGCCTCAAGACCTAAAGCCATTTCGAATCCTCATTCGGTCAAGCAATTGGCTCGGCGACGCGGTAATGAGTGCGCCAGCCGTCCGCGCGATCAAGGCCGGACGTCCGGATGCGCACATTACTGTCGCCGCGCCGTCAAAGATCGCGTCGATGTGGAAATTGATGCCGGAAGTTAGCGAAATTATCCCGCTGCCGAATAAATCCCTTGTCGCAACGGTCCGATCGATCCGGCGGCAGTCACGTTTCGACGTTGTGATTCTCTTTCCAAATTCCTTGCGCACAGCGTTGGAAACTTGGCTGAGTAAAATTCCGCGACGAGTCGGTTATCGCGGTCACTTCCGCAGTTGGTTGCTCAATCAGATCATTTACCAACGCGAAACACCCGGGCCGATCGAGCATCAGGCAGATCGCTATTTGCGAGTTGCAAGCGAATTGGGCGCGAGCGTCCAACACAACCGGAGGGAAGCGCTCCATCGCGTCTTCGCTATTTCCGACGGCACGAGGAGCGTCTCTCCAGCGGACAAACGCATGAAACTCGCACTCTCTCCTGGCGCGGAGTACGGACCCGCCAAACGATGGTTGCCGCATCGGTTCGCCGAAGTGGCAGCAGCGGTTGTCGCGAAATTATCGGTGCAATGGATTCTTTTGGGAACGGCGACGGACATGGCAGTCGGTGAGACGATTGCGAAGACGCTCGGAGATTCCTGCGTGAATCGCATTGGCCAAACGACGCTCGAGCAACTGATCGACGAACTGCGCGAGTGCCGCTTATTGTTGACGAATGATACCGGCACGATGCATCTAGCTTCCTTGCTCGGTGTCCCGACCGTCGCTATCTTTGGTTCGACCGAGCCTCGCCTTACTAAACCGCTTGGCGGTCGGCAGATTATTGTGCGGCATCAAGTCGAATGTAGCCCATGCTTCTTGCGCGAATGTCCGATTGATTTTCGTTGTATGAAAGCGGTCAGGGTTGAGGAAGCAATCAACGCGGTCCTGTCGATCTTGCAATGATCTTCGGCCCGAGCCTGATTGGGCTTATCAATTGATTCCCGCTTCGCCGGACGTTTGCCGTTGCTTTCGAACGCCTTCCGAGATGATTGTTGATTGTGACTGCCGCAATGCCGCGTATCCGCACGGAAGTGCAGGTGATGTTTTTCGATACTGATTGCGGTGGCGTCGTATCCAACATCGCCTATCTGCGGTTCGTTGAAACGGCACGCACAGTCCTGGCCGAAGAACTTGGTCTTGCGCTCGCAGAAATGGCGCAGACTCAAAGATATCCTGTGGTCGTACGCACTGAGATCGACTATCGTCGCGCCGCCAAACTTGGGGATCAGCTCGTCATTGAAGGCTGGCTCGATCAATTGGACCGTGCGCGATTTTGGTGCGCATTTCGCATTGTCCGCCCCGAAGATGATTTGCTGATTGCCGAATGCCGCCAAATGCTGGCTCTTATCGAGATGCCCGCGGGGAAACTGCTGCGTTTGCCGGAGAGCTGGGAAAAATTTCGAAGCCCGAGGAATGGCCGCTTACAGAATCGATGACCGCAGGCACTCGCACTTTTAGCATTGAAGAAACTCTGCTCGAGCCGCCGGCGCTCCCAGCGCCGCCTACGCGCCGCATGCTTTTTGTTATTCTGATTGCGCTAGCGGCGCTTTTGCACTTCGCCACCATCGGATCGGGCGATCTCTACAGTCAAACTGAAGGGCAATACGCTGGCGCGGCTCGTGAGATGGTCGAGGCACATCACTGGCTCCTACCTACCAATGACGGTATCCCGCGCTTGCAAAAACCGCCGTTGCTTTACTGGCTCATTATTTTTTCGTTCAAGCTTTTCGGCGTGAACGCGGCCGCCGCGCGACTTCCAGTTGCGCTTGCGGTGGTTGCTTCAGTTGCGTTGATTTTCTTGATTGGAGAAAAACTTACCGATTACTGGCGCGGATTTATAGCCGGTCTAATTTATCTTAGTTTCTGCGGCACATTTTTGCTCGCGCGCATCGTGATGCCTGAGCCGCTCGTCAGCGCGCTCATTGCAGGTGCAATTTTCTGCGGCCTCTGCGGTTATCAGCGCCGCCACCATCGGCGCGCCTGGTTCACGGGATTTTGGATTTGTTCCGCGCTCGCCTGCCTGACAAAAGGGTTGCTCGGCTTCGTTTATCCAGCGACGATTTTTCTGTTACTCTCAGTCTTTTATCGAGAAGCGCGGATGCGATTTAGCGCGCTTTTGCGATGGGAGTATTTGACGCTCTTTATTTTGATCGTCGCGCCCTGGCACATCTGGGCGGAATGGCATTTTCCCGGGTATTTTCGCTATCTGATCAGCCATGAATGGCTGGGGCATTTGCGCGGGCTCTCCGATGCGACGCACGACTATATTGGCGTGCCCGCCTACCAGTTTCTGGTCATGCATTTTGCATGGTGGTTTCCGTGGTCGATGGCGCTGCTACCCGGACTGATTTTTGCCTGGCGGCGCGTGATGCGCCCTCGTGAGATCGAATTTTCCGATGCGCTGCCACTCTGCTGGATGGGCGTAGTTTTTGTGCCGCTCCTTGTGATCGGACAGCGCCAGGATTATTATTCGATGACCATGTGGAGTGCGCTGGCGCTCTGGGTGGCTGCGGCGTGGGACCGAATACCCGCGCGCTTACGTGCAGCCGGTGCGATCGGGGTCGGTTTCACCGGGACGGCGACCCTCGTGCTTTCATTGCTCCATCCCAAGGCGGCGAACGCTCTTAACGGCCATTGGGGAGTGATGGACGCGCGCTGGACGGCCTGGAGGGCTTTGCATGACATGCCGATTTCGAACTGGCTATGGTTTCGGCCCATGCTCACGATCATCGGGGTCTCGCTCATTTCTCTCTCGCTGGTTGCGCTCTATTTTATTTTCAAGCGACGCGAGAAACTTGCGGCCGTGGCTCTTGCCGTTGCGATGATCCCCGGTGGGCTCGGTATGACGGAAGGCGTTGCCCGAATGGCGCCTTATTTCTCGCTCGCCGATCTGTGCCGATCTCTGAATCCGCGGCTGGACACAAGCGGCGAGACGGTTTTTGAAGGACCGCTCGACGACAGCAGCAGCCTTATTTTTTACCTGAACCGGAGATTTTTCCTTGTTAGTCAAAACCGCGAGAAAGAGGCCCCGATAGGCAGACCATCCACTGACATTTTCCTGAGCGAAGATGCCGTTTTAGAGAAATGGGAAGGGGGCGCCGCTCTTTACCTGATTGTCGAGCAAGAGCGCGTCGGTTACTGGAAAAAGTTACTGACCGAGCGCTTTCACATCTATCATCAGATCGCAGCGTCGGGCACGTACGTCGTGCTAAGCAACCAGCTATAAAGCGCCGAGCACATCGTCGGGAGGCGGGGCCGCTGAAGATGACTCGCGTCCATTCATTCACGGTTTGTTCCGCGATCGCGGCGGCAGCGGGCTGATGTAATCCATTTGAAAAATTCGAGTCCCGGCTTAATGTGCTGGCTCCTTTCCGCACGAGAGGAATTTATGTCGCAACATCGCAGTTTAAAGGGCGCCAGCACCATCGCCGCCAAGCGCAATGTGCTGAAGCGCTTCGAGCGCGTCGAGCTTCTCAAGAAGCGCGGCCAGTGGAAGGAAGGCCGTAAAGTCGTCGGTCTTCCGAAGACAAAGCCCGACGTGTAACAAAACGCGAATCGTTAAAACGTTGCATCGTTGAATCGGTTGGACGAATCACGATTTAACGATTCCCATGCGCTTAAACCGCTTCCTCGCTGCAGCCGGCGTCGGTTCGCGCCGATATTGTGATGAGTTGATCGCTGCCGGGCGCGTTAGAATCAATGGTCGACCGTGCACCGATTTCAGTGCGCAACCTTCCACACGCGACCACGTGAAAGTCGACGGGAAGCTCGTCCACGCCAGTCAGCCGCTACATATTGTCATGAACAAACCGGCTGGTTTCGTTTCCACTCGCAGCGATCCTCATGCGCGTGACACGATTTTTGATCTGCTTCCTTCCAAGTTTCGGCGTCTTTTCAACATCGGCCGTCTCGACGCGCAAAGCCAAGGGCTTCTCATTCTCACAAACGACGGTGAGCTGGCGCAACGACTCATGCATCCGCGCTATAAGGTCGAGAAAGAGTACGAATTAACATTGGAGCGACCATGGGATACGACACTTGCTCCGAAACTGCTACGCGGAGTTTTCCTCGAGAGTCACCGAGCCAAAATTGTGCGACTACATTCGGTCACGCCCACGCGGTTGCGCGTCGTCTTGCGTCAGGGAATGAATCGGCAAATTCGTCGCATGTTTCACGAAATTGGCTACGAAGTGAAACGGCTTGTGCGTGTCCGCGTCGGTAGTCTCCGTCTTGGTGATCTGCCGGCCGGGCATTGGCGGCTGCTTACAAAGCGGGAGATCGAATCTGTAGAGGCAGCCGTGCCGGCTGCAAATCGCGAATCTTTGCGGGCGGCACTTCCGCCGCTACAGCGGCAAAGAAATGAAAATTGATGGGCGTAACGTGCTGATTACCGGCGCTTCGGCCGGTATAGGCCGCGAATTTGCGCGGCAACTCGCTGGACGCGCACAATCTCTTATCCTCGTCGCGCGACGTGAGCAAAGATTGAATGAGCTGCGTGATGGACTAACACAGCAGCATCCAAGCCTCAGGATTCAGGTTCGCGAAACTGATCTCGCTGACCTCCCGCAAATCGAAGAGCTCACGGCATGGCTTGAGCGCGAGCACATCGATGTCGATCTTCTGATCAACAACGCGGGTCTCGGCGATAGCGGTCCGTTCGAGACTAGCGATCTCAGACGCACCGAGCAAATGATGCTGGTAAACATGGTCGCGCTTACCTCCCTCACCGGCCGCTTGCTTCCGCAAATGGTCGCCAGGAGACGCGGCGGGATTTTGAACGTCAGTTCGTCCGCTGGTTTTCTTCCGATCCCCAACTTTGCTGTTTACGCTGCCACAAAAGCGTATGTCACCAGCTTCTCGGAAGCGCTCCGCGCCGAACTTCGCGGAACCGGTGTGAGCATCTGCGCTCTCTGTCCCGGCCCGGTGCATACAGAATTCCAAGAGGTCGCGAACCGCCCCGGTGGGCAGCCCGACAGCGGACCCGAGTTCGTTCATGTTTCAGTCGAACAAGTCGTGCGCGACGCGCTTGCGGCACTGGAAGCAGACCGCCCACTCGTCATTCCAGGGTTCGCCATGAAACTGGGGATGTTTCTTGTTCGAATAACGCCGATGCCGATCTTGCGATGGGCCTCGCGCTTTTCCGGCAAGCGCGTTTAACCGCGGGGAAGGGCCGATTTCCGAAGCGGCGGTTGGAAACCACCGCCACACTCACTTAGGAGGATTTGTATTTGACCGAGCAGCCGTACGGTCTGGTGGTCGGATTGCTGACCGGTTTGCCCGCGAGGGATTCGTCGAGGGCGGCTTTGACGTAGTTCGTCGAGTTTGGAATATCGGCTGGATTCGGCGTGGCCTTGCTGTCGATTGCGCCTTCGTAAGCGATTTTTCCTTCCGGATTAATTACTACCATGTTCGGCGTATTCTTTGCTCCATACGCCCGACCCACTTTGCCTTCCGGATCAAGAAGAAGCGCGGTTTGATGCGTCCTCCAGGCGGTCGTGATTTTCTCAGCTTGCTCAGGCGACAGATTGCCCTCTGCCCCAGGGGCATTGGAATCAATCGTCAGCCATACGATGCCTTTGCTGGTGTATTCCTCCTGCAACTTTTGCATGTTGCCGCTGCCGTAATGTTTTTTAACGAACGGGCATTCCGGATTGAACCATTCGAGCACGACAGTCTTGCCCTTGTATTGCGAAAGTGAATGCGTTTTGCCGCTCGCATCCGTGAGCGAAAAATCGGGCGCCGCGCTGCCCACCGGAGGCGGATCAAATGCGAAAACGGCGGATGCTACGAGTGAGGTTACAACGGTGAGGATTGTTTTTCTTTTCATAAATTATTTAGAAGTGACGGTGCTTAAGATGGTTCAAATTTCTTGAAAACGATAACTTTGGCAAGCGAACCTTAAAGATTATTGCGAAGCGACAGCGCGCGCTGCGGTTTCGAGTTTTTCCAGAAGCATGCTCTTAGTGAGCAATTCCGGAAAGACGATCGGCTCTTCGGATTTTCCCGGATAAAGCACGTAGAGCGGGACGCCCGGGCGGCCAAATTGTTGCAATAATTTCGTGATCACCGGATCGCCATTAGTCCAATCAGCTTTCAGTTTCACAATGGCGTGATGCTGAAATGCTTCACGGACCACACCGCTTTCGAGCACACTAGCCTCGTTGAATTTGCAGGTGAGGCACCAGGCGGCTGTGAAATCAACAAAGACAGAATGGCCCTGCTCTAGCTCCGCTCGCAGACGCTCGGGCGTGAATGCCTGCCAGTCACTCCGGAGCCGTGAGTCGGCAGACGCAATGTTCGCCGAGCGAAATTTCCCGCCGATAAGATAAACACCACTCACGAGGAGTAAGATCGACATCGTGAGCGCTGCGATCGTCCGCACTCTTATCGAAGCACTGGGCGTGAAAAATGCGCCTTTCATCCAGCACGCGATGCTGATCATCAGCAAAAAGCAGCTCGCCCAAATCGCGCCTTCGAGGCCGCGTTGCGCGCCGAGCACATAAAGAAGAAAAAGCAGCGTCGCTAGCAGCAGAAATCCCATGAATTGCTTCACATGCAGCATCCATGGACCCGGCTTTGGCAGAAAGCGCAGCCACGCCGGTTGCACACAGAGCAGCAAATACGGCGCGCTCATGCCAGCTGCAATCGCGACAAACATCGCCAATATCACCGCGGGCGATTGAGCGAAGGCGAAGCCGAGCGCCGTCCCCAAAAAAGGTGCGGTGCATGGCGTCGCCAGCACGGTCGCGAAAACGCCTTGGAAGAATGAGCCTGCTTCGTCCTGGCCCCCCGTCCAGCCGAGCAATCCGCGTGTAGCACTTTGCGGCAGCGAAATTTCGAAAACACCAAAGAGATTGAGCGCGAAGACCAGGACAATGACGCCCAAAGAAAGAACAAAATACGGGTTCGTGAATTGGAAGCCGCCCCAGGTGATTTCGTGACCCGCGGCCTTCAGCGCGATCAAGAGCAGCGCCAAACCGATAAACCACGCAAAAATGCCAGCGGCAAAAGCGATCCCACTCCGCAGAATCTTCTGCCGACTTTGCCCAGCCTGCTGAATGAAACCAAAAATCTTGAGCGAGATGACCGGCAGCACGCACGGCATCAAATTCAAAATGATTCCGCCGAGAAAGCCGAAGAAGAGAAACGCAAAGATTCCGTGCGCTGGAGTGGGACCGCCGTTCGAAGCAATCGCACCGTTTGCGATTTGCCAAGCGGCACGGTCCTCACCGTTGGCTTGTTGGCCAAAAACGATCAACCCTTCCATCGACGATAAATTCTTGTTCGCCGCCTCAATTGGAATGCGGAACTTAATTTCGTTTCCGCTGCGAGACTCAATTTTCGGGTGCCCGACCACGGTGTTCTCTGGCGGCAACGGGAAGAAAGCTACCGTGGAATAATTTGCCAGCGTCGGCGCCGTTAGGCTGAAGCGAAGATCAGATCCGGCGCGACTCCAGTTTGCGCTTGTGATTTCGGGTAGATTTTGCGGAAGCAAGCGGCGCCAGCGGGCAAAGAGTTCCTGGTTCTCAGGATTGCCTGCCGATGCAATCGGAAGATCGAGATATAACTTTGCATTGCCGGGAATGCAGATCTTTTCGCAAACGAGCCAGCTTGCGTCCGCGGAAAGTCTCACTGACGAATTGCCGATCTTGGCCGGCGGCGTGATCTGCTGCATGAGCAGGGCTTCATCTTGGTAGCCGTAGGTTTGGATGTCACCCGGGTCGTTCGTTTTCAATGGAATCGGCCATTGGATTTCACCCGCTCTCCAACCTGCCGGCAGGTTCCACTTAATTTCGGTCGGCAGGCCGGCATCGCCGGAAAATTTCCAGTAAGTATGCCAGCCGGGAGCCATTCGAAGCCGCAAACCAATGGTGAAAGGTTTCCCTGGAACAACCGCGTCGGTATCGGCCAATAGTTCCGCCTTGACGAGTTCCTTCCCTTGATAAGTCTGACTTTTACCCTGCGGCTCGAGTGCGAAGATCCACAGGCAGACGATCGCATAAGCGCCAAGTCGGAATGCCGATTTCATCATATTTAAGTAGCACTCGCGGAAGGTTGCGGCAATGCGCGCGGCCAGCAAGCGGCGCGGAACAATTCTGCTAGCAGAACTTTTGCCGAACGTTATGGAACGATAAAGATTTTATCGGTCCACGGATCTTTTACTTTGCTGCCAGATGTGTAACCGCTCACATCGACATATCTTCCACTCGCATCAAAGGGACTGAGGACGTATCCAGGCTTGCCAGGGACTGACTTAGCAGTCGGAAATTCCAGCTGCGCAGAGGCAGCGTGCGTCGATGGCGAGGGTTTTATTTTCGTTTGCGATGTCTCCCTGCGATTCACACGCGGAGCAGTAGTTGCCGAAAGATTTTGAACGCTTGGAGATACAGGTTGCGATTGCTGCTGCGCCACAGCCATCTTCGGCGCGGGAATCGGTTCGCCTGGCGTCGTAACATCGGACGACCTTGTCTCTGTTGTCGTAGCCGTGGTTGATGAATCATCGTGCCGCCCCTTTAAGGCATAGTGCACCGGTGCCGTGGCAACGCGATAGGAAACGACCGCGACCCCCCGAGTCACATGATATGATGTAACCGCAACATCGCGAGTCGCTCGACATCCTCCGAGCAAAACCGCCGTAAAGATCAAGGCTCGCGCGACTGCATTCATTCTAGTTCCTATACAGATGTCTTGTCATCGCCATCTGTTCAATGATTTAACCCAGCAACATCCGCTATGAAATCGGAGATGTCCTGATCAGTTACCGACCATGAACACATGAGGCGGTAAACATCCGGCTCAATGAATTTGTAAAAATTCCAGCCGCGCGCATGGAGATCGCGTACGAGTTTCTTATTCATTCGGGCAAATACGGCGTTTGCCTCGACTGGAAAGACGATGTCGATCTTGGCCTCGGTTTTCAGACGATTTGCGAGCTGGCGCGCCGCATCGTTGGCGTGCTGTGCGTTCCACAGCCAAACGTCATTCGTCAAAAGTCCGAGCCATGGCGCAGCGAGAAAACGCATTTTCGAACCGAGCTGGCCTCCTTGCTTGAGCCGATAATCGAATTCGCGCGAAAGCTCTTTCTTAAAAAAGATAACCAGCTCGCCGGCGGCCAGGCCATTTTTCGTGCCTCCAAAGCAGAGAACATCAACGCCAACTTCCCACGTAACCGCTTTCGGCACGCAATTAAGGGCTGCGACCGCATTGGCAAAACGCGCTCCGTCCATGTGCAGCAACATTTCGCGAGCACGGGCAAATCCGCTGATTGCCGCAACCTCCTCCAGGGCGTAAATCGTTCCCAGTTCGGTTGATTGAGTGATGCTGATCGCGCGCGGCTTGGGCGAATGCAGCTCGTTCTGGCGTGCGATCATCACTTCTGCCTGGCCAATGCCTATTTTCCCGTTGAAGCCATCAATCAGGAGGAGCTTCGATCCATTTGTGAAAAATTCCGGCGCGCCACACTCGTCCGTGTGAATGTGTGAATGTTCGTGACAGATAACGCTCTCGAATGAATGGCAGAGCTGCGCCAACGCCAGCGCGTTTGCAGCAGTGCCGTTAAGAACAAAATAGACATCGCAATCAGTCTCGAAGATCTCGCGGATACGATCGCATACGCGCGCCGTCCATTGATCTTCGCCGTACGGCGGTACGTCGTTCGTATTCGCTTTTTCCAGCGCCGCCCATGCCTCCGGACAAATCCCCGCCGTGTTGTCACTGGCAAATTTATGGCGCCCGCAAGATTGGCTCATGTCGATCTTGCTAATCGCGTTCGGCCCGGGGAGCAAACGAGTACGCGTCGCAACCTGAAAAAGAGATTGCCTGACGAACCCGAGCCCTGGGCCTCTGGAGTCCACCAGGCAAATCCCTCCACTTGCTCCCCGAAATTCTTTGCAACCGTTTCACTTATTAGTTCGATTACGGCCCTCCGAGTGACCGTCTCCCGGACCGGATTATTTGCTGACCACGAAATAAATTCCTTCCGCTTTGCCTAACCCAACACGGCAGACTAATTTCGTGGATGCGGTCGCTCCAGAGCGAGGTTGAGCAGCGCGGCACGCGCATTTTTGAGCTGGTCGATCAGCATCCGGAATCGCTTTTCAGCAAGGCCGGTTTTTATCAACGGATGATGGCGCTCTCAATGCGCAATGAGCAGTTCAAAGCGCAAATGTTTCGCTTTGTAGATGTTCTGCCGTCGCTTCGCAAATCTGGTGATATCGTCCAGCATCTCGAAGAATATTTCGCCGGTATGCGCAACGGCTTCGCGCCGGTGATTCAGACCGGTGTGCACGTCGCACGCTTCGTGCCGTGGATCAGCGCTTTCATCCTGCGACGCAACGTTTCCGGAATGGCGCGGCAATTTATCGCCGGAAAAAATTGCGCAAATGTGATGAAAACGTTGCGCAAGCGGCACGCAGAGAAAATCGGGTTCACTGTAGATCTTTTGGGCGAGGCCGTCCTCAGTGAAAAAGAGGCCGACGAATATGCGGCGCGTTGTCTCGATTTGCTGGAGTGCCTCGCCCGCGAAACCCAAGGTTGGACCGACCCGCTCGGAAAGGATTCGGAGCTTTTTCCCGTTGTAAATCTTTCGGTGAAAATCTCCGCGCTCTATTCGCAGATGAATCCGGCCGATCCGGCTGACGCCATTGCGCATCTCGCCCCGAAGCTGCGACCGATTCTACGCCGGGCACGCGAACTCGGTGCGTTCATCAATTTTGATATGGAGAGTTACGTGCACAAAAATATAACGATCGAGCTATTCAAAACGACCTTTGGCGAAGGAGAATTCAAGGACTGGCCGGACGCGGGCATCGTGATTCAGGCTTATCTGCGTGATGCCGAAGCCGATTTGCGCGATCTCATCGATTGGGGTCGCGCGCGCGGCACGCGTTTCACCGTGCGGCTGGTGAAAGGCGCCTACTGGGATTACGAAACAATGAAATCGCGTCAGAACGGCTGGAATTGCCCCGTTTATTTTCAGAAGCCGGAGAGTGACGTCAATTTCGAAGCACTCTCACGCGTGCTGTTGGAAAACGAATCGATCGTTACCGCTGCGTTCGGGTCGCACAATGTTCGCAGCATCGCGCACGCGCAGGCGCTCGCCGGGGAACTCGGAATCGATCGCAGCCGTTTCGAGTTTCAACTCTTGTATGGCATGGCTGAGCCGATCAAGCGCGCGCTGGTCGAAATGGGCTACCGCGTTCGCGAATACTGCCCGGTGGGAGAGCTGCTCCCTGGAATGTCCTATCTCGTAAGGCGGTTGCTTGAGAACACTTCCAATGAAGGATTTTTGCGCGCGAAATTTTCGGAGAATGTTTCCGCGGCGGAGTTGCTGCGCGATCCAAAGGAACTCGTCAGGCAAAATCGCGCCAACCTGGCCGAGGCAACGATCCCGGCTATTGCCGAAGATCGACATCCTAAAAATGGCGCTTCCATTGAACCTCCGCCCGGCGATATTTACGAAAACTCACCGCTTGTGAATTTCGTTTATCAAGAGAGCCAGGAAAAGATGCGCATCGCATTGCGTCAGGTGCGTAATCGCTTCGGTGAAAAATATCCACTGGTCATTGGCGGCGAAAAGGTTTGGACCGATAAACTTACGCCTTCAGTTAATCCCAGCGCGCCAAAGGAGGTCGTAGGTTACGGGGCGGAAGCGGGAATCCCGGACGCTGAGCGGGCCGTCAAAGCTGCCCGCGCCGCATTTGGTAAATGGAGCCGGACTCCCTTTGAAGAGCGAGCCCGCTTGCTCGAAGGCGCGGCGGCGATCATGGACCGGAGACGTTATGAACTTTCCGCGCTCGAGGTTTTCGAAGTCGGCAAACCGTGGGCCGAAGCAGATGGCGACATTCGCGAGGCGATAGATTTTTGCCGTTTTTACGCAAAGAGAATGCGGCAGATCGGCCGACCGCGGCTAACCCAGCATGTTCCTGGCGAAGAAAGCTATCAGCATTACTGGCCGCGCGGCGTCGCGCTCGTAATTGCGCCATGGAATTTTCCGATCGCCATTCTTTGCGGAATGGTTTGCGCCGCGCTCGTCGCTGGCAACACGGTAATCATGAAGCCATCCGAGCAGTCGATCATCTGCGGCGCGATGCTAATGGAGATTTTCCAGGAAGCTGGCGTGCCACCCGGCGTCTTGAATTTTTTATCGGGCCGTGGCTCGGTCATCGGCGCGCACCTTGTCGATCATAAAGATGTCGATCTTATCGCGTTCACGGGCTCGCGCGAAGTCGGGCTGAGGATTTGGGAATCGGCCGGTATAACGCGACCCGGTCAGCGCGAGCTAAAGCGTGTCGTTTGCGAGATGGGTGGCAAAAACCCGGTGATCATCGACTCGGACGCCGATCTCGATGAAGCCATCACTGATTCAATTTATTCCGCTTTCGGTTACCAGGGACAGAAATGCTCGGCGCTCTCGCGCCTCATCCTTCTCGATGAAAATTACGACCGCGTAATGGAGCGTTTGCTGTCCGCAGCGGAGAGTTTGCGGGTTGGCAATCCAGAGGAGCCTGGGACAATGGTTGGTCCGGTAATCGATGAGGCCGCTTACATGCGTATCCAAGAGTACATCGAGATCGGCAAAAGCGAGGCGACGCTCGCCTATCAGGCAAAGGAGGTGCCGCCGGAAGGTTACTTCATTCCACCGACAATTTTCACCGGCGTGAAGCCAGACATGCAAATCGCGCGCGAGGAGATTTTCGGCCCTGTGCTAAGCGTGATCAAAGTGCCCGATCTCGATGAAGCGTTCGAAGTCGCAAACGGTACTGATTATGCGCTCACTGCTGGATTTTTCTCCCGCAGCCCGGCTAATATCGACCGCGCCAAAGCCGAGATTGAGGCGGGCAATGTTTACATCAATCGGTCGTGCACGGGTGCCGTTGTCGGACGACATCCGTTTGGCGGATTCAAAATGAGCGGTGGCGGCACCAAAGCCGGTGGCGCTGATTATCTCCTGCAGTTTTTATTGCCGCGCGTGGTTACGGAAAATGTCACGCGCCACGGCTTTGCCCCCGAAGAAACACCGGAATATCGCGACGAATTCCTCGGGCCGCAGCGCCGCTAGGATAGCTTGGAGGGACACGCGCTGTCGTGTCCAAGGGTACTACGGACCTTTTTATTACAGGAACAGCGGCCACGATCAGCTAGGCCGGCCTTTACTCAGCAATTTCACGACGGTGATCACCATGTAGATTACCGGCCAGGCCGACGCTACGACGACAACCCCAAATACCGCCATTTCTCTGGCGCGTTCTCGCGCCGATTCGATCATAAATTCGCGCCTTAAATTGTAAAAAGTCCGAAATTCCGATCGGTCATCTCCATCAAATGAGGACGAATACCCACGCCAGCCGCCAGTCCCTGAATGAAAGAAATAATCTGTCAGCGGAAATCGCCTCTCGCCGGCAGTGGAGGGACACGTCGGTTTCATACCCTATGATCCACAGCTCGGATCATCCCACGAAGATATCATATCAGTCTAAACTGCAACGAATCGGTGATTCGTCCATTCAACTTCCACGGGGGCAAGTAGCCCTTTCACGTGGAGACGCCTTGAACCTCTCTCCCCGACCCAAGTCAACGACCCGAATCGCAACGGATGCAATGCTCCATTCGGCCTAACTGCTCTTACTCCCAGTGACCTGCAATCCAGACCCAGCCGCCCGGACGGCGAACCCAATGGCCTTCTACCCACACAGCGGCCGGCCTTGGTCGCACCACCCAACCGCCGGGTACCCATACGTAATCGGCTCCGGGCCCTCGCCAATAACCACGTGTCCAGACATACCCAGGCCCGGGTGCCACTTGTGCTTCGACTCGAACGGCCGGCGGAGTCCTGGCCACTACCACCTCTCGGGCTGGACCAGTTGTTGTCACTTCTTGCGTAGTTGTTGTCGTTGTCACTGTCGTTGGTTCCTCAGCGCAGCCGACGAAGAAATGGGGCCAGCACAAATGCATAAACACCTTTTCTCATATGAACCTCCTCGCCATGAATTCGTTTTGCACTCCCGACTCCGGCTTTGTTCGACTTGGCAATAGCGATTTTTTCTCTACCGCAATCGATGGCGGAAAACGGATTCTGATCCGACCATCAAGGATGCTCTACGTTGTTTCGACCCCAATCGGTAACCTTTCTGACATCACACTTCGCGCGCTCGACGTGTTGAAATCAGTCGATGTGATCGCTGCGGAAGACACGCGTCACTCCGGCATCTTGCTAAAGCATTTCGAAATCAAGAAACCGCTCGTCAGTTATCACGAGCACAATGAAGCCATGCGTACCGCGCAACTCGTGGAGCGACTCGTGGCGGGCGAAAACATCGCCCTTATTACCGATGCCGGAACGCCCGGAGTCTCGGATCCAGGTGCGCGATTGATTCGTGAATGCATCAGACGCGAGCTGCCATTCACGATCATTCCGGGAGCGTCGTCGATCCTGACCGCACTCGTTGGTTCGGGGTTCTCGAGCCAGAAATTTTTCTTCGCTGGATTTCTCCCAGTCAAAAGCGGACAACGCGAACGTGAGTTGCACGCAGCCGCCGAACGCGCGGAAACGACCATTTTTTTCGAATCCCCATATCGCGTCGCGAAAACGCTCAAAGCCTGCATGGATATTATGCCGGCTCGGCAGCTCTGCGTCGCCCGGGAACTCACCAAAAAATTCGAAGAATTCCGGCGCGGTACTGCCAGCGAGCTTCTCGCGCACTACGAAGCGCATCTGCCCAAAGGTGAAATTGTCCTTTTGATTTCTGAAAGGTAGAGGCAGTCTACGGGACCGCCTCCGCGCAGTGCATTGCAGTTCACCTTGTCCAGGTGATTGAGATCAATCGCTACCCACCTAAATTCCATCGAACTCTTTCCGCTTGTAAAAGCAGCTTATCTGTGTGAATTTGCGCGGCTTTTTCCCCAGAAAATTCTCCCTCATTATGGCTTACGCAGTTATCAAGACCGGTGGACGACAGTATCGTGTCGCGGAGGGCGACACGATCGATGTCGATCGTTTGGACGCGGAAGTGGGAAAAATCACTACGTTTGGTGAGGTGTTATTGCATGCCGATGGCGACAAGTTCACGCACGGTGATCCGCTGATCTCTGGCGCGAAAGTGACGGCCGAAATAGTTGAACAGCGGAAAGATAAGAAAGTCGTCGCGTTCAAATTCAAACGGCGTAAGGGTTACCATCGCACGGTAGGACATCGGCGAAAGCTAACACGGGTACAGATCAAAGGCATCAGTATCGGTGGCACGAAATCGAAGAAGACCTAACGTCGAACATCCAACTCGTAACATCCAACATCGAATCGAAAAATGGCTCATAAAAAAGGACAAGGGAGTGTTAAGAACGGGCGCGATAGTGTCAGCAAGCGACTCGGCGTAAAAAAATTTGGCAGCGAGATGGTTGTTGCTGGCAACATTATTATTCGTCAGCGCGGGACCAAATTTTTGCCTGGGAAAAATGTGGGGCTTGGACGCGATTACACGATTTTTGCGCTGGTGAATGGAAATGTGCGCTTCGATCGGGCTGGGCGCCGGGTAAATGTCGATCCGGTCGCGGCCGGAAAATAAGCAGGTGATTCTACTTTCCGCCTTCGACGAGCGTGCGGTATAAACGGATTTCGCTCATGAAATACAATACGTTTATCTTGTTTGGCGCACCTGGCAGCGGCAAAGGGACACAGGGTAAAACGCTCGGTACGATCCCGCGCTTTTATCATTGCCCGTGCGGTGACGTGTTCCGCTCCATCGACACTCGAACAAAAGTGGGCAAGGCGTTCCTGGAATACTCGAGCAAGGGACAGCTCGTCCCGGACGACATCACAGTGGAGCTTTGGAAAGAAGCGATCGCTGCCGCAGTGGACGCGCACAAATTCAAGCCAGACATCGATATTCTCGTGCTCGATGGTATTCCGCGGAATGTCGGGCAAGCAAAAATCATGGAAGAAATGATTGACGTGAAAAAAGTCTTTCACCTGGCGTGTCCGAGCCGCGAGACGCTTTTTGTCCGCCTGAAAAAGCGCGCATTGAAAGACAACCGGCTCGATGATGCGAACGAAGAGGTGATCCAACGCCGACTCGACACATACGAAAAGGAATCGAAACCGGTGCTTTCATATTATCCGAAAGAGATGATCACTGTGGTTGACGCGATTCAGCCGCCCTCGAAAGTGTTGTTTGATATCCTCGCCAGCATGAACGGTGTGGATGCTCAGCATGAGCCAGCAACAGTTTGAAAATTTCACTGCCTCGAGCCTCTATTGCGAGAAGTGTAAAGCCGCGATGCCGGTCCGGGAGCGGTTGCTTTTAGTTTTGCCTGACCGCGAGATTTTCGATTATCTTTGCACGGGCTGCGGTTCGTCGGTCGGCCAGCGTGAAGTCACTGCTGGTGATAGATTGACGGCGCAGGCGATGGCGAGGCGGCGTCCGCGACGCGCACCTACTCAAGCGCTTCTTCATTAAGGAGCGATGCGCGTCGTCTTTATCGGCACCGGGGAAATCGGCGTGCCGACGCTGCAAGCCTTGTTGCGATCGGACGAGCATCAGCTCGCGGCAATCGTTACGCAGCCGGACAAACCCGTTGGGCGCGACCAGCGAATTGAGCCGCCAGCGATTAAAAAGGCGCTTGCCGGAAGAAAGGTACCCATCTTGCAACCAGCGCTGATTAAAGATCGACAATCAATCGAGGAGATCAGTGCGCTGTCGCCAGAGGTAATCGTCGTCATGGCTTACGGACAAATTTTGCCGCGCGGGATCCTTGAGACCCCCCGTGTCGCTTGTTTGAACTTGCATGCTTCATTACTTCCACGACATCGCGGCGCGGCACCCATTCAAGCCGCAATTGCATCCGGCGACTCCGAAACGGGAATCACGGTGATGTACATGGATGAAGGTCTCGACACCGGCGACATTTTATTGCAACGCAAGATCGACATCTTGCCGACGGATACCGGAGGATCGCTCCACGATCGGCTGGCACAAATTGCACCGGAAGCGTTGCTCGAATCTTTGCAATTGCTTGCCAAAGCAATTGCGCCGCGCGTTCCCCAGAATAATGCGCTCGCCACGTATGCGCCGAAATTGAATCGCGATGACGGCAAAATCGATTGGGCGGAACGCGCCGAGGTGATCGAAAGGAAAGTTCGTGCGTTCAATCCATGGCCGGGTGCGTTTACGGCCATCGCGGCAAAATCGGGAAAACCGCGTAATTTGAAAATATTTTCCGCATCGATTGTCGACCTCACGGGCGAGCCAGGCGAAATATTGGCGACAGAGGAGCGAAGTCTGGTGATTGCAGCAGGTGACCGCGGCCTTTCGTTGGAAGAGGTGCAGCCTGAAGGAAGGCGACGGATGACCTCGGCAGAATTCTTACGCGGATTCGATGTGGCATCGGCATATCGCCGATGAATTCATGGACCGGGAACCTGTGGCACTTCATTTTGCTTTTAAAACGAGGCGGCGTTCTGTTTGATGATTTGTGCACCATGAAAACGGAAGTGCCAGCTTACAAACGCATTGTCCTCAAATTGAGCGGCGAAGCGCTACGAGAGCGTGGCGCACGGGACAATATTTCGCCGGCGGTGGTGCGCGAGATCGCCGAGCGCATCAGAGAAGTGCGCGACCTAGGCGTGCAAGTCTCGGTCGTAATCGGCGGCGGTAACATCTGGCGCGGTCTCTCCGCAGCCGATCGCGGCATGGATCGTACGACCGCGGATTACATGGGAATGCTCGCGACCGTGATCAACGCGCTGGCCTTGCGGAGCACGCTTGCCGAGATGGGTGTCGAGACCCGCGTGCAAACCGCGATCGAAATGAAAAACGTCGCCGAGCCGTTCATTCTCGGTCGCGCCATACGTCATCTCGAATTGGGCCGGATAGTTATCTTTGCAGCCGGGACCGGGAATCCATACTTTTCAACCGATACGACCGCGGCACTGCGTGCCAGTGAGATTCGGGCCGATGTCATCCTGAAGGCCACGAAAGTGGATGGCGTTTACGATCGCGACCCCAATACCGACGCGAGTGCGAAGCTCTACGAACGCATTACCTTTACCGAAGCGCTCACGAAACGATTGCAAATCATGGATTCGACCGCGTTCAGTCTTTGCATGGACAACAAAATCCCCATCGTGGTGTTCGATATGAATAAACCGAGCAACATTCGAGATGCCGTGCTCGGGCGAAAAGTCGGGACGCTCGTTTGCGATGAACCGCAACCGAAGTAAAGATTTACCGCATGAGCAGAGACGACATTCTTCTCGAAGCCGAAATGTCGATGGAAAAAAGTGTCGACTATATGATGCACGAATTTGCCGCCGTGCGTACCGGAAAAGCCTCACCAGGGCTCGTCGAGAACGTCGATGTTGCAGCATATGGATCGACCATGAAGTTAAAGCAGCTTGCATTGATCACGACGCCCGAGCCGCGTTTGCTCGTCGTTCAGCCGTTTGATGCTAGCACAGTGCAAGATGTCGAGAGGGCGCTCAAAGAATCCAAGATCGGCATTACCCCGAACGTCGATGGAAAGATTATCCGGCTCCCGATTCCAGAGTTGTCGGAAGAGCGGCGCAAAGATCTTGTCCGCTCACTCGGCAAAATGGCGGAGGAAGCGCGGGTGCGGGTGCGCGCGAACCGACGCACGGCGCTCGACGAGGTGAAGAAACTCAAAGCCAGCGGCGAACTAAGCGAAGACGGATTGCACGATTTAGAAAACGACGTGCAAAAACTAACGGATCGCTTTATCAAGTCGGTGGACGATCATCTCAAGCACAAGGAAGCTGAGATCATGAAGGTGTGATCGCACACCAGATCGACGATCGTTGTAGCGGCGATCTGTGACCGCCGAAATTAAATTAATTAAGAGCTAACGGCGCTACAGCCGCACCAGATCGACCAGGAACTGGCACCAAAGATAAATCATCCCGCGCCAGGAATATTTTACATCGCCTGCCGCCGTCTGCTTGAGCACGCCCTTGGCGATGTTATGCGCGATTTGATCGCGCAGATCGTTTTCTATTTCCGTCTCGATGCGCTCTTCATCCAACATATCGATCGCGTCCGCCTTCACGCCGTTTCGACGGAGGAACTCGCGATGGCTTTGATAAAGCCGCCAAAACGATTGATCCGGGCGCTGACGGTTAATCCGAAAGTGAGGAGTCACTTTCAGGCCGTAGGAGAGCGGGTAATTCCAGGTCGTCCAAATCGTCCCGCCCTTCGCACGCGACGAGATTCGCAGATAATAAAACGAGAGATCGTGCTGCTCGTTCAGACAAATCGCGGCCTGCGCTCGGTCCTCCTCCTTGTAAAACAAACGGAAGAACTGGCGATAATCCTCCCAGTCCCACCCGGCGTCACCCACTTGCACAAAACCTTCGTCCTCGATCTCGCGCGTGATCTCGCTTAGCGCAGGGAAGGCATCGGAGGAAGGCGGATTCTTTGGCCGAAGCTGTTTTTCTTTCGGCAGCCGAAGCGCGCGAATGCGCGTAAGAATTTCAAGCCACGGCAGAAAGAGCCAGCTTATGGCGGCGGCCAAACCAAGCATCCAGCTGCCGGTTATGAAAAAGATCGCCAGGAATGACGCGATGAGAATACCAAGCGCACCCGCCTTTTGTGTGTACGAGTTTTGAAAACTGCGCAGCCCGAGGCTGAGCATTGCCACGCCGAGCGTTAAAAAAACACCAAAGAGCATTAGGGATCGATCTGGTGCTCGTTCAGAAATTTCTTCAGTTGATCGGTATCGAAATTGGCCAGAACTCTGGCACCCGCCACGAATGTCGGGACATACGTTTGCTCGGAAAGTTTTTTCATCTCCTCGTAGGCGTGTCGATCTTTGCCGACATCAACGACGTCGAAGCGATAGCCCTTCTCCGAGAGATAATCCTTCGCGTCAATGCACCACGAGCACCATTCGCGACTGTAAAGCCTTAATTCCATTGAGACGCGGTAATAAACTGTCCCTTTCGAGCGCGTCAACCTGACAGCCGTCGTTTCAGTAGGCCTTCGCCCAGATCACACGGCGCGAACTTGGTTTACCTGTGAAAATGCATTTTCCAGGCTCGGAGGAATCGTCGAATGAAATAACTCGGATCGTGACCTTGAGATCGTTCTTGATTTGTTCTTCGACTTGGCGAGAGCCGTCCCAGTGTGCGACGGCAAAGCCGCCGTGAATTTCGGGCTTCGCCGCGTCTTCGGGCGTAAAGAAATCGTAGAACTCTTGTTTGGAATCGATGACGCGTGTGTGTTCGTCGCGGAATTTCTTCGCGCGCTCGAAAAGATTTCGCTGGATCGAGTCAAGAACCTCCGACGCGCACGAAACGAACTCCTGTATCGATGTAGACTCTTTCGTTTTCACTGGCTGATCGCGGCGGCTCACCGTCACCTGGGCTGATTCGAGATCCCGTGGTCCGATCTCGAGACGAAGGGGCACGCCTTTCTTGATCCACTCCCAATTCTTTACGCCGCCGCCGAGGTCGCGCCGATCGACTTCAACTTCAATCGGAAGATCGACATATCGAATTTCGCGCAATTGTTTGGCGAGTTTGTCACAAGCTTCGAGCACTGCACCCCGGGTTTCTTCCCTTGGCGTAATGGGCAGGATCATGACGTGCGTTGGCGCGATGCGTGGCGGCAACACAAGACCATCGTCGTCTCCGTGCGCCATCACCAGCGTGCCGACGAGGCGCGTACTCATACCCCAGCTGGTGGTCCACCCGAATTCCTGCTTGCCTTCGCGGTCCTGAAATTGAATTCCGCTCGCACGCGAAAAATTTTGGCCGAGAAAATGCGAGGTACCCGCCTGGATCGCTTTACCGTCCTGCACCATTGCTTCAATCGACAAGGTTTGCAATGCGCCCGGAAAACGCTCGCTCTCCGATTTTTCGCCGCTGAAAACCGGAATAGCGAGATGATCGCACACGAAACGCTTATAAACTTCGAGCATCTGCCTCGTCTCGGCGCGCGCTTCCGCTTCGGTCTCGTGAACGGTATGCCCTTCCTGCCAGAGAAATTCGCTCGTGCGCAGGAACAGGCGTGGCCGCATTTCCCACCGGACGACGTTCGCCCATTGGTTGATCAGAATGGGAAGATCGCGGTACGACTGCACCCACTTTGCGTAGCTCGCGCCGATAATTGTTTCGGAAGTCGGGCGGATCACGAGCGGCTCAGCCAGTGCGCTCGACGGCTTTAATTTTCCGTCGGCATCGCCTTCGAGGCGGCTGTGCGTGACGACTGCGCATTCTTTTGCAAAGCCTTGGACGTGCTCCGCCTCCTTCGCGAAATAACTCAGCGGAATCAAAAGCGGGAAGTATGCGTTGCGGTGGCCTGTCGCGCGGAACATCGCGTCGAGCTGCCGCTGCATATTTTCCCAGATGCCGTAGCCCCACGGGCGAATCACCATGCAGCCGCGCACCTCCGAAGCCTCAGCCAGTTCGGCTGCGCGAATCACTTGCTGATACCATTCAGGGAAATCTTCCTCGCGCCGCGGCGTAATCGCGGTTTTCCGGGAAGAATCTACGGGTTCTGCCATGCGGGAAGGGGGAACAATTAAACTCCCACGATGCAAATGACCAGTAGCCATTTGCTGCCAGCAGCTAAAAACTTCGTCCGATGAGCGCGTTGGTAGGCCGTTCGGTGTAGCCGCCGGCAAAGTCGATCGTGCAAACGCTGCCGTGAAGCGCGTGCGGGCCGTACGCTGCGCCAGCGTAATTGAAGCCGGGATCGAAAATGTTTTTGCGATGTGTTCGAGCCGGGCGACCATCGTCAATAATGAGCGCAACGATGATCGCGCGCGGGGTCTTTCTACCGTAGGCAATGTTTTCGCCCCAAAACCCGGTCCAGATTCCGTAGCGCCTGAGGCGATCGTCAGCGCTGCTCCGGTCGCTGCCGCGATGTCCCGTACGGCCGGCAACCTGATCCGCGCAATGATCGGCCGCCGCACGACACATCCCAGGCGACAGCGCGAGCGGTCGTTCAGCGCGAATCGTGCGGAGGAAGCGCACGGCCTCCTTAATCCCGTCCAGTCCTTCTTTCATCCGCCATTTCGCCTCCCCTGGAAAAACGACAGAAATGTCATCGAAACGCGAGCACAACTCTTCTATATACGTCGCGTAAAGAGAGGGGTTTTGTCGGGCAAGGTTCACCTCGCGAATGACGGCACCGGCCGAAACACTTTCGCCCTTTGGCGCAGCATGATACTCAGCGGCCGAAAGAACTGAAAGCCAGACCAAGCAAAACACAGTGGAAAGAGCAAGACGGGTCTCGCGCGAGTATTTGACACTCCGTAGCATGTCCCGTAGTTTTCGTGCCTTTTCCGCTCTAATGAAAACTTTTTCCGCCAAAGCCACCGAAGTCACACGCAAGTGGTGGGTGATCGACGCCAGGGACCAGGTGCTTGGCCAGGTCGCGGTGAAGGCGGCCAACTTATTGCGCGGAAAAGCGAAGACCATTTTGACCCCGCACGTCGACACCGGGGATTTTGTAGTTGTCATTAATGCTGAGAAAGTGCGACTGACTGGAAAGAAAGAAGATCAGAAAAGTTACATGAGTTTTTCAGGGTATGTGGGTGGCCACAAATCAGAGAATGCCCGGGCGCGGCGTGTTCGCCATCCGGAATTGTTGGTTGAGCGCGCGGTGCGTGGAATGATCCCGCACAACCGGCTCGGTCGCGCAGCTTATCGAAAATTAAAGGTCTATCGCGGCGATTCTCACCCACATACCGCGCAACAGCCGCAGGCCGTCAAATTTATTTAGGCACTGATCTTATGCCGCAAGCCCAAGAATTTATCGCCACCGGTCGCCGTAAGACCTCGGTCGCGCGCATCCGTATGATGCCGGGTACAGGCAAGATCGACATCAATGGGCGCAGCTTTGACGACTACTTTCCAACCGGGCCACTCCAGAACGTCGTCCTGCAACCACTTCAAACGGCAAAGCTTGTCAATTCCTACGACCTTTCGATCAACGCGACCGGCGGTGGTGCGAGCGGCCAGGCTGGCGCGGTGCGGCTGGCGATTTCGCGCGCCCTTCTTCAAGTGGACGCTAATTTGCGCGGCACGCTGAAGGCCGACGGTTTGCTCCGGCGAGACCCGCGCATGAAGGAACGAAAAAAATCCGGTCAGCCGGGTGCGCGGAAACGTTTCCAGTTCTCGAAACGATAATCAGCGATTCGCTTCGATGGCGGCGCGTCCAGCCGCGATCTCGCACGTGGAGGCAACACGCCTGCCTCTGCAGCCCCTATCTCGGCTTCGAACTGTTCGGAGGTAGCGTCGTGGCCGCTGGCGTCGAGCTCGGCGCAGTTAAGAGTGGCGGGATTGTCTGCGCTGGTGGTGGCTGAGATGAGGCATTTGGTTTCAACAACCGCAATTCCTGCGCCGCCTCGCCGGCCCAAAAACTCTCCCGGTAACGCGTCAAGATCGTCTCGCAGATCCGACGCGCCTCCTCAATTCGGTTTTTGGACTTCAAAAGGTAGATTTGTGAAAGCAGCGCCAGCGGGGCATTGAAACTGTTTGGATAGATCGATACGATCTGCTGGTAGATCGATAATGCCTCATCGTTTTTTCCCATTGACTCCAGATTGGCCGCCATCGCCATTTTTGCCGTGCTCACGAGCTCGTGATTCGGGTTCTTATTGATGAAAACCTGAAGCGTCCCGGTTGCTTCCGCAAACTTCCGTTCATTGCGCTGAGCTTCGGCAAGCAGAAGATAAGAATCCGCGCCTGCGGGCGTGTTCGGGTAATTCGCAATCACCTGTTGATACGCTTCGGCGCTCTTTGCGCTGGCTAACAAAGCCGATGCCGCCGCAGCTCGCTGATCCGAATAAAAGCGATAACCGGCGAAACCGACGATGGCGAACAGGACGATGATCAACACCGCGATGATCTCAGTTTTGAATCGCTCCCAAAATACGCGCGTTTCAAGCGCTGCATCTCGGGAAGGAGTCGTGGCCGTCGGCATAAACTCGATATTAATTGCTGCTCTCGGGAACTCCAAACGCGCGAGCGTCGTCTTATGCCATGTCAGGCTTTTTTGCGCAAGCGCTACCCAGTCGGTTGCTCGCTTCTTCGGAAGCCGCAGGATCATACCGCAGCTGTCGAAATGATCATATAGACAATCACAGCTACAGCGACGGTCAGAATAATGGCTGTGATTGCCATGACCATGCGCGGATCGGCCTCGATCTCTCCCCGTTCGATTGCCCGATTGACCACGCGATATCGCCACGCCGCGAAAGCCGTCAACACTCCTCCGAGGCCGATCATGCATTCTCCCAGCACTTCGGAGATGCCGGTGTGGCGTATGCGCATGGTTGCACTAACACCGGAAGACATCTCGCGCATCCAAAGGCTGAATCGCGCAATAACGAACCCCAAACTCATCACGGCGATGCTGGTCCGCACCCAGGCGAGAAACGTCCGCTCGTTGGCGAGAATCTCCGCTTCGATCTTGTCCGGATCGAGCCGCCCCTTTGTGTGTTGAGCATTCGTCATCTTGTTGGACGCCGTTCCATGACCAATTCGTTTTGCTGCTCGCACACGGCCTTGCGCGCAGTGTTGGGGAGAGTGTTAACTCTATAACATGAACCTATGGCAAGAATATTGGACCCCGGTCCGCGTGTTCCTCGGCCTCGGCGCTGAACCGCAGACACTCACCTTCGTGCAGATTTCACTGCGCGGAATTATCGTTTTCATGTTTACGCTTTTGATGGTGCGAATCAGCGCCCGCCGATCGCTCGCACGCCGCACCGTTTTCGACAGCGTCTTTCTGGTGATCCTCGCCTCTGTGCTTGCGCGCGCTATCAATGGATCAGCGGATCTGCTCCCGACGGTGGGCGGGGGATTCGCGATGGTCGCGTTTCATCGATTGCTTGCCTGGATTGCGTTCTATTCGCACGGCTTCGGCAATCTCATCAAAGGCACAGAGGAAGTTCTTATCCATGACGGGGAATTGGTGCATCGAGGGTTGCGGAGTAGTCACATTACGAGACACGATCTCGAGGAAGATTTGCGACTCGATTTGCACTCTGACGATTTCAAACGCATCCAAAGCGCACGCCTCGAACGCAGTGGTGGGATCAGCTTCATCTGCAAATAATTACGAAGCCTGAATTCGATATTGGACGTTCGGCATTCGGCGTTCGACGTTTACTTGATGCAGCCCCACGACAAACTCTTCACTCCCGGCCCTGTCGAGGTTTCCTCGAAAACGTGGGCGGCATTCTCGCGGCCGATGATCAGCCATCGCGGAGACGATTTTAAAAACCTTTACGGTGCGATTCACCCAGGTCTTCAGAAATTATTCAAGACGAAGCAGCCGGTGTTTCTCTCGACCTCCTCGGCGTGGGGCGTAATGGAAGCGTCAATCCGCAACCTGGTTGATCGCGGAGTGCTCAATTGCATGTGCGGCGCCTTCTCCGATAAATGGTTCGACGTCGCCAAGCGTTGCGGCAAAAACGCAGAGCCATTGCAGGTCGATTGGGGTAAGCACATCGATCACAAGGCAGTGGATGGGCATCTGGCGACCGGAAAGTTCGATGCTGTCACTTTGGTTCACAATGAAACGTCGACCGGTGTGATGAATCCACTCGGTGAAATCTGCGGCGTCCTCGCGAAATATCCCGACGTGGCCCTCATCCTGGACACCGTCTCATCGTTCTCTGGGGTCAAGATCGACATGGACGCGCTCGGCATCGACGTGCTGCTCACCGGCGCGCAGAAAGCGCTCGCACTGCCGCCTGGTTTCTCGCTCTTCTCCGTTTCCGAAAAGGGATTCGCACGCGCCGAGAAAATGCCGAACCGCGGTTTCTATTTCGATTTCCTCGAGTTCAAAAAGCAGCAGGCCGAGTGGATGACGCCCAGCACGCCAAGCATCGCTCATATCCACGCGCTCCAATCAAAGCTCGACGAAATCTTCGAGGAAGGCTTGGATGCGCGTTTCGATCGACACGCGCGCACCAACACGCTCGTCCAAGATTGGGTGCGACGAACCGGATTTGATTTCTTCGCCGAAGAAGGTTTTCGGTCGAAAACGCTCACCTGCGTGAAGAACAATCGAGAAAAATTCAACGTTCTTGCATTCGCGAAACGACTTCGAGAAAAGCATCACCTCGTGATCGATCCCGGCTACGGCAAAATCCAGGGCCAAACCTTCCGCCTCTCCAATATGGGCGACGAAACCGAAGAAACCGTTGCGCATTTGCTGCACTGTCTCGATGATTGTTTGTGAAAGAGCTTTGAGCTCGTGGGGTGATGGCAGCAAATTTGGCCGAAGAATTAGGGTGCGGTTCGTGCCCCTGATATTTGATGGCGATCAGCCGAATTCTGTCGGTGCAGCGAACGCTAGAGCCAGCGCCGGACACGGCGTTTGTAGTTGAGATATTCCGCTCCGAACTTGCGCTCGAGATAGCGTTCTTCGCGCGTGATCACGATGCGATTCTTCAGGCGGCAATTCGGGGGGCATCGCATTGATCGAGACGAAATTTAATCGTGAAATATCTGCACGCGATTTGAATTAAGAAGCGAAGCGCGCTTTCGCTTGCGAAGGGTCTTCCAGTTCCAGTTTTGCTCACAACAATCACGGCGTAGCTTCAAATGTTATACTTCGTCTTTTATCCTCGCCTTAATGCCTGCAATCGAATCTTCCGGATTAACCAAAGTCTACCGCACCTACCGCAAGGAGCGTGGTCTTTGGGGTTCGATCAAAGGTCTCGTGAAGCGACAACACGATGAAACGCGGGCGGCCGATGATGTTTCGTTTCAAATCGAGCAAGGTGAGTTTGTTGGCTTTCTCGGCCCGAACGGCGCGGGCAAAACTACGGTGCTCAAGATGCTCTCGGGGTTGTTGAACCCCACCTCCGGTGATGCCCGTGTGCTCGGCTTCGTTCCTTGGGAGCGGCGCAACGAAATGAAGCGCCAGTTCAGTCTCGTGATGGGTCAGAAGAATGCGCTCTGGTGGGACCTGCCCGCTCAGGAATCCCTCGAACTCAATCGCGCCATCTACGGAATCGATCGCACGCGCTTCAAAAAAGTCGTCGAGGGATTATCGGAACTCCTCGAGGTCCAAGACAAAATGAATGTGATGGTACGCGAATTGTCCTTAGGCGAACGAATGAAGATGGAGCTGATCTCCGCGCTCATTCATCAGCCGCGCGTTCTTTTTCTCGATGAGCCGACTATCGGACTCGACGTCGTCAGTCAAAAGCGCGTCCGCGAATTTCTGCGCATCTATAATGAGGAGCATCGCATCGTCACGCTGCTAACGAGCCATTACATGCAGGACATCGAAGAACTCTGCCATCGCGTCCTGATCATTGACCACGGCAAGATCTTCTTCGACGGACCGCTCACGGAGATTATCGATCGGTTCTCCGGCTACAAACTAGTCAGTCTGACCTTCGAGAAAGAGGCCGCGCGCGACTTTTCCGCATTTGGCGAAGTGATCGAACAAACGCCGGTTTCCATTCAATTGAAGGTGCCGCGCGCCAAAGTGACCGAGACCTGCCGGCAACTGCTCGAAGCTTGTTACGTCAGTGATATCAATGTCCAGGAAGTGCCCGTCGAAGAAGTGATCCGCCAGCTTTTTGGCGAGCGAGCTGACAAAACCAGCTCGGAACGAGACGGTCAAAACTGACCGAAGCTTGGCAGAATGCTTTTTTCCATCGCATCCGCGAATGTGGGATATCGCGGTGTCCAGCCAATGATGTGCAGTTGTGCATTGCTCACGCGTTTATTGCTGTCGCCGCGCTTGCGTTGCACCGTCAACTTTCCGACACGCGGAAGGGGACGATTTAGTCTTTCCGCTAACCAGCGGTAACATTCGCTTTGCCGAATAGGCTGGTCGTCAACCACGTTGTAGATTTGGTTTGCTTGCGGTTGTCGCTCTAACAAAAAAAAGAGGACAGCGGCGATGTCGTCTCGATGCACTTGGTTAATAAACCGATCGCTTTCCGGATCGACAGTCGCTTCGCCGGATAGGAACTTGCTCAGCAACGCCGACCGTCCGGGTCCGTAAATTCCGGCGAGCCGCGCGACGATACCGCCTTGGACGAGGACCAGGTTTTCTGTTTCAAGCAGGGTTCGGCCCGTCTCGCGGGTCGGGTTGGTTTCACTCTCTTCGGTTACCCATGATCCATCCGTTTGCGCGTAAACACTGGTGCTGCTGGTAAAGACGACTATCGATCCAACGAATCGATCGAGAAGATTGCGTGCGCCATTTAAGTAAATTTGATGATAAGAATCGGCGTTACCGCCGCGGGAACTGGCGCAATGGATTACGATATCAAATGTCCCGGCGCGTGCGTTAACCCGAGCCCGGTCTGTGATATCGACCGCGTAAACCGGATAACGCTTACCGGCAAGCAGGCCAGCTGATTCTAGTGAACACGTCCAGCCTTCCACCGCCCAGCCCGCCTCGTGGAACAAATCCCCAGCTGCCTGCCCAACATAACCGCATCCGGCGATCAAAATGCGTGGCATCGACTTGCACGTTTACGCTGCAGCCGGCGCGATTTCGATTTCGTCAAAGATGCTCCTCTGGATCGCGCGGACTTGTTTAAGGCGAATCAATTCCAGAAGGGCGAGGAAAGTCACAGCGACTTCGACGCGCGAGATGACAGCTCCAAACAAATCTGAGAAGCGAACAGCGGCACCACCTGCCACCCGCTTCAAAATTATATCGATCTTCTCCGAAACGCTAAAACGCTCGCCGAAAATCTCCTGCACGTTGTGCCGCGCCTCCACCCGCTTGATCACCGTTTGAAATGCATTGATCAGCTGGAAAATTCCAACTTCGCCCAGCCGAAGCGGTTGATCGCGGTCCGGAGATGAGCCTCCTGTGCGCGCAAAAATACGTTCTTGTTCGAGCTCGCGCAGATGCAATTGCCCAGCCGCTTCCTTGAATTTTTTATATTCGATCAGTTGCCGAATTAAATCCCAGCGCGGATCGTCTTCCCCGGCATCCTCCTCGGGTGGCTGTTGATCGACCGGCAGCAGGCTGCGGCTTTTTAAGTAAATGAGGTTTGCCGCCATAACGATGAACTCGCCAGCGAGTTCGATATTCAGCTCCTTGAACGCTTGAAGATATTCGAGGTACTGGCGAGTGATGCGTTCAAGCGAAACATCATAAATATCGATCTCATCCTGCTTAATCAGGTAAAGCAGGAGATCGAGCGGTCCTTCGAAAACCTCGAGCTTGACCTTGTAATCGCCTTCCATGCGTCGCGACCCGAATCTAGGCAACCGACCGCGTAAAGTAAACGCCGGCGACCGACCAATTGACGAACCTTGTCGATCTGCGGAAAATCTCTCCCAGAATTAAGCTTCGAGGGCGTTTCGGTGGACCCAAACGCTGTTCACGAGTCCGAGTCCAAACATGATCATCAGCACAAACGAGCCGCTGTAACTGATCAACGGCAGCGGCACGCCCGTAATCGGTAGCATTGAGATCGTCATTCCCATATTCTGAAAGATATGCGTGAAGATGAGTGCTGTAATTCCAACGGCCAGCAGTAAGCCCAATTGATCGCCCGCAACAAACGCGACGAAGAGACAGGTTAACAATAGCAGAGCAAACGCGCCGATGAGAAACATCCCTCCGACAAATCCCCATTGCTCGCCAATTGCGGAAAAAATATAGTCGTTGTGTACCGCCGTCGCGGGCAAAAACCCAAGCTCGATTTGCGTGTTTGGCGCCCTGAATCCTTTTCCCGACCAGCCGCCCGATCCAATCGCAATGAGCGACTGATTGATCGCCCAGGCAGCTCCTTGCTTGTCGATATCGGGATGGGTAAAGGCGGTAATCCTTTGCTGCTGGTACGGTTTCAAACCCAAGTGGATCGCGATAGGAACAAAAGCGATGCCGATAAGAATGACGCAAATCAAGTAGCGCAGCGGAAGGCCACCGACGAACAACAGCGCCAGGAGCACCGGTACCCAAATGATCACTTCGCCGAGATCCGGCTGCATCAGAATTAGAAGACACGGCGCTCCGGCGATTGCTCCACACAGTAGCAACCGCAGCATCGGATGCATCTCGCGAAATTGAGTTAAGAACAGCGCCAATACCATAATCCCGGCGACAACCGCAAGTTGCGCAGGCTGAAAGTTGATTGGCCCTAAATGCAACCAGCTGCGCGCGCCATAAACTCGCTGTCCGATAAACTTCGTCAGAATCAAAAAGAAAATACCCGCGAGATACATCGGCAGAGCGCCCCAGCGGATCCAGCGGTAGTCAATCAGACTCGTCACCATGAATGCGAAAAAACCGACTGCGACCCAGTTCGCCTGCTTCCGCCAGAAATCTGCCGCAACGGAATCTCCGCGCATGTAAGTCGCGCTGTAGATTGCCACCACGCCAAAAATGGCAAGCGCAAGCATGTTCACCAGCAGGAGCCAATTGAGCCCAAGCAATTTTCGAAGAAAAGGCGTCATGCCAATTTAGTTTGCTGAGATTTCGGGCCTATCACGGAGCGGGATTAAAAACTCTGTTGATTTCAAGGACGAGTCAACTGTTGAGCAAGCTCCGGCCTCATTTTCAAAGTGGTAAAATCCTTTCGCCGATTTTGATTGGGACCGGACCGGTCGATCCAAGGAACTCAATTCGATCTGAAACGAAATAAAATATGGAGGCGCATAAAGCCGTAGGCCACTGCGATTCGCCAGAGAATATTTCAAAACCCATTATTTTCGAGCACTAAGCAATCGACGTCCTATTGTGTTTATAAACCTCACAGGTTGTGGAGATTATCGGTCTCAACATCCGAAAACAGAAGATCGATACAAATGCTTGGGTTTCAAATGCTTGCATGATTTTACTCGCAAAAGTGACCACTTTTCTTGTCACTCGGTGAAAGGCCTTTAAAGTAATCTCCACTTTGTTCGTTCTTGAGGATCAAGCAGATGGCAAAGCAGACGAAGCCAAAAAGGAAACTCGCCCACCCAATGCTTCCGATGCAAGGGCAGTTGAACTTGCAGCACGAAGGTACTTATTTCGATCTGCGCCCGATTTTTGATAAATTGAACGAACGATATTTTGGGGGGCGGCTGCGCGGTTACAAAGTAATGTGGGGTCGACGGCGCAAACATCGTCCGAGAGAATATTTCGTCTTTGGCACGATCCAAGAGGAAGACCGCGTTATCCGAATCAATCCATTACTAGATCAGCCCTTCGTACCCCTTTGGTTTCTACAATACGTGCTTTATCACGAAATGCTGCACTCAGTGGTACCGGACGAGAGCGTTAGGGGAGGACGCCGGCGCGTACATACCGAAGAATTTAATCGCCGAGAGCGGGAGTTTCGAAACTACCGTCGCGCGCGGCGCTGGGAAGAAGAAAATCTGTCCCGCTTCTTGCGCTAAGTCGCGCCTCAGCGCCTTTCCGTCGTCGTCGTGCCCGAGGACCTTTCAGACGGCGAGGCGGTCGTCGCTACGTTCTTTTTGATCAGGTACCAAAGGGTTGTCGCGAGCAGGAGGGAGATCAACTTCGCGCGCCAGTTTTTCAGGATCAGTCTCTTCATAATTGCTATGCAATAAAATTTCCGCGATACGCTGACGAAATGTTTCGGGAGTGAAATTGCGCTCGATCCGTCGTCGATGGCAAATGGAAATGCTGCCGGTCTCTTCCGAAACTATCACCGCCACAGCGTCCGATTCTTCTGTGATTCCGAGGCCGGCGCGATGGCGCAAGCCGAGGCTTCGATCCAGCGTTTCGCGTTGACTAACGGGGAAAATACAGGCCGCGGCTGCGATCCGGCTGTTGCGCACGATGACCCCGCCATCGTGAAGCGCGGCTTTAGGATGAAAAATTGCCAGGATAAGCTCGACAGAAAAATCGCCGTCGATCGTCACGCCAGTTTCCTCATACACGCGAATCGACGTATCGCGCTCGATCGCGATGAGTGCACCGAACTGTTTGTTTGCCAGCTGCGCCACTGCTTCGGCGAGATCGTGGACGGTTTCGCGTTTTTCGCTCGTGAGAGAAAAAATTGGATGTCCGCCAAGCGCGGCCAGGCCACGCCGCAGCTCCGGTTGAAAGATCACTACTAAGGCTACCGCAAGAAAAACCGAAAAACTGCGGACGAGCCATCCGATGACAACCAGATTGAGCAACTGCGAAATCAACGTCAGCGTCAGAAAAACGATTGCCAGACCCGTTAATACCTTCGCGCCGCGCGTCCCGCGGAAATAAAGATAGCCATAGTAGATCGCCACGCTCAGCAGAACGATTTCGAAGGCGCTGCGCCAGCCCCTGAGCCAGAGATGAAAAAGTTCCTGAATCATTTTGTCTTTTGCAGGATTGCTTCCGTTACCCGCAGCGCGTTTACATTCTCTTTGACATCGTGAACACGAAAAACATCCGCTCCGCGTGTTCGCAGAACAGAAGTCAAGGTGACCGTAGACGCAAGCTGATCGTTCATTCCTGATGAGCCGGTCAGTTTCGCGAGAAAAGATTTACGGGAAACACCAACGACGAGCGGACGCTCGTGCACTCGAATTCGCTCAAGCTGCGCAAGCAGCTCGAGATTGTGCTCAAGCGTTTTCCCGAAACCAATTCCCGGATCAAACGCAATCGCCATGGGATCAATCCCACAGTCTAGGGCGCACGCATATTGTTGTCGAAAAAAATCAGCCACTTCCGAAACTACATCGACATATCGCGGGTCGGACTGCATCGTCCGCGGATTTCCCTGCATATGCATGATGATGAAGGCTGCTTTGATTTCGGCAACAAACGGCATCATCTCCCTGTCGCCTCGTCCCCCGGTGACATCGTTCACAATCGAGGCGCCTGCTCCGATTGCTGCGCGCGCAACCTGAGCCTTCGAAGTATCGATCGAAATAACGATGTCGATCTTTGCCCGCAATTTTTCGATCACTGGAACTACACGCCGCAGTTCTTCCTCCACTGCGACAGGTTCAGCGCCTGGCCGGGTCGATTCGCCGCCTACGTCGATGATCTGCGCACCTTCCCCAGTCATTGTCAGGCCGTGCTCAACCGCCTTTTCTACAGCGAAAAATTTTCCGCCGTCCGAAAACGAGTCCGGCGTGACGTTTAAGACGCCCATGATCAGCCCATGACGGGAAAGATCGAAAACGCGACCGGCGATTTTCCACTGCCTCCCACCCATTGCGAGTGAGACTATCACAGGCGCTGCTTTATTCGAATTGGCCGCCGCGCGTTATTTGCTGTGCGTGTAGCGACCCATCAACTGACCCTCGGCGATAACGTGACCGCTCATAGCTTTGTCGAGTTCCTGTCGCTTTGCGCCAGAGCGAAGATCGAGTGTTTGGTCTAGCGCGAAGATCTTGAAGTAATAGCGATGGGTACCTGAGGGCGGTTGTGGTCCACCATAACCAAGGTTGGGATAATCGTTTGTGCCTTGGACTGCGCCCTTGGGGACACCTCTCTCGGCGATTTCGGTTGTTTTAGGATCGATATTCCAGACCAGCCAATGAGTAAAAAGACCAACCGGGGCATCGGGATCATCCACGATTAACACCAAGCTCCTACCATTCGCCGGCGTTCCCTCGATACGAAGCGGTGGATTAATGTTCCCGCCGTCGCGGCTGAATTTCGACGGAATATCGCCGCCTTCCTGAAAAGCAGAACTTGTAATCTTCATCTTGGCTCCTCCTCCAGCAAATGAAGCGATTGCTCCCAGTACAACCGCAAATGCGCCAGCCATAATCGCTTTTGGCACTATTCGACCTCCGGTTGAAATCGCGTTACATCGAGCATAACTCAACGACATTGTTTCGCTGCGATGGCTTCAAACGGACGTAATATTCAAGAACAAATTCTCGCGCTTCTTGGGTCACTCGATTATCGGCCGCTGGACAAGAGCGAACTGGCGAAAGCGCTTGGCCGGAAAAGCGGCGTACGCATGGGTTTGAACCAGGCGCTGCGCGACCTCGAGCGCGCGGGCGAGATCGCGCGGATCCGGAAAAATCGCTACGTTCTACCGCCTGCAGCCGATCTGACCACTGGCAAGCTCCACATTCATCAGGCCGGATACGGATTTTTGATCAGCGAAAAACCGGGCGAGCCGGACATTTTCATCGCGGCGGAAAACACGGGAACAGCCATGCACGGCGACCGCGTGGTTGCTCGCATCTCGCGGGATGCGCCCTACGGACGCGTCAAAGGACGACGCGAGGGACGCGTGATTCGAATTTTAGTGCGCGCACACGATACGATCGTCGGAACGCTTCAACATTCGCGCAATTTTTATTACGTTGTTCCCGATGATCCGCGTCTTGTGCACGACGTGTATGTCCACCCTGCGCGGGACCGGCGGTCACCCGCCGAGCTTCGACGCGGCAAGCAGACCGCCGCCAAAGTGGGCGATAAAGTTGTCGTTCGTCTCGAGCCTTGGGAATCGCGCCACGTCAATCCGGACGGCGAAATCATCGAAGTGCTCGGGCCCGCATCAGCGCCGGGCGTCGATATGCTGTCGATCATCCGGAAATACCATCTGCCGACGGAATTTCCGCGAGATGTTTTGGAGCAAGCAAACGGGATTTCCGAGAAAATCGACACACGCCAACTCGATGAGCGCGAGGATCTGCGCAATGAATTTAGCGTCACCATCGATCCCGATGATGCGCGTGATTTCGACGACGCGATTCATGTCGAGAAGGTCGCCAACGGCGGCTGGCATCTCGGCGTGCACATTGCCGATGTTGCCGCTTACGTAGAGCCCGGTAGTGCGTTGGATCGAGAAGCGGGCCATCGCGGAAACAGCGTTTATCTCCCGGACCGCGTGGTCCCGATGTTGCCGGAGCGCTTGAGTAACGGCGTGTGCAGTCTCAATCCAGGCGTCGATCGGCTCACCCATTCGGTGTTTATTCATTTTGACAAAAATGGAGTCGTGAAAAGAGCGCGATTTGCCCGCAGCGTGATTCGCAGCGCACACCGTCTTACCTACAAACAGGCGTACGCGATTATAAAATCTGCGGCAGGCGATCAATTGAGTGAGCGACTGCACATTGCGTGGGAGCTTGCCTCGCTATTGCGGCGAAAGAGATTCGAGCACGGATCGCTCGATCTCGATTTCCCGGACGTAAAAGTATGGCTGGATGAAACTGGCAAGCCAGTGCGCCTCGAACGCGTCGAGAATGATGAATCGCACCAGTTGATCGAAGAATTCATGCTGGCCGCGAACGAGGCCGTGGCGGGCGAGCTGAAGAACCGCGCCGTTCCCGCAATCTATCGCATTCACGAAAATCCGGATCCAGAAAAACTGGCGGAGTATCGCGAGTTCGTGCTCAGTTTTAACTACAAGGTCGGCGATCTGACGCATCGCGGTGAGGTACAACGCCTGCTTGCCGCGATCCGTGGCAAACCGGAAGAACAAGCGCTCAAAATCGGTTTGCTGAAAAGTTTGAAACGTGCGCGCTACTTTCCGCAGCCGCTTGGTCACTATGGACTGGCCAAGCCGAACTACTTGCATTTCACCAGTCCGATTCGCCGTTATGCCGATCTGGTCGTGCATCGTGCGCTAGCACAACACGACGGGAAGCGCGGCCCGCAGATCGACATGAGCCAGATCGCATCCATCGCAGAGCACATTTCAACAACTGAGCGTATCGCGGCCGATGCCGAGATAGAATCCATTCGGATGAAGAAGCTGGAGTTTTTCCAACGCCAGCTCGACGAACGCAACCCGCAGATTTTTCGCGCTGCAATTGTCGATGTCCGCAACTACGGCCTGGCGGTTGAATTACCCGATGCTCTTATTACTGGTCTGGTCCACGTTTCGTCGCTGGCAGACGATTTTTATTTATTCGAGCCAGCTCGACGGCAACTCATTGGCAGACGATCGCGCAAACGATTCAGCATCGGCGATGAGGTGCGCGTCTTCGTCGTCCGTGTGGATGCATTCAAACGGGAGGTGGATTTCGCGATTGCTTCAGAAACGCCCATGAAAACTGACCGCCGCAAAGGCCAACCGCGTAAAGCTTCTGATTTCGGACGAAATCGCCGCTGATGGCTTGCAACAATGGCGGACAAATTGAGCAAACAGCCCGAGAACACACCTGGGCCGTGGTACGTGGACACGAGCTGCGCGTTGTGCCGTCTCTGTCTTGAGGAAGCGCCGGTTCTTTTAGCGTATAACCGCGACGAGACTGCCGTTCATTTTTCCAAACAACCAGAAACGCCAGAGGAAATGGCCGCCGCACAACGCGCCATGGACGTTTGCCCAACGCTGGCAATCGGAAATGATGGATGAGTACTTGCCACCTCAAACCTGTCGTGTTTTGTCATGTCGAGCGGAAGTCTTGGCCTGAGCGGAGTCGAATGGGTCGAGACATCTGTCACCGTTTGAAAACCAGAGCGGATAGCAGTAAGGGATTCCTCGACTACACTACGCCTCGCTCGGAATGACAAGTCGCTAAATTTCGCGACAATCATAGACTGGTGCGACCAAGCGCCAAATCATCTTTTATGACTACTGAAGCTATCACCACTGTCGCTTCTCCACCCTACTCGCGAGCGAATCCGTTTCCGGGCAAACTCATTGTCAATCGCCGGCTGAGCGGCCCGGAATCGGCAAAAGACACGCGCCATTTTGAAATTGACCTGAGCGGCTGGGGATTGAGCTTCGAGGTCGGCGATTCGGTGGCCGTTTATGCTACGAACGATCCGCAACTGGTAGATGAAATCATTTACGCCCTCGGTGCGACCGGCGATGAACAAGTGCACCGGCCGAAAGGATCGTCCACGACATTTCGCGAAGCGCTGCTGCGCAATTATGGCATCACGCAGCCGACGCCCAAGTTTTTGAAGGCCATCATAGAACGCGCAAACTCTTCGACGCTGCTGAAAGATCTGCTGCAGCCGAAACGCAAAGAAGATTTAGATCGGTATCTTTGGGGAATGGAAGTGATTGATTTTTTGAGTGAGCACCCGTCGGCAAAGTTTAGCCCGCAGGAATTTGTTGGATTGCTCACGAAATTGCAGCCCCGCCTCTATTCAGTCGCATCAAGCTTGAAGGTTTATCCCGAGCAAGTGCACTTCATCGTGGACGTAATCCGCTACGAAAGTCATGGGCGCATACGCAAGGGGGTGGCCTCCTCCTTTCTTGCCGAACGCACGAACGATGTACCCGTGCCGGTTTTTCCCAGTGTGGCAAAACACTTTCACCTCCCGGAAAACCCGGACACCCCGATTATCATGGTCGGGCCTGGAACTGGAGTCGCGCCGTTTAGGGCTTATTTGCAAGAGCGAAAGGCCCTCGGTGCGCAAGGAAGAAATTGGCTCTTCTTCGGATCGCAACATGAGAAATGCGATTTTGCTTATGGCGAGGAATTCGAGGCACTCAAAAAGGAGGGAGTTCTCACACGGCTCGATTGCGCCTGGTCGCGCGATCAATCCGAGAAGATTTACGTGCAGCACCGTATAATGGAAAACGCCTCCGAGATCTGGAAGTGGCTCGACGCCGAAGGCGCGCACTTTTTCGTCTGCGGCGATGCGCGCCGGATGGCGAAGGATGTCGATGCAGCGCTGCGCAAAATCGTCCGGGAGCAGGGCGGCAAAAGCATTGATGAGGCGAACGAATACGTGGAAAAACTGAAGAGCGATAAACGCTATAAGCGCGACGTGTATTAAGTGAGTGACGAAAACTCTTTAACGATTCAACGCGTTAGGGTTTACGTCGCGAAGCCATTCGTCATTTTCCCTCATCTGTGGCATAGTAACCCATCAACCTTAAAGCCATGCACGAGAACACTGAATTCACATTGAGCCGCGATTGCGAGGCGATCCAGATTCCGAGCGGACAGAAAACCACACTTCCAGCTGGAACTCAGGGCGTGATCACGCAAAGCCTTGGCGGAAGCTACACCATTGCAACGTATCAAGGCCTCACACGAATTGCTGAGAAAGATCTGGATGCTTTGGGGCTGGAAAGACCCCAGGCGCAAACAGCGGAAAAGCCTGAGAGCACCGCAAATGGTGAAGTTTCTGAAGAAGATGTTTGGAAACAGCTTCGGCAATGCTACGACCCGGAGATCCCGGTGAACATTGTCGATCTTGGCCTCGTTTACGACTGCCGATTGATCAACAAATCGGAAGGCGGAACCAAAGTGGAAGTGAAAATGACCTTGACCGCTCCCGGTTGCGGGATGGGACCGGCGATCGCACACGATGCCCAAAGCAAGATTTTGTCAATTGATGGCGTGGACGAAGCGGATGTGCAGCTAGTGTGGGATCCACCGTGGAACCAAGGTATGATCAGCGAAGCCGGGCGGATGAAGCTCGGTATGATGTAGCCGCTCTCCGCGCACGGGCGCGATGCACGCGATCTCCGCAGAAAAGAATGTCGAGGATCGAACGCGCCATATTCTGAGTGAAATTTTCGGGAGCTGTTCGCTGAAAAAAGTTGGCGTACGACTGTGGGACGGAACGGCCTGGCCAGATGAGCGTCCGCGCACTGCTGTGCTTGCGCTGAAACATCCCGGAGCGCTTGGCCAAATGTTTTTGCCCGGCACGGAAGTTGGTTTAGCGGAAGCGTATCTGGACGATGACTTCGATATCGAAGGCGATATCGAGGCTGCTTTTGAAATCGCCGATTTTCTGCTCGGCCGTCTCGACGATTGGAAGAAAAAGGTGAAGCTCGCGGGGCTGCTGGTTGCGCTTCCGGGTCAGAACGGTAGATCGACAATGCGACGGGCGACGAGACAATTTCTGCTACGAATCCGCGGCAAGCGGAGCTTGCTAGAGCGCGATCGACGCGCAGTGACTTTTCATTACGACGTTTCGAATGATTTTTATCAGCTCTGGCTGGATCGGCAGATGGTTTATTCCTGTGCCTACTTCCAATCACCGAATGACGACATCGACACGGCGCAGGGACGAAAACTCGACTATCTGTGCCACAAACTGCGTCTCCGCGCAGGCCAGCGCTTGCTGGACATTGGTTGCGGTTGGTCCGCGCTCGTGCTCCATGCAGCGAAATATTTTGCCGTACGCGCAGAGGGAATCACCTTAAGTAAAGCGCAAGCCGAATGGGGCCGCGCCCGGATTGCTGAAGCCGGATTGGGAAACGAAGCGAAAGTCGAGCTCTGCGATTACCGCGAGATCTCTGCAAACAGCAGTGAATTCTATGATGCAGTTGTGAGCGTTGGAATGGCCGAACACGTCGGACGTGAGCGATTGCCAGATTATTTCAGGGCTGCGCATCGGGCGCTAAAGCCGGGCGGAGTTTTCCTTAATCAGGCCATCGGCGAGGGCGTCGTGCCCCGTCCGGATAACAGGAACGGGTCATTCATCGAACAATACGTTTTTCCAGGCGGCGATATTCCACCGCTGCCAGTCATGCTCAGCGCTGCGGAGTCAGTTGGGTTCGAGATTCGAGACGTGGAAAATCTGCGCGAACATTATGGGCTCACTCTACGCCATTGGCTCCACAGACTGGAAGCACATCATGCGGAAGCGCGTTCCGTAGTCGATGAAAAGACTTATCGCGTTTGGCGTCTTTACCTAGCCGGCTCCGCGCACGGATTTCGTCGCGGCCACATCGCTGTTTACCAAACCCTGTTCGCAAAATTAGATGCGTCCGGTCGGACCCATCTGCCGCTGACCCGCGCTGATTGGTACACGCAAAAATCAGGCGGTGTGCCACGCAGCACATCTTAATTTTTTCTCGGCGTTGACAGCGCGCGCGCGGCTTCTATACTCGCTACCCTCACGCCTCCATTACAAAAATCTTTCACGCGAGACGACCGTAACGACATGCCTTCGACTGAAATCATTTTAACCGAAAATGTTCCCGGCCTGGGCGCTGAAGCGGACGTGGTAAAGGTACGCCGGGGTTATGCGCGCAACTATTTGTTGCCTCACGGCAAAGCGCATGAAGTGACGCCGGCGAGTTTGCGACAGCTCGATGCTCTCAAGGCGAAGCGCACCGAACGCGAAGCGCGAGAGTTGAACCAGGCGGAGGAATTGGCCCGTCGAATTGGCAAAGCGCGAATCGCCTTTACTCTGGAAACGGGTGAGACTGGCAAGGCATTTGGTTCAGTCACGGCGCAGGACATTGTTAACCGTCTCAAGAACGAGCTCGGGGCGGAGATTGATCGACACAAAATCGTTCTGGAACGCCCAATCAAAGATACCGGCGAACACGAAGTCCCAATCAAGTTACATCACGATGTGACGGCCCAATTTGTTTTTCAGGTGAAATCGGCGGAAAAATCGAAGGCCGAAGAAACTTCTGCCGAGCAGCCTGAGAAAAAACATCGATCGCTTTTCCGAAGAAAAAAAGAGACCTAAATAAATGGCGACTCAACCGTCCTCGCGGACTGCTGAGAAGCCTCGTGGAGAATCGGGCAATGGGCCCGGCCGAGGCTGGCCGGAAAAAAATGGCGGTCTGCGCGGCAGGCAGTCACTCACATCTTCTTCGCAGGATATTCACCGGACGCCGCCGAATAGCGTGGAAGCAGAGCAGGGCGTCCTTGGCTCGATGCTCATCTCACCGCGCGACACCATCGCGGAATGCGTCGAAAAAATTAACGAGGAATATTTTTATGTCCCGGCGCACCAAACCATCTATACCGTGCTGGTGGAGCTTTGGAATGCTGGTCAGGCGATCGACCTGATCACGTTTACACAAGTGCTTCGCGACAGGAACCTGCTTGAGAGCCTGGGCGGAGCTGCATTTGTCACCGGCCTCTTCACGTTCGTGCCAACGGCAGCAAACGTTCAGTACTACCTTGATATCGTCCGCGACAAGTACATCCTCCGTGAGATTATCGCCGCCGCGACTGAGAGCGTTCGACGCGCTTACGAGGAACAGGACGAGGTGAATAATCTCCTCGATGAAGTGGAGCAAAGAATCTTCGCCGTCGGCGAAGACCGGTTCAAAGGCCAGATGCTCTCGATGAAGGATCAGGTGATGGAAGCGATCGAATCGATCGAGAAGCTCTACGAACGGAAAGGCGGGATTACCGGAATCTCAACTGGCTTCGTCGAATTTGATCGCATGACGAGCGGAATGCACGGCGCGGAAATGATTGTCATCGCAGCCCGGCCGAGCATGGGAAAAACTGCGCTGGTCATGAATATTGCGGAGCACGTCGCGGTCCAGGAAAAACTTCCTATAGGCGTGTTCAGCCTGGAGATGAGCAGCCAACAACTTGTCCAAAGACTGCTTTGCTCACGCGCTCGCGTTAATTTACAAAAAGTACGCGATGGTTTTTTGGCCGAGCGCGATTTTCCGAGTCTGACGGCCGCGGCATCGAAGCTGGCCGAAGCGAAGATTTTTATCGATGACAGTGCAGGCCTAAGCATTTTGGAGTTGCGGGCAAAGGCGCGCAGGCTCAGGGCCCAGCAGGACGTTCAACTCCTCATCGTCGATTATTTGCAACTTCTAAGATCGACATCCCGGCGCGCACAGGACAATCGACAGCTTGAGATTTCTGAGATCTCCGCAGGCATAAAAGGCCTGGCGAAAGAGCTGAAGATCCCGATCATCGTCGTGGCGCAATTGAACCGGCAACCGGAAGCGCGTTCCGGCGGAAAACCGCGCTTAAGCGATTTGCGAGAATCGGGCTCAATCGAGCAGGATGCCGATTTGGTCGGCTTACTTGTTAGGCCGGAAATTTACGAGGAAGATGAGGAAGCGCGCGCGGAAAAAGCCGGCGAAGCGGAATTGATTATCGCGAAACAGCGCAACGGCCCGGTAGGCGAAATTCCGCTGACGTTCCTGAAAGAATTCACCCGCTTTGAAACTCGCGCGCGCAATGTAAGCGAACCGGAAGAAGCGTTTTAAGTAGCCATCGAATGCGTTGAAGCAGCGGACCAATCATCCCCTTTGCGGTTAAAGGACTCAACGACTCAACGCGGCGAGAGCGATTTCGCTGCGTCGATGACATGCTGTGCGTCTATGCCGCGTTCCTTCATCACTTCAGGGCCTGGCGCGCTCAAGCCGAACTCGTGCAGCCCGATAACTTTTCCATCGAGTCCGACGTACTCATACCAAATCTCAGGCACGCCCGCTTCAATTGCGACGCGTTTGCGACATTCATTAGGCAAAACTTCTTCGCGGTATTCTGAAGACTGGCGATTGAATCTTTCGAAGCACGGCATGGAAACAACGCGGACGCCATCGCCGAGCTCTTTTGCCGCCGCGAGCGCGTGCTGCAATTCGCTGCCGCACGAGAGAATAATCAGATCGAGCTCGTCTTTCTCCTCTTTCGCGATATAACCGCCGCGCAGAACTCCTTCGCGACGCAATTTTGGATCAATATCGTTTAAGATCGGAACGGTCTGACGCGTGAGCGCGATGAGTGTCGGACCGTCAATTCGCTGGACGGCGGCCACAAATGCGCCGGCAGTCTCTTCCGGATCAGCAGGACGAATCACGTCAATGTTCGGCATTAAACGAACAGAACTCACCGTCTCCACAGGTTCATGGGTCGGGCCATCTTCGCCGACGCCGATCGAGTCGTGAGTAAAAATGTAAATGTTTGGAAGCTTCGACAACGCGGCGAGCCGAATGGCAGCGCGGCAATAGTCAGTGAAGACCATGAAGGTCGCACCGGAGGCGCGAAAAAGTCCATTGTAAGAAATGCCGTTCATGATCGCGCACATGCCATGCTCGCGAATCCCGAAATGGATATTTCGCCCACTTGGATTGTCACGCGTGAAATCCCCGCCGTCCTTGATGTAGTTCAAGGTCGATCCGTGGAGATCGGCGCTACCGCTCATGAGTAGCGGCATCGCCTGCGCAATCGGCTGCAACGCCTCACTGCCTGCTTTTCGTGTCGCAATCTTTGCGTCGTCAGGGAACTCCGGAATCTTGGATAAAAGATCAGGAGGAACCTTCCTGTCGATTCCGGCATCGAGCATTTTCGCCAGCTCTGGATTTTTCTTGCGCCACTCGCTGTAAATTTTTTCCCAGCGAGCGTAATCGGCGAGCAGCTTCTTTTTGTGCTCGGCGAAATAATCGCGCACCTCTTGCGAGACGAAATAATGCTCATCAGGCAAGCCGAGTCCCTTGCGCGCGGCATCGACGAATTTTGCGCCAGCCTCTCCGTGCGCTTTGTACGTCCCGGCGACTTCCGGAATGCCCTTGCCGATGAGAGTGTGCGCGATGATGAACTGCGGCTTTCCGTTATCGCGCTGTTTCGCGACATTTAGCGCATCGAGAAATTGTTGCATGTCCTCCCCCTCGATTTCCTGGACGTCGAATCCGTAAGCGTCGAAACGCTTTCCAGTGCTTTCGCTTTGAGTTTCTTTTGCCGCCGCGTCGAGGGTGACGGCGTTCGAATCGTAAATCAGGATCAGATTATCGAGACCGAAGTGCCCCGCGAAAGCGCTCGCTTCGGATGCGACGCCTTCCTGCATGCAACCGTCTCCTGCCAGACAAATGACATGTTGGTCGAAAATTCTGTGCTCCGCGGTGTTGAAACGCGCCGCCGCCATTTTTACGGCTACCGCGATTCCGACGGCATTACCAACGCCTTGTCCAAGCGGACCGGTCGTGCATTCGACTCCGGGAGTTTCAGAAAATTCCGGATGTCCGGGCGTCTTGCTATGCAACTGTCGGAAACGTTTGATCTCCGACATCGGCAAATCGTAGCCGCTCAAGTGCAGCCACGCGTAAAGGAACATGCTGCCGTGGCCTGCCGAGAGAACAAAATAGTCGCGGCCAATCCAGCGCGGTTCGTCCGGATTGTATTTCAGAGCGTAACCGTAAAGCACCGCGCCCATCTCGGCGCAGCCGAGCGGAAGCCCGAGGTGACCGGATTTCGAATCCTGGACAGCGTCCATGCACAAACCGCGTGCTTCGTTTGCCGCCTGAGAGAGAATTTCGATATTTAGACTCATGGAAAAGAAGGGAAGATTTTAGATTTCGGATTAAGGATTAAAAAGTGCGATTCTCTATATCGTGGAAGATTCGGGTTCGACAATCAGTTTTCCACCGCTGAAGTATCGCACGCTGCTAAGTCCGAAAATCCAAAGGCTGCTCCACCTGTGAATCCGCCATCGCTCCTCCAAATTGTCGAGCGACTCGAACGTCTTGCAGGCAAGTTGCCTTCGAGAATTCGAAAAGCCGTTCTCGGCGAGCTTACACCGCTCAAGCAATTATTTCTCCAGCAACGCCCACCGCGTTTTCTTTTTGCCGGCTCAGCTAAAATACCTGCAAGGGAAATTATCGGCGCACTCTTCGGCCAGGCCAACTTCACCCATACGGATGATGCCGCTGTCCCTCTTTGCCGCTGGTTCGATATCAGCTTTCCTGAGCGAGGAAAGATCTCGGTCCTCGATGCCCGCGGCGCTGATGATTCGGCTGCCATCCGGGTCCAGGACGAACTCAAATATAGCCCTCCCGATATCATTTTTTTTCTCGGCGCCGACCGAACCGCACAAGAACTGGAGGAGCACGAGCTGGCTGATTTGAACAGGTATCTTACCGGAAATAAAACATTGGAAACGGGCAGCAAGATAATTGAGATCATCATTCCGCGGTTGGAAAAGGCCGTTGCGCGCGATCACGGCGACTTGACGGTATCGCGCCTGGAATACGCACTCCCGTCGAATCTCGCAAGGCGCGCGGCTTTTTTCGAGACGTTGACGCTGGTTCCTGCGGGTCCTCACCAGACACCTCAGCCGCTCCCTCCGGAAGCGCAACGCTTCATGTCGATCCTGGCACGCGAGCTACCGAATCAGGCGCGGATGGAAATTATCAGAATATCGAGAAATCGCGAGGCACAGCACGAGGTAGCGCAGCTCTTGGTAAAATCTGCGACTGCTGTTTCTGCTGCAATCGGCGCACAGCCAATCCCGCTGGCCGATTTGCCGATTCTGACCAGCTTGCAACTGATGATGATTTCCGGAATCATGTATGTAAGCGGGCGCGAACGCAGCTTACGCGCTGCTTCAGAATTCGCCGGCGCTCTTGGTGCGAATGTCGGCGCAGCGATGCTTCTGCGCGAAGGCACTCGCGCGATCCTGAAATTCTTTCCGGGTTGGGGAAATGTTGTCTGCGGGCTGGTAGCAGGCTCGGGAACATACGGGATTGGTCGTGCGGCGACGGTGTTTTTTATCGATGGCGTTTCCTTGAAGGATGCGCGCCGCACCTATCGGGAGCACCGGAAAAGACGACGGCGCCGTGCGTTGGAAGGAGCGCGATGAGTGCGCGAACGCATCTCGTACGCATAGGTCACATAGTGTCTTCTAGCTCATTGTTTGGGGGTCATATATTCGTCATTGAATAACTTGTGAATAAGATCCTCTATCGAAAGCGTTTTGTTCACAATATTTTGTGAACAAACACACCACTTTCCTTGGACGGTTGAGGCGCGTGTTGATGCCTGTATGAAGCTCTCCGAGATACGAACGACGCTTCACGAGATACACGTTTCGCCGGTCAAGACTCTCGGGCAAAATTTCCTGCACGATCAAAATCTGGCCCGATGGATTGTCGATCAAGCTAAGATAACCTCGGATGATTACGTGGTGGAGATCGGGCCTGGACTGGGCGCTCTGACGAAGCTGGCGCTTGAGAGAGGTGCACGTGTCTTCGCGATCGAAAAAGACACACGTCTCGCTAATTTCTTGCGCGAACGCCTCACTCATCCACGACTTGAAGTGCTGAACACAGATGCACTGGATTTCGATGCTCACGCCCTTTTTTCGCAACGCGGCGTGAAGTTGCTTGCCAATCTTCCGTACAACATCTCAAGTCAATTGCTCCTGAAGTTTTTAAAATATCCGAGTCCGATCTCGTTGTGGCTGTTAATGTTACAAAAAGAAATGGCGTTACGACTTTCAGCTTTACCGTCCACGCGTAATTACGGAGCGCTTACCTTGCGCGTCCAATTACATCATCGCGTTGAATATTTGCGCGCGATTCCAGCAAATGTTTTTTTCCCACGGCCTGATGTCGATTCTGCACTCGTGCGAATCATGCCGCGCGATGCCCGCGAGCTACCTGAACGCGATGATGAGTTGCTAATGAAGCTGATTCGATGTGGCTTTTCTCAAAGAAGAAAGCAGTTGCAGAAATTGCTTCGCGCCTACGTCGCAGATTGGAATGGCGTCTCCTCCAATCTGGGTTTCAATCCCAAGGCCAGAGCAGAAGAGTTGTCGCTGGTTCAGTGGATTGGATTGGCAAATTACATCGCACCGGCCATCCGCCCCGGAACTCAGGCACTCAAGGACGAACAGTTCCCAGTGGTCGATAAAATGGATCGAGTTTTACGCTATGCAGGTCGCTCCGAAGTGCATGGGGATAACTTGTATCATCGCGCCGTCCACATCTTTATTTTCAACGAGGCAGCCGAACTTTATCTGCAACAACGCTCTCGCTGGAAAGATCGATATCCGCTTCTGTGGGACTCGAGCGCAGCCGGGCACGTAAGCGGTGCAGAAAATTACGACGAAGCGGCGAAACGCGAGTTGCAGGAAGAGCTAGGCATAAATGTTCCACTTGAAAAGCTTCTCAAGATTTCCGCCTCGCCGCAGACCGACCAGGAGTTTATCTGGCTTTATCGAGGACAACTACACGGCAATATTAAGCCCAACCGCAGTGAACTCGAGAGCGGTGCTTTTGTCGCCCCGGCGGCCGTGGATGGCTGGGCCGCGGCACGACCAGAAGATTTCGCGCCTGGATTCCTGCAATGCTGGCAAGCCTACCGCCAAAGCGAGAGGAGTTAACCTTATTTGAAGCCCACAAATTTGCGCTTAGGCAGCCTGCGCATGGCTGCGCGCCTGAACTTCCGTGCCGCACGCCTCGCTGCTTTCTTCCCCCCATAGATGCTGTCGCTAAACATCTTTGTTACTACTTTGGTTCCGCGAAGAAAATGGACCTGAAAACCATGCGTCTGTTTCCTCGCGCGCGATTTTGTGTCAATACGGCGGATGTTCGCTTCCGAATCGGGGTTGGGACGTCTTCGCATAAGAAACAGCTAAGTTAACGAGAACCTATCTAAACAACGAGAGGAATCAATGAATCTGGGTCGATCTCGCGGCGCCGGCCTCCAATTTTTCCGGCGGCGGCAGGTTCCAAGGACGCCATTTCTTATCGTATTCCGTGGCAGGTAACAATGCGTAACAAGGATGCTGCTTTGCCCTCAGCCACGTTACCACCTTTACGAGGTTTGCTTCCGCCATCGTCGTGCAACCAGTCGTGGGCCGATCCACGCCGCGGCGAATATGGAAAAAAATTGCGCTGCCTGCGCCAGGAACCGGTGGATCGGAATTGTGCCGAATTTCAACGAGCCAGTGATACGCAAAATCGCCCGAGCGCATTTTTTCGTGCGTGTAATTGTCGGGAGGATGCTTCGGATCGATCACGACATGCCGATTGTAATTCGGCGACCGGGAATCATCGCTCCACACGTCTGCTTCGGTCACTTGGCGATACGGATAATCGGCCCCGGGAGGCAAACTCGGTTCATACCCGAAAATTTTTCCGATCTCGAAAACTCCCGCAGGCGCACGTCCGTCGCGTTCTTTCTTTCGAAGTCCCTGCTGGCCCTGCCCAGCTAGCCCTGTTCCCCACGCGACGCCGTTTTTTCCAAACAATACCGGGAAAGGTCCAGCCACGGGCGACCAATCGCCACCGCGCGAGCGCTCAAATAATCGCAACTCGCCGCGCATTGAGT